>Ga0307998_1000164_pt1 | contig 38704 bp, 37 predicted proteins | sample Davwhametageno37_FD_203147 | JGI IMG/M metagenome (GOLD analysis project Ga0307998, IMG submission 203147) | Marine microbial communities from Davis Island wharf, Antarctic Ocean - #37 | ecosystem: Environmental > Aquatic > Marine > Unclassified | place: Antarctic Ocean: Davis Island wharf... | reverse complement strand
GCGACGATTGTGGGAACAGAACTCATTTGTATGTACAGAGAAGTAAATGTCGTGAGAATAACCATAATGGTTACAATGAAAAATTACCGAATTATTGTCCGCGTGAGCCACATGAGCCACGTGAGCCCCGTGAGCCCCTTCTGCTTCGTCGGCTTTTCCTACTCTTACGGCTTTTCCTACTCTTACGGCTTTTCCTACTCTTACGACTTTTCCCACTCTTCATACCTTTTCTACTCTTTCGTTTCCTAGATTTGCCTGGCGATCCCTGATGGGTCCATCCTCCTGATTGGATGGATTTTGAGTACCGAGAACGTCTGTGTGATGTGCGCCGACGTTTGCGCGAACCACGTGAACGTTTGTGCGATGTGCGCGAACCACGCGACATGCGTTTTCCTGGAGATTTTGCATGTCGCCATCCCCCCACCCCAAGGAATTGTTTTCCGTTCATGGTACTACTGGTAGATTGTTTTCTTGTGACAGGTGGTAGAGGTAGTGTATTTTTCCTATCTGTAATGGCTTTGTCCAAAATACCCACTCGAGTTTTCAGGTCCAATATTCTGGCTCGCATTTTGCTTAAATCAGAATCACTTTGTCCCAATTGCGCTTTCATGACAGATTTCGATTCGATCAACTTCTTATTGGTATCTTCAAGTGCCTTTATTTCGGTATCCTTGCTGGCCACATTACCTTCAGCAGTAGTAATTTTACCGCGAATTTCATCAATCATCACATTGTTACCCTTAATTGCTTCGTCTTTTGCGACAATTTCGTTCTTAATTTTTTCTATTTCAATGTTCGCATTAGATGCTGTTTGTTCTGCGTTAGTAACCAAACCTTTTTGTCGTTCTAATTCTTTTGTCAACTTCTCCACTTCATTTTTATGGTTCAAGTCATTTTTAGTAACATCCTCGAGTTCACCCACAATCGAATTCCATTTGTCTTCAATGTTGCCAACCATTTTACTAATTTCATCAAGTTCCGTTCCAGGATCCGTGTTGTCTGCAGTGGGGTAATTTTGACTAGGATTATCATCTGAACCATTATTAATCTTATCAATCAGTGGTTGTACGTGTACGTCTTTAAAATTATCCATATTTTCACTACATTACCACCATATATTAAGTTTTTTCCACTCCATCCCCACCACCATCCCCACCACCCCCTTCCCTCAACTCCCGCAACATATCCAACAAATGCTGTTGCTTGACCAACACGCGTTTCAATTCGGCAGTGGTCAATTTCCGCATCTGTTTCGTCCTCTCCACATGATCCGCGACCATTTCCAACGCATCAATCTTCTCTTGGCGCGCAACATCAATTGCTCCCCGAAACACCCTATAATCATGTGCGATTCCTGATATAAATGCATTGTTTGTATCCACACTCACCCCTTTCCTAATATTATCTCCAATGGCCTTTTTATTTTGGGTCGCCTCAATAAACTGTCGCATCATCGCCATATCTCGGTCGGCCAATTCGGCGGGGGACTCCTGGATATCCGCCTGTTCCTTGTACGGAACCATTGCGCGATTATCCGCATCGACCCCCTCCATCATATCCTTTGGAATGGGGTCTTTGTCGTTGTGTGCACTCATTACAATCTCACTGAGAAATAATATAAGCGTATTGAACTAACCTAATGTACCCGCAGATGAACCCCCACAACGAATCCACCAACGACCGCATCATCCCCGACATTACCATGGGAATGTCGCCCATTGTCAGCGAAGAGATGGCCAAGAACATTCGCAGCCATTTAGGAAAAGGTGGTGCGGAAGGTGGTGCGACCGATTTGAACGATTCACTGTTTGACGAGATGTTTGAGGCCCCCACAGATACCGACGATATAAGGGGGGAGATTGTGTGTGATGCCACTGCACAATATATTACACAGCGTACCGTGGGGGGCGAGGTCACCACCACCACCGAACCCCTGCTATCCGATTCTGCCGACCGGTACGTGATGTTTCCCATCCAAGACAACGCCGTGTGGGACATGTACAAGAAACAGGTGGACTGCTTCTGGCGCGTGGAGGAAGTTGATCTTTCCAAGGATATGGCTCACTGGCAGTCCCTGACTGGCGACGAGCAAAAATTCATTAAATCCATCATTGCTTTCTTCGCCTCATCCGACGGAATCGTCCTGGAGAACCTAGTGTTGCGGTTCTTCGGCGATGTCCAATTATCCGAAGCCCGGGCCTTTTACGGATTCCAAATCGCCATGGAGAACATCCACTCGGAGATGTATAGTCTGCTGATCGATACCTACATCCAGGAAACGGAGGAGAAGACCCGTTTGTTCCGGTCCATTGATAATTTCCCATGTATCAAACGGAAAGCCGATTGGGCGATCCGATGGATTCAGGATGAGCGATCGGATTTCGCCACCCGGTTGATCGCCTTTGCCTGTATTGAGGGAATCTTCTTCTCGGGGGCTTTCTGTTCCATCTACTGGCTGAAACGCCGCGGGATCATGCCGGGACTAACCTTCTCCAACGAACTGATTAGTCGCGACGAAGCGCTCCACACGGAGTTTGCCGTGTTGCTGTACTCGCGTCTCAATTCCCGCCTCACCGAATCCGCCGTCCACCAAATTGTTCGCGATGCGGTTGCGATTGAGAAGGATTTCATTTGCGAAGCACTTCCGTGCCGTCTCATTGGCATGAATTCCACCATGATGTCGCGGTACATTGAGTTCGTGGCGGACAGGTTGGTGGTTCAATTGGGGTACGAAAAAATATATGGGACAGCGAACCCGTTTGATTTCATGGAGATGATTAGTATTGAGGGGAAGACGAATTTCTTTGAGAAACGGACGGGCGAATATGCGTTGGCGGATAAATCCAAGACGGACGATATTTTTGATTTGGACGGGGAGTTTTAAGGTGTGGAATATTCATAAAATATGAATATTTACGAATAATACACTCATATTATATATGAGCAATAAATCTTCACAAATATCCATCATGACATTCAACATGGGACTAATGAAAACGCAGGGGATTGAGTTGGTCGATAATACAGATGGAAGATATAATGACATAGTAAAATTTATACACAATTGTAACATCGACGTGGTATGTATTCAAGAATTGTATGGAAGTTATCAGAACAAATTTATGAATGACATTATATCCTCATATCCAAATATATACCAACATCACTATGAATTGTGTGGACTATGCATTATATCAAAATACCCATGTACATTTATGAAAAGTTATGTGTTTCCATATATGAATCAAATGGGGGTTGATTTACTATACCCAAACGGTTTCATAAATATTTGTATCGATGGAAAAATGATAACAAATTCCCATGTAAGCACTGGTGGGGGGTTTCCTGCAACATCATTTTACGTAGAATATATAAGGTCAAAGCAATCTTCCTTTATAATGTACGCATGCAATTGTATAATTGAAAATAATCGCGATATTAAATACCACATTTTATGTGGGGATTTTAATTTTAGCACGGAGCAATCCATAAAAAATTACAATGATGTTATTGGTTTGGGGTACATCGACTGTGCGAATGATAATGATTCCAATGACAAAAGCGTAACGTGGGATAAAATTAATAACCCATTAATATCTCGGTCGGTCATAGCAAATATATTTTTTTCGACCGAAGTTTCACAACGATGTGATATAATATTTCACAAAAAAATTACTCCATCGGATAAGGAAGAGTGTGTGTCATCGGATTATATTATTTATAATTCAGGAAACTATAAATATTTGAGTGATCACTACGCAGTGTCATGTGTTATATCCCCATCCATATTAGGCAGTGGTGCGTGATGCACCCATCCGCGCCCTCACTCTCCGCTGAAGTCGCTTCAATCCGCGACTCTTGTCAATCACCACCTGTTCCCGCCCAGGAAGTTCAATGACTGAACCAATGGTAAGTTGGAATTCTGCCATTCCATTCGCACCAATCATCCGCGGATAGTTCTGGAACACTGGGTGGGGAGGAATTGAGGACAACGAGTCATACGAATCATTTAGGAAATCTACCGTTTCCCTAGCCTCCCCGGAAAAGAGATCATTGGGCTCAAATGTTTCGTATACCAGCATGTGCGTGTCGATCCCAGGGGTACTGTTGGCGGTGATTCCATGAAGGAATGGGTGGAATGGTTCTGCGATAAGGAGTTGGAGAGGAGATGTGGCGACGTGGTTGGACTGGGCGATGGAATTCATATTGAGCGTGTGGTTGATTTACATACATAACATTATTGTAAATCAATTTTATTGTCTATATATACTATAAATGGGAATCACTGCCAAATCATTGTTGAAAGATAAGCGGATGCTGTATGCCGTCGCTGGATTGTCGGCTCTCAATATGATTGGGTGGATGTCAAACCGGCGACACGAATCATTGATTGTATTCTTCATTGTCATGTTGATTGCCACGCGATTCACCAAGAATATGATACTCATCATTGGATCGGCGTTGTTGGTTGCTAATATTCTGGTAGTATCGCGTGGCGGTGGGTACATGGAGGGGGTGGATGATACGTTGGAAGACGAGGGTGAGGATGAGGATGATGATGATAAGACCGAGTCATTTGGAAGGGAGGATGCCGGTGCGAGTGCAATCAAAGAAAGATCCGCTGGTAATATGAAGAAGAATGTGAAGAAAGAGAAGGATTCGAAGAACGTACAGAAAAAGTCCATGGAAGCCAATGATAGTGAGTCATTCAGTTCGGGAAAAAATGACCTGGATTTCGCCGCCACACTCGATCAGGCATATGGACGAATAGACAAGATGTTGGGTGCGGATGGAGGGAAGAAATGGGGCGACCATATGGACAAACTGTTCAAGAAACAGAATGGTCTGTTGAACAACCTGAACCAAATGGAGCCCGTGTTGGAGAAGATGAGTAAAATGGCCGATAAGACCAAGGGGATGGAGAGTATTCTGGGGAAAGTGATGGGTGGAGGAAAGTGATGGGTGGATGGTGATCGGTACCGCCGAATCAAAGAACCAAACTCTCAACATTTGATATCGTGACACAATTATCGCTCAATACTGAATTATTGGTGAAAATATCTATCGTCCCACGCTTACCAAACGTGCGACGATGTGTCCCACACAATTTTATTCCCGGATGAGATGGGATTTCGTTGATACCATTTGTCGCCCTACATATTTGGCGCATTCCATCCGGCACATTTTTTCCGCGAATCATCACTCCACTACATCTGTTCGCGTCCTTTGTATCTGCCACTTCCACTCCATGCTTCGCACAGTACCGTTGGGGGGCGTCCCGGGTATGAAAGAATGCGATTTTCCCGCATGGACTTCCCTTATTTTTACCCGATTTACAAGGAACCGAACAATGGTGGGGATACTCCATCTGGCGTTTGGCTGGGGAAGTGATGCCCGCACTCAGGGCGACACCTTCCATACGAAAATAGGGCAATGTGTTGGTTTGAATGGATCTACAGTAGGGACATTTGAACCCGTTTGTGGTGGATCGGTCTATCCGCGGTGCATACCGATTCAATTTATTCACCGAACGTCTATTCACCAATTCCGTCACCAACGCGGTGTATTCAAATGTGTGGCCACACTCGAGCGTGATGGGATTCACGCACGATTCGTGGGTCAGCCCACATATATCAGTAGATTGTTCGCCGTTTAGGTCCGCATCGTCGTTCATCATATTAAAAAAATCTGCTTGCGAAATCATATCCACATTGGCATCGGTTGCATTGGTGGTATTACTGATATCCATAATACAACCATCACACGGGTTAAGTGTAAATTGTTTTCACAAGTGTGAGAGTGTGAGAGTGTGAGCGACACCACTATATAATATATGTGTATGGTAACAAGCACCACATCCATGTCGCGAAGTCGTTGGGGTCCAATTACCTGGTTTTTCCTTCACTCGTTCGCCGAACTCATTCCCGAACCAACGTTTGCTACGAACCGCGAATTCGTGATGCAATCCGTGACGGATATATTTTCCACACTTCCCTGTCCCACGTGTAGCGCCCACGCAATGAAATACATAAAATCATCTAATTTCCACCGGATAGAGACGAGTGCTCATTTGAAAATATGGCTCCACCAATTCCACAATTCCGTCAATGTGCGACTCAAGAAGCCACCGTTCAGTGTAGAGGAAAGGGACGCATTGTACCCGCGGGCCGATATGCGAAAAATATACAAGGAGTTCGCCGGTATCTTTGGCATGAAACGGTCGGATAATTTGATGATAGATACGCGGCTCAGGCGGATATTGTTGCGGAGGTTGAGTGAGTGGTTTGCTGTGTGGGGTGGTGGGTTTGGTTGTTAACGGTTTGTGCAACATCCACTCATCATACGGTACCAATAACCTCCCCATTCTTAAACACCTTGCATTTAAATGTCTGTTTGGACGGGGTATCGCAGTAGTATTTGTCACCAATAAGTTCATTGAAGAACAGCAGATTCTTATTTGACGAATTGAAAATTGCGAACCACGCGGCACCGAAAAACAATCCAATGAATGTGCCTATAATGATTCCCCCAGGAGTGGTACATCCCTTTGTCATATTCATAATAACGTCAATCAGGTAGAACAATGTCATGCTGATGATGACGGAAATATTCACATTCCCTCCCTCAATAAACATGGGGGCGGAAATGTATATGGCGGTGAATGCAATAACTAGACAATTGATGGACGAACTTCTGTTCTGGATGAATCCTGGCCAATCAAATACCGCGCATGTGGGATTGGAATTGGAATTGGGATTGTGATCTCGTCCAAAGGATTTCACCACGAGAATATTTGCCAACATTGCAAGCAACATCCCCCCCAAATATACAATTCCCTTTACGTTCTGGTTGAAGATAGATATCATCACGATAAAAAATACAATCATTACGGGCGATACCATTGCAATGAGTTCGAATATCGTCCTGAGCGATGTATTTGCGCCCGATGTGGACGGGGCAGGGGAAGCGTTGGAAGCATGGGACGACATTGGGTGGTGTTATTATAATAAGAGATTATAATAAGATATTCGTGCAAGTCAATCTCCAATTGCTAAACATTTCGTCCACATGGCAACACATGCACGCATCACGATATTCAATGCGTACATGGCAACATGCATATATTCTCCATCACCCAATGTTCGTTCCAACATCAGTACATTATTTGAAATAATTATCGCGGTTGATGTACCAAATACAAACAGTCTCCATCTAACCCTATTCTTTGAAATCACATTGACATCCTCGTACAGAATTTGCAACATGAATAGCCAATATGATGCGATGGTAACGATTACATTTATAAACAGACACAGCGCATCAAAGAACTCCGAGTTGGGGGTAATAATTTTTCGTCCAAATACCAACAATATACCAAACATGATTATTGCAACAAGCCCATTCATCAGATATATCAAATAATAGTTTAATGTGACATATCGCCGGTGTGCATGAACCAATTTTCCCCACCGAACATTATCAACAGCATGTAGCCATTTAATACCTCGTCGTGCGGATCTATTGAACGCGTTATATTGGGCGACAACCGATTCGTTCGCTAGATCGGTTGCTCTCATGTAAGCACTCCTAAATGTATTTAGATTGGCGTCCACTATTGGAGATGTTACGAATTTTATATGTTTTGGGGTAACAGATGCCGCGTGTGATTCATGGGGACCAATTGATGTCGTCACCATATAGTGATCTCCGTTATATACAAACAAGACGATTTGCATACGGTTGAGGCGACTCATGTATATTGCGCCGCATGGTTCGGTACAATTACAACATCTGGGGGTATGGATATGTCGTTCCGACAATCCCACCACACATTCATCGCAAAATTTTCCATTACACTTAGAATTACCGCATCCATACGAGCAGTCGTTTGATGGGATATCGGAAAAACAAATGGTACATTCGTCTGCGGACAACAGTTCTCCCATTTCAATATCATGTTCGCGATCAATCACTCCGATGGTCGCCATGGTTGGTACATTTTCAATAGATATAATATTTTCCTGAAGAGGGTTGTGTGTCTCGTCGATGCATTGATTGCCGAGGCAACTAGTCATTATACCATATACTCGGATAATGTGTATATTAATTATGCATACACATTTAAATATATGTATATTGTACGCGTACAAATAATGCCCAGCATTACATATACGACCAATGGAACCACGCATACAATTCCCTACACGAAACACAATTTTCCCGCGGAAAAGTTTAAGGAGTTGGGTGGTGGGGATATACAGTTCATTGTTTCGATTGTCCAGGATGCGACCTGCGCCGCATTGGTAGAGTTGTTGAAAGTCTGGATTGGATTCTGTGACCAACATGAGGTGGGGTGGTGGGCTCACAGCGGGACCCTCATCGGCGCCCTCCGCCACCAGGGACTTATTCCCTGGGACAATGATATTGATCTGGGGATCACGTTCCATGATTACAAACGGATTCGCGAAATTACTGGACCCGATTATGAGGTGGAGTTCGTCCCTGGATACTTATTGGTGAAAGCAGCGGTGGGGTATAGAGTGCGGCGGGTAGGGCAAAAGTTACCATTCATGGATATTTTCGCATTCGATACGATACCCGAAAATCCTGATCGATCACATTATGCGGGTCCTATCGCGAGACGTGCAGATGGCTCGTATAGACGCACATTCTACAGTGCCGATTTTTTCCATAAAGAATGGATTGATGTGGCGGATTTGGACTCCACCATCCCTCTCCCCACCCTCCCATTTGAGGGAATTGATATCCCAGTTCCACACAATGCGTTGGAAATCATGAAACGCCATTATGGGGCGGATGTGATGCAGTATATGCACTACAGTGATGTGACGAATGGGTTCGGGCATTCCAAAGCGATATTTGAATTGACGCGATTGGAACGACACATTGATTTGCTATGGGGAATCACTTACGGCACGGGATTGGATGTGATGACAGATGAGGATCGCGATTATCAGTTGAATTTGACGGGAGTCTTGATGAAACACAGTGGGTATTTATTTGAAACAGAATACCCCGATATAGCATCTGTAAATAAAACGTTGGTCTCCATGCGGAATGATTGGATGTCCTTCGCGGGGAAACGTATATTATGGGAAATTCATAAGGTGACGGGTAGAGGGTCGCGAGGAGACGCATGACGCTCTCCCCTATATGCGTAATTAACCCACTTATAGAAATCATCCGTATATGTATATACAAATGAAATTCACACTCCATCCCGACAAGACTGTGATCGCCGACGATATCGCGCAAATTACATTTGGCGAACTGGTACCCGTCCAGGGTGGGTCCCATAATGCGATGCTACTGGCAGGCAACCAACATATTACTATCCAACTCCCCCAATGCAAGACAAAGTCCGGGCTGGTCCGTACCAGCAAGAAACAGTACTGCGATTTGGAATTCGAGTTGGAGGCCCACGGGTTGGTAACGGATTGGATGGAATCTCTTGAGGAACATTGCATCGATATGCTGAACGAGAAGCGGGGGGAGTGGTTCGGGTCGGGTACCACAGTTGAGGATATTGAGGATTCCATGGCATCCAATGTAAAAGTGAACCGCGACGGGAAAACGTTTGTGATTCGCGTGGATATTGGAGGTGGGTCGGGAATGAAGATCCAATACGGGGAGCCGTGTGCGGTGTACGATGTCACGGGGAATCCACGTACCCTTGAGGATATTCAACCGGGCTCAACCGTGATTCCACTGATTGTCTTGCGACATGTGAAGATTGCAAATACATTTAATATTAGTATCCAAATGACTCAATTGATGTTGGTTGAGGAACGGGTTTGTGTGGTGGAGAATTTGGGAATAGATACACGGGTGGTGGAGGGATCGGTGGAGGGATCGGTGGATGGGGCGGTGGAGGAATCAGTGGATACCCCACCCCAATTCGGCGAAGGGTATGATGTTGGAGAGGTGAAATTGGATACTATAGTTGACGTGGTTGCGGATAATACTATAGGGAATGCGAAGGATCCGCTGGATATAGCACAGGTAGTGAACCTGGACGTTGCCGACATTACCGAAACAACCCCTCTCCAACTGATGGAGGCAAAAGATGTAAGGATTAAAATGTACAAAGAGGCAAAACGCCGGGCAATCACCGCAAGGAAACGTGCGATAGAGGAAATCATGCGAGCAAGAGATATTAAAATGGAATTTATGTTGGACGATTACGTGGATTCCGACTCGGAGGTGGATAGCGATATGGATTCGGTATACGGCGGCGAAGAAGAGGTTGTGTGAGGGGGTGTGTGGAAATGACACACATGTGATAAGAGGCGAATGTTTTTTATCACATCAATATATAAAATGCTAAGCAAACAAGTTGGCAAGTTTGTAAGTAACTACGGATGGGCTATATTCGCGGGTATAGTTATCTTGTTGGTCCTCACTAGGTACGATAGAGGAAAATCCATATTCCCGAACGCATTTTCAGGAAACGTCCGGTTTTCACCGACCGATTACAATGGGGATGCTGGGTCCGATGGGGGTGGTAATGTGAAAGCCGCCGCACCTATAGGACAAAATTCTGAACCCGAATCGGTCCAAGGAATGGCAGGAACAACTGTTTCCAATGGAGCGGCTTCCACGCAGAACATTGACCCATCAGAACTCCTCCCTAGCGATGCCAATAGTAATTGGACCGGTGCCCCTGGAAGCGGAGATGTAATGAATGTGAATATGCTGGGTGCCGGGCATTTCCAGGGAGCGGTATCGTCTTCGCTCAGGAACCCCAATCTCCAACTTCGGTCAGAGCCGGCCAATCCCCGGGTGAATACCGGTGCGTGGAACCAGTCTACTATCGAGCCTGACGTTCAGCGAAGGAACTTGGAGATTGGTAGCCATCTTTAGATCGGAATTGATATAATATCGTATCATTCTGACAAATCGGTTTCATAGGAACATATCCAGCATATCCAGCATATCCACACCACCCGCTACAAAATCGGGTGGTGTGCATAATGTATCAGTATACTGTATGGGATTTGATATTATTTGGTACATCTTGGCGGTGGTGATTCTATATTTCTGCTGTAAAATGTATTTGGAATCGGATATGTTCAATCTTCGGTGCATCGTATCTGGTGTAGATGGGAACCGATATTGCGTTCGCGACCGAATGAAACTAGAGGATGCAGCGGATATGTTGGCGGAAACCACTGGAAACCTCAAGAAAATCGTGGCACGATGCGAGGAAAAACACAAGGATCGCCCGGAAGTACAGCGGATGGTTAAGGGATTCAACCCCCAAAAGATTTCCGAGACGCTTCCCACCAGTCAGTACACTGCGTACAGCGAGAACAAGGGGGAGAAAATCGCCTTTTGTCTCGATACCAAGAAGAACAGTGAGGGGAATATGATTGACAAGAATACCCTGATGTTCGTTGCGATACATGAATTGGCACATGTCGCGACGAAAAGTATAGGACATACCGATGAGTTCTGGGCGAATTTCAAATTCCTCCTTGAAATAGCCAAGGAGATCAGTGTGTACTCCCCCGAGGATTATAAGAAGAAACCCCGGGAATATTGCGGGATGCGGATCACCGACAACCCGTACTATGATATGTAAAGGGGGCGGTGCCTGTTAACAACCAGTCGAAACCCCCTCTGTGTGAAAAAAACTAAAATTGATTATCGGTCTCATGGGTTTCTGTATATCAAACAACCCACAAAAACCTTAACAACATCAACCTAAAATATGCCACGTGCACCAAAATCCACCACCTCCGACAAAAAGAAAGTCGCCAAAAAGAAGGTCACCTCCACCAAAAAGAAGGTCACCTCCACCAAAAAGAAGGTCACCTCCACCAAAAAGAAGGTCACCTCCGCCAAAAAGAAAGTCGCCAGAAAGAAAGTCACCGTCAAATGTCTCTACAACACCTCCACGCCCTCAAAATGTTTCAGTTACCATGAAAAGCACAACTCAGAAGAGATCTGGAAAAATCAGGATGGATATTTCAAGAAACACCACGACATACCAGCGGAAGAATGGGTAAAAAAACTAAACAAACAGATACTATGCGTGATCTGTGACGAACCCGACCCCCGCAATATCGACCACGAACACGATACTTCCCAGAAGGGGTTGTACGAGTCCAAGAATTTCGCCGGTAGGATCAGAGCGATGCTGTGCAACCGATGCAACATCATCGAGGGGAAAATCAAACACTTATCCCCATGCAAGAGGGTGAAACATTGGGTCGTGAAAATGGGAGTGGGTGGTGACAAACCGAAGGAACGTCAATTGCGGGCCCGCCTGACGGAACATGGATACATGGAAGACCATTTCGAACACTAAGGTGGACGTGATTGGCAAAAAATGAATTGATAAAAATTAACCGACTTATAATTGGTTTTTTTTGGTGTCTATTCGTCGCACACAATCAGGCCGACTGTCCCCGCAAATACCAGTCCGATGAAACACATGGTTTTTCGGGACGGACGTTCCTTGAAGTACAACACGGACAACAGGAACGTCAGCAGTAAACTGAGGCCGTGCCATATGGAACTCACGGAACTCATCAATCCGTGGCGCAGAGACATTGCGTACAGGGCACCAATCGCCAAATAGAGAGAAATACCAATCACCAGATTATGGGATACACGTAATGGACCCTGGGACCAATATTTGAACAGCGTGTCGCACACGCACTCAATCACACAAATGACAATCACGAACAGAATGGTTGTTGTCATTTACAGGTATATACATTGGATGGAGAAAATTGATATTGGGGGTTACCTGGTGGCGTATGCACCACACCACACCACCACACCACACAACCATGTCTGCCGAAAGATCATCCCAATCAACCTTCGAAGATTTCGCCCACATAGAGGCGAAACATATTGCGTCCGATATAATGGCGAGCAAAAGAGGGATTGCGCGGTTGGAACAACATATCAAGGACCAGAAAGCGTTGTTGGAGACAACCTGTCCCCATAAGTATGTCCGCGAAGAGTACGACGACGATTTCCACCGACCAAGGTGTTATGTGATGTGTCAGGTATGTGATGAGATCGTGTGATGAGATCGTGTGATGCGGTAATGAGACGGAAATACCACACAATTCACTCCTTGATCAATTCATATTTTGAAACAACTTCTTTTGGTACGGATATGTTTACCTTCTTTTTGAGAACGACCATTCTATTGTCAATTGTCTTTTCTATAATATTAAAATATTCCAACACCACGTGATAATGTGGTCTATTTATGAAATCGTCAAATATTATTACACAATCATCGTTCATTATATCGTGACATTTCAAACAGCATGCTACACGAAATCTTCCGTCGATGAAAATCAAATCAATATCATGTTGAAGATGTTGGTCTAGATTTTTCATATGAGTACTGTAATTTATCACCTCATCAATAGTCGCGCGTTTTCCGGGATGACCCCATGTATTTGGTTGTGTATCCATTTCACTTACTATATACCTAACATTGTTTGTGGAAATTATATTTTTAAGTTTTTTGTGCCAAATTATATCGCTTTCCACAGAGTATATGGTCTTTATATTGGGTCTAATGCTTGCCTGATATGTGCTACCGCCAGAACCGAATTCAAAATAAACATGTGCCATATCCAAATACTTGTAAAACATAAGCGTATCGTTTTTCGCTAAATGTGGGTCCATTCCTATACACTATGCATATTATTTTATTACACGTCATATACAACCCCAGTGTAGTTATTTTTAAAAACCGCATATAAGTCAACGCAATTCTGACGTCGATCCTGTTCCTCATCGGGCGTTATGTTTGACAAGATTTCTGGTATAGTACCCATATCGCTTTCGGGGATACGAATGATCGCTTTGTTCCACAGTTTGTGTTCGGGCAAATCCAATGTATCCGCCAGCAATATGGGAATGCTTCCAACGGCCAGACATTCCCAGAACCGAATTGAATTTGGACCCGTCCCCGATGGACACAAACTATACCTTGACTCCAACAATAACGAATTGTATTTATTGGTTCGCTGCGTATCAGTGTCATCTTCATCCAATTGGTACTTGCTATTCTGTTTATCGGAATACACCACCTTGTTAAAATGCCATCCACCTATATAATTTACAAAACAATCGGGTGGGTGTGGTGTGTTGAAAATGCGTTTCCTGATATCCGTCAAGTACCACCTCGCGTCGTACGCACCTTGGAAACTATACAGTAGGCTGCGAGGCTTATTCAAGTAATCAATCCCAGAGAATAGATTGTTTCTGTCGATATCCTCCACATTCACAGCGTAAAGCGGGCACGGACGTAAATTCACTCTGCTGATGCGATCTTCTCCGATAATTTTATGGGGAGTATACACGGTGATGATATTCAGTGCCTCAAACAACGGAATCAGTCGTCTGAATGAAATTTGTTGACAACACGTGTAGTACGATTTATTTTTGATGGTACGGGCTGACACAAACTGCCCGATTTTACTCAAATCATGCCTTTTATCCAAAATAGTCGCCCACGGAAGACCTAGATAAGATGGATTGGATTTATTCTGATCGTAAAACGTCTTCTCGGTAATAACCGGGTACTGCCAGAAAAGATCCAATTGAGACATTACCCTGGACGTTGAAAATCTAAACTTGGTGTTGATATGTTCCATCAATTGGGAAATGTGTCGCTGGGCGATCACGGAAGTTTCCTGGCGAAGTCGCATGGTTTTGTTCGCCGCGTCCGCCTCGTACGTTGGATCATTGTTGATGGTGTACCGGGGGTCGCCCCCATTATTCGTACAATAGTGGGTGTGGATGGGGAAGAGGTGGGTGGGATGATACACCTCATTGTACCAATCATCGCAACACCAATTGATGATTTCCTCTGGGAAAAAGAATCCAAACACCTCCATGTGTCGTCGGGAAACGAATGCTTGCGTGAGGATGCGTGCGTTGTTGTTGATTGGACCCGCCAACCCGTACCCGTCGCGGGATTCCAGTGTCGCGATACAGTCGCGGGTCCACCCCTTGGTGTGGAACACAATATCGTCTCCGCACTGGTAAAAGTAATCGCACCCCGCATCATATGCGTGTTGGAACAGGATATTCCACATGGCCGTCACGTGACCCTTAACCACCCCCTCCATTTCAATGAACTGGAATCGCATGTTATTGAAGACCGCGGAGAGGCGCGAAATTTCCGCATGGGCCGCCGGGTCGGAGAAGATTCGGTCGCCCGTATCATACCCTACGTAAAACGTATAATCGTAGCAATCGTTCTGGGTCATCAACAGGGTTTTCACTGTCATATTATAAAGGTAGGTTGATTTTATGTCAGTCCACATATCCCGACCCTTGGAAGTACAAGGAATCAATACACTGATGTGCGTGCGATGGGGGACGGGCATTTACGGTTGTTTAGTCGGATACATTTACATGGGTTTTTTCCGCGGTTCATTCGCGGTTCATTCGCAGGTAAATATATCTCGTGTACAATGTATAACCAAATGTTCCGCGCGTTCCAAGGCTCCGATACGAAAGATATTTCTATTGAATTCGTTGGACTTTCGGGAGATATTAGTGAGGATTTGTTGGGCGGTGATGGGGGGGCGCGCGACCGCACCACGTCATCCACCCATATCAGCGACCTGTATGTGAAGAAACTGACGCAGTTAAATCCCATGAAAACCGTCATTGAATCAAATTACAATCACTCCGCGGTGGTTCCCCACTGGAGTTGGGCGGAATCGTACAATGTGGTGTTATCATCACAGACCAATGTGGTGGTTGATATAAAGAAAGTCAGGTGTGGGAAAGAGCGGTGTCGGCTATACACCGCCACAGTGGATGGTCGGGCGTTATCCGTACGCCGATTCAAGTTGGATGGTCACGCGGACCGGATTTTCGGTGTAGAAATTGGATGGAATGGCACATACGTGACCCAGAAAATCCCAGAATACAATGGGTACTGGGCTGGAGGATATACCGTGAAGACCAGTACTAAAATAGAACAGTCCGTGCCATCTACCAAAAATATTGTTTTTTGGAACAATTTCCAAATGATACGAAACGGGTCCAAGACATTTGCGGTGGATTTCACGTACCCTGCCGCGGATTTCTCCCCCCCATTGACGCACGATGCCGCGTTCATCATTGCCAGCACAATGTTTCACGATAATGAGTAGACCATGTGTTTCATTCAAACAAATCGTCGAAACTTATTTTCGAAATGGACTCCGTACATATACACCACCACCACCACCACCACCACCACCACCACCACCACCACCACCACCACCACCACCACCATATACACACCACATCAACATCTATCAATCACCCTATTGTACGCATTGTGATTTTTCGTCTCAACACACTCTTTCAAAATAGCGACGATTTTGTCGCGCACCCCATACGAGAATTTACATTTATTGGTATATAATTTTGCAATCTCACATCCGGGATCAATGGTTTCTACATTCATTCCATTGACACACATGGTTGTGTATTTATCCATCAGTACATTATACAACACTTCATCATTGTAAGGTACTGATTTCACACCGTAAAATTCGCCAATTAGATTTTTGGCCTGTATCATATAACCGTCCACCATGATACGGTGTTCTGGGCTGAGATGGGTTGTTATTTCGGGATAATTGTGTCCCAGCGAATGAGGGGCCAATTGAACTAGTTTATTTCCGCGCATACGTGTGTGAGATACATCCACAATTGGCGACCCGCGAATTGTGTGTTTGTTGGGAATCAGTTCATTTATCGGTATATCCCCCTGGTCGGTACGGACCGGTGTTCCCATGGGGAAACATAGGTGTGCGTATGGACTGGGAACCTCCGATTCTTCTCCACCCCCAAATCCAACATTGTAGTACACTGTATTATTGACACCAGTCTTTACGTTGTATGTAACATCTGATCCAGCGGGCACACGGTTTGCAACAATTTCAACCGTTCCATCACCTTTCACTAACGTTAACGTGTACAATTCGTTTCCAGTAGCGTCTGCCACACATATCAATATTCGTTTGTATCCATCCTCGCGTGTCCATTCACATGTTTCGCCAATGGTTGAAGGGACATATACGGATTTGTCTGATTTGATTTCTGGAATTTGTATTTCTACAGAACTCGATGAACTGCGAGGAACGACGACAACTGTTACAATATCGGGATTTGTTGTTTGTGACGGAAATGTATTTGCTGCCAATGGAAGTACTTCTCCAGGTTCCATATCGTTGGTAATCAGTTTCACAATATCCTTTCTATACACACGGGTTTCTTTTTTTTGAACCACTGTCAATTCGGCACTGGCCGTTTGTTCTTTTGGTATTTTCACGATTTTATTTATTTTCTCAGCCAAATCGAATATTTTGACACAACCGGTTGTTATTTCCATACTTATATCATACATATTCTTCACTTTAGAAAATACCGTATTCAATGACGACACCACGTTTGATACTCCCAACTTGGTAGAATTTACACTTTTTGTTAGGGATGTTACTGTTTTATTATACAGTTCGTCGTACATATCTACCTTATTTGTAAAATCCTTCCTTTTTTTGGAGAATGCGGCATATTGTTTATAAATACCCCAATCACCGTTTACTTTATCATGTGCCGTTTTAATTTCCTCTCGCCATGCATTCATATCCTGGATAATCTGGCGTTTGATATCGGTAAAGAATTGTTGAATGACATCGTTAAACCCTATTTGTTTTTCGGATATGGTATTCGATGCAGTGTTCATATCAGTTAAGTTGGTAAAAACTGTGGATGGGAATGCACTGGTGTCATATGAATCCACACCATACGCATCGAATGTATCGCTGATGGTATTGTTTAACTGTGAGTATATGCGTTTTATATCCACATCAAGTTCATTTATGGCGCTTTTTTCTTTAACCAACCACTCGTTAATGCCCTCATACCCATACCCACCACCCATCTCCCCAATTGTAGCGGCTTTCAATCCAACATCATCCCGCCTTGCTGTTGCGTCCGTGGTGATCCTGTTGGAAATGGATATGATATGGGTCTTTATCGCACCAATAGTATCCGCAAAGTGTTCATCGGATGAATTTTCGATGAATTTGGTTTGCTTTGTACGAACATCAGTCATATAATACTCGACACTGTTAAACGCCGACACCCTGTTTATAATTCTGGTTATTTCTGCCAACCGTACCGCTTCTTCCGCTACCAACCGTGCCGCTTCTTCCGCTACCAACCGTGCCGCTTCTTCTTCCGCTACCAACCGTGCCGCTTCTTCGGCCAACCGCACCCGCTCTGCCTCCGCCTCCGCCTCCGCCGCTTCTTCGGCCAACCGCACCCGCTCTGCCTCCTCCGCCTCCGCCGCTTCTTCGGCCAACCGCACCCGCTCTGCCTCCGCCTCCGCCTCCGCCGCCGCCGCCCCCGCCCCCGCCGCCTCTTCGGCCAACCGCACCTGTTCGGTAATTGCATAAAATCCAGTATGGGGATCATTTAATGCACCAGCATATCCCATAAGTGCTCTATATATTTCTGGACTTTCCATTATTCCAGTATCATCGGTAATGTCCCCACGTGCGGTTATCAATGCGGTCATATCAACATTAGGGTATATCGCCGCCTTAGTATGTAAATCGTTATACACAGCATCCGTAATATCAACAACGGAATACATGTCATTGCGCGGGTCGACCATTATATATTCGTCATAAACATATGCCGTGATAGATGGGGTCGTATCAAACTTGAACGTTTTATTTATAAATACATATGACATATTTGAGGGATTCGCGACAATAAATTCTTCACCTATCACCAAGAATTCATCCTCCCCCATGTACGATACGATAGTCTGTCTATTGGGCGTTTGTATGCGCAAAGTAGCCTTGCTCAGCTCACCATCGGAAAACTTCCAAATATTCCCTTCATGTATCGCATACCCAATATCCACAATAGTTCCCGGTAAACCTGGTCGAACTGGTGCAGAGGGACCCCTGCCGTTAGAAGTCGTTAGGTTATCTCTCACATCTTTAAAAAACAACCAATACATTGATGATTCGTCGTCTACACGCACAAGACTCATGTTCTGATCGTGTGCGTCAATTACGTACACGCTATATTCATTGTAGCCAATAGGGGTATATTGATCGGTAGTTGGGTCCGTCGAAAATTCTGCCGCACAATAAAATAAGATATACTTATGGTCGGTTATGTCATATACCCATTTAAGTGTTGGTATAGTATCGTTAAGTGAAATTGTAGGCAATTCTAATTCGGTTTCATATACGGGTATATCAACTTCTTGTATGGTCATAGAAGTTACGTCGCTCATATCATGGCCGTCTCTCGTTATTTTTCCAAAATCTACAATATTATTAATCATTGGAATGGTAATGAAATATAATTTGTCAGGGGTTGATCGTGTATCATCCAGTGAATAGATCATACGAATTATATCCGATTCGGTCGTATGTACCAAACTCTTGAATATATATGTGATACCGGCATGGATTATGTCCGGAGTAATCATTCGGTTTGGATTATCCTGCGTACCAGTCACAACGGTAACGGTTACCGTACTGCCATCGTCATCGTTGGTTTCAATGGCACATATCGTATCAGACCTAATGCGGATAAATGTCTTGTAATATGTTTTATTGGTATCATCCGTCCATTTACTCGTGTAGTTTAATCCAGATATTGAAAAATCGGTTATGCGTGTTTCGTATGGAGATCGGTCAGGCGAACTATGATCTATTGGCCAATCAATGGTTGGCCAAGGAATAGTCTCCCATTCTCCCCGTGGCGTGGCGTGTTGGAGAATGGGACGGTCAAACTTTAGTAACGACCAATCTTGTATTTCATGAAGCGTAGTCATACTGATCTGCGGGGTGGCATCTGGAAGTTTTCGTTTTGAAATTATACGAACCATATTCGATTGGCTCACACACAATCCCTCCCATAAAACAATGTCATTCCCCGACCGATTTGTAATCGTACAGTCACCTGATTCCATTAAGCCACTAATTTTCGAGGGTACCGACGCAATATCACTTATGCCCACCATTGCACCAATAGAATTGGAAAGTGTATGAGGAATCAACAACGTATTCATTTATATATGTGTCATATATATTATAAAACACGTATTTTTTTACGTTTTTACGCATCCATCCACCCGCTCCCACTAACATCCACCCGCTCCCATTATCATCCGATCGCTTCAATGTACACAAAGAGTGCCCCGATGTTCGTATTCGCAGTTTCCTTGATTCTACACGGGGCCTACCATTTATGATCGGTCATATTGACGAACACTGTATCACCCAACACCGTGACCAAGTACCCCACCCCCCTTGAGCGTATCGCGGTGAGAAACGGTCATGGCGGATGATATTGTATACAAATATAAAATATTCGTATAGCGTTTGTTGGTGACAGCACACACGCACGGAATAATTACCAATACAATTTATGGGCGTATGGTAGGATGAATATGGATGTACCCGACGCTGTTGCTGAGCCCGCGACTGAAGTGCCAGCTGAAGTGCCAGCTGAAGTGCCAGCTGAAGTGCCAGCTGAAGTGCCAACTGAGCCCAGTACCGCAATAGTTTCCGCGACCAATATCACGTACACGTTTGGACGATGGAACCCCGACTCACCCAGCAACTTGACCGATGTGATTGAAACCAATACGGAGATTCATCCCGATGATACGATTGACGATATTCGACATAAATTGGCTGTAGCGTTACACGTGTCGGCGGAAGAAATCTACCTATTCGCGTTCCAGGCGCACCATATTGATTTGGGAGTGGACTATTCGACATTGACCGCACAGAATACTCGCAAAATTGGGGTGGGAGATATGAGGACGTACATGGGGAACCGACCCAATCTTGACATGAGTCCTCGCACGGTATCCATGGAAGACGAAGAATCGCTGGATTATAAATTTCTAACCAGTATAGGGATTGATGGGTTGGTGAAGCAACCGATCGCGACATGTCTCACCCACTACTTCCACATGAAGACTGTGGGTGGCGATGGTGGTGGTGGTACGCACGGCACGCACATTTCAGTTCCAGTGAATCCATTGACGGGAACGCTTGATATTGACGATTTGTCTTTTGTGGATGAAATTAATATAGACACAAATGTATCCACGACGGATGGAGAAGTGATCCTAACCCGCGGCAAATTTGTTAACGATATGGTATTTGTGTTGACCCGTGATATGGTTATGAGCGCATACTTGTCCGATGTATCTGACGCAGACGACACTACCATGATTCGGTCCCGGATTGACAGGGTATACTTCCCCCAAATCCACCACGAACTTGGTTCTGCCAGTGGAACCAGTGGAACCAGTGGAACCAGTGGAACCAGTGGAACGACCGAAATGGATACGATTTCTTCCCTGCGACACAACACGGATGTGCGACACAGAGATAGCATTGTGCCAATAACAAATATAAAATCGGAGTACGCGCGACTCATGGGACGCGTCTCCCCCGAACAAGACGTTTCCAATATATACGGGATATCCAAACTGATATTCGAAATTCGACCGCAAACCGTAACAAAGATACCTGTGGAATCCGTATTCAAATTGTTTGGGACCGATGATAAGGTACCCGTGACGAAATTAAATACCGGTCTGAATGCGACCAACATGTACCGCCTGTTTGCACCAGACAGGGATTCGAATGGACGGCATAGACCAGCGACCACGAAATCGGATATCGTGGCGACCATCAAGATTTTTGGTAGCAACAAATCGTTTTCGGTATACGGGAAGGTAAATAACATCAGGTTCTACTGTGATATTCTCACCAACGGAGGAGTTCGCGTGAATGTATTGTGCGAAAAGGAAACTTCCCTACCGTTTAATGAAATGGTACAATTTATCACCGATCACGTGAATCCGATAATCGAGCGGGCGAATGATATTGTGCGTAAATATGGAATTGAACTTGCCAAGTTTGGGTCGTTTGATGACGAGGGTGTATCGGTTATTTCCATCCAGACGAAATCTATCTATACTTTATCCGAAACTCGCATGCGAAACTCCGTATCTATTCCCCAACATGCAAGGTATTTGACTGGCATATTCAATATAATCGAATCGTCTGTTTCCGCCGTCGGGGGCGCCCATTTGCGGTACACGGGTGTTTCCGATTACAGTGATACCAACGCAATTGAAGCATTCGTCATTGAATCGCTTCGTGCGGGATACAGAGAGGAGGATATTGTCATGGGAATGGAAATTAATTTCGGTATCGGACGCGAAAGTGCCGGAAAACAACTGGGAGATATTGTTTCCGAACTGGAAATTCGTGCCACGACGCATGGGTCGGTGCGAGTAAAGGTGAAACAGCACCCGGGATTCGGGGTTCGAATTTACAAGAACATTGATAATAATTTTGTGATTGATATAACGGGGATTGATAACCACAGATATATGCGCGTGGTCCACGAACGGGTTTCCATCATGATGTCCATCATTACAGGTACATTTGCTGAATCGGGGGTTGACATGGGACCGCTGAGCCATTTCTGCGGTATGGTGGTTGAGTCGGAAGTGAACGACCCGGTGGAATTGGTTGCGACGACCGAACTTGCCTTTGCAGATGTGACGGATGATGTCGCGGACGCTGGGGATGCGATGGATGCGATGGATGCGATGGATGCGATGGATGCGATGGCCACCGAGGCCGCCGATACGGCAATTATGGATTTTCTAATGAACGACGACGATGACTCGGACGAAGTGAATTCAGATGTGGATTCGGATGAGGATTCGGATGGTGATACAGTGGGCGGTGCCGTCGGGGGAGCGATCCAGAAATTGTCGCACCCGAACCCCATCATCAACCGACTCCACACCAGAGACCCCAAACTGTTTCTAAAGAGTGCAGATGCACCGCATAAATCGTACTCCAAACTGTGTCAGTGGAATGTCAAGAAAATTCCTATTGTCCTGACGGACGAAGAAGAACGGGTCATCCGAGAGCGAGACGGTACGGCGAATTCCGATTACTCGAATGGAAAGATGTCTGATACGGATTCGCTTGGGAAAACCATACGGTATGGGTCGGAGAAAGGGAAAATGATGAATTATGCGTGCCCGCGGTTCTGGAGTCTAACCCATAACACCAGTTTAACATACGCACAAGCACACGATAAAGATAAAAAGTGGGGTACCATTATCAAAGGAAATTCGTATGATTTGGATAAAGGTGAAAATATTCTGGAATTCGTAGATAATAGCGGGTACCACACGGACGAAAATGGGAATTATAAGAAACATACCCCCAGTGTTCGGCCAGGAAAACATCCTGGGAAGGATGACTCTGGGAAGGGATTGTGTATTCCATGTTGCTACGCAATGGTTGGAAATAAATCGGATAATACAGCGCGCACGACATGTGGGGTGGCGCATGATATTGATGCCAAGAAGGAGAAGGGTGCGGTGGGTGCGGTGGGTGCGGTGGGTGCGGTGGATGGTGCCACAGATGCCACAGATGGTGGCATTGATGTGATTCAGACCACGGATATATTGGACGATCTCCCCACTGGTAAAGGGGCGAGAAAGGTTCCCAAAAAAATAAAACATCCCGATGTAAATGTCGTAATCAAACTCGCATATATTCTAAGTTCTAATAGTGATGTGCTGGAAAAGGGACGGTTTGGATTTCTTCCCGATAAGATATCGGATTTATTGATGGTTCGTACTAGGGATTTTCAGCCCAAAGATGCGTCAAACAAACATAAATTGCGCAACAACACCACCTGTATTCTTAGAAAAGGGGTTGAGAATGAAAATTCGTCGAATAAATCATTCATTGCATGCATTGCGGACATTTACGCAAAAATCACAATGTCCCCCGAAGTAATGTCCGTAAAAGATATGAGATCACTCATCATCAAAACAATTACTCCCGAATCATTCATCCAATTATTTAACGGGAACCTAATGTCGGTGTTTTCCACCCCGGGAGAAGATGATGTGGATGGGGGTGGCGGGAATGATCTGGTTGAACGATCAGTTCTCCCAACGAGAGAAATGAATGATCGCATCGAGCGGGCAATGCGTGGATTTATTACATATTTAGAAGACCCCAATACGGTAGTGGATCACACATTTTTATGGGAACTTGTCACTGATTCAAAATATGGATTGTTCCCGAGAAAACACGCGGACTCTGTGATTAGTATTAACATGATTATCGTGAAACTCATGCCAGGAAATAACGTCCAGATTATATGTCCCCCCGTACAACGCGCCGAACGCAGAGATTATTCAACAGTACTTATATTGAATGAAGGATTCTATGAGCCGATTTACGCAGTGCGTGCGGGGGCAAAATATGAAATTATCGATCGGGATAACCTTCGAGGGGGGGATGGGGATGGGGGTGGTGGTGGTGATGGTAGTGATGCAGATGATGGCGAAGTATTGAGGAGCGAAACGACAGTTGACAAGAACAACACCTGTCTGTTTCGCTCACTAGAAATGACCGATAAACTTAATAGGTCGGACGCAAATGACGGGTTGCTGCCAGAATTGAATTTGCGGGTTCTAATGCACCCGAAACTGCTCGCGTTCATAGACCGGGCAAATGGAGAAGTATCTGGAGAAAAATGTTATCCCATGGAGAGCCTTCCGGGTACGTACAAGTATGATGCGGGAACATCGTTTACCCAAACAATTGAACTGTTGCCAATACTGGTACAGAATGGCAAGAATAAATATGGGGAGTCATTTGATATTAAACATATTATCACGTGCGTGAATTATGACGGGAAAGCCGTTGGATTGATTCTTGATGTGACGGGAAACAGCGGTCAGGGGGAAAAGGGGTTTGTGCCGGTACGACCCAGTACTTTTGGGCCGATAAATGATATTCCCCATGTAGTGATTGACGGGGATGATGCGGAAAAGATTCCGTGGAATGCATGGCGCAAAACGGCGGATTTTATCGACCAGTTGAGTGATCTCGGTACATCCGACGCAGTGGGATCGGGACCAGTTTCCAGAATTATTCCGCGTATATCCGCGAAAGTCGTTCACTCGGGAGAACTGATTGGTTTACTCACGACCGCAAACCAATTTATTCGGGTGAAAAAGGAACCGCACGGGTTGGACGAAAATGAGGAGTCTGGTGTGAAATCGCTACCAATCGTAAACTCCATGGATATATACAATGTCGACAAGGTACTGCTCACCACAAACCCCAATGTGAAGGATTCGCAAAGAGAGAAGAATATACGGGCGATCCAATTGGAAGATGGATACTATTCACTTTTCCGCACGAATATCAGAACACTCGTGAAATATCCAGAAAACGAATACCTGAAACGAGAATTAATGGATGTGTTGCGAGACGATGATGGGATGTTCAAGGACAGACTTCTATTGGTATACGCAGTCATCGCACGGTTAATCCAAACAAAAATTACGTTTTCCGATGATATAGGGATCGCGGTAGAAGGATCTATATTGAAAATGGTGAATTCAACCCCTGGGGTGTTTCCGAAAAACAACCTGATGCAGAATGGAGACAATGAAGTTCTGTATGTGCTTCGTATTGCGGATGAATTGATTCGGTACTCGCGTGTAAGGAATTTCATAGTGGACCCCAATAAACACCTTGTATATGCACCGGTTAAGTATAATATAAGAGGGGATGAACTGTTGGTTTCCCAGACAGATGTCGTCTCGGGGTACTACGATGTAAAGTACGTGGATAAATACAGTACATTTGTCACGCATAACCCAACCAGAGATAATGCCGTCCCCATTGTAGCACACGACTATGGAGATACAGTTATTGATGATATACACAAGGTCGCTCCCAAAGTACCAGAGAGATTCGAGATTACACGGAATTTGGCTCGGAATGATGCAGTGGGGGAACGCGTGTTGTACGTCGACAAAACAAGTAAAAAGGTTATTGGAAAAGCCGTGAATTTAACCAACGAACCCATGTGCGATGAGAGAATAACGACGAAATTCGATTCGGTTGTATGGAAGAATCGGTTCGCGAAGGAATTCAACACATCCAATACGAAAGAATCCATGAAGGAAATTGTATACATACACGGAAGTGACTCCAATTGCTCGTTTCGGGTAGTCCAGGAAATACTTCAATTGACAGTACCTGAAGAAAAAAACGGGTTCCCGCACCCAGTTGTGTCCATAAAACAGAGGCTGGTGGATAGGTACAATATATTTATATCCACTCACCCAGAAGGCGAAGATGTTGCCAAAAAACAGTTGATGAATACATTCGCACAGGTGAGAAACGGGAAACAACAATTGGTGCATGGGATGATAACTCTTGATATCGAATCGGTAATTCTCTCTGCGAGTACCGAATATACCATGTCGTTCGTTGACTTGTGGGCGCTTGCTATTGAATATAAGATACCCCTCGTTGGATACAGTTCGGTAAAGTTCCCAAATGGTGAACGAATGATGAGGATGTATCAAACGCCCACCAACATGTACTCGTTTATCAGGGTGTCATTTGCAAAGAAAGGGGCGGTGGTTGAATCAAATTATAGAATGCTTGTGAATAAAAAAACCGATTCGGACAAGATTACCGCTGATGGTATGGTGAGGGCGCTTACACCGGAAAACGACACCGCATTGTCGGCACATGCAGACACCACGTTTGAATCTTATATTGCGAAACCAGACTATTGAGGGTGGTGTGGGGGGTGGTGTGGGGGTGGTGTGGGGGGTGGTGTGGGGATTTGATGGATGCCACTCATAAAAATTTGCTTAAAATATAAAATATTATTATACAGTACAATGGACATATTATTTGATATTGCCATACTAGTACCTGTGGCGACTACCGTATTTGGATTGACATCATTATATTTATTACGACCCGATAGATTGATTCCAATCGACAGACAAATATTATGTTTAAAAACCGATGACTGTTTATATTATGTAGAATGCGAAGAACGCATAAGTGCTCTAAATTTATATTTAATATCGCATAATCATCCCCTGGAACAAGTTTTTCCCGACGTTCTGGCTGAAGATGCATTGGCATATTTTAAAATAAAGGATGATTATATAATCCCCATGTTAAAGTTGATTAAGCATTCACATACAAGTAACGATACGATTTATTATTTACATAAAAACAAACAAATATATAATTATGATACTCGCAAAACAAGTTATACATGTGATTCAAATTATCTATTGCTTCACGCTCATGTAATAAGATATATTAGTTTTTACAGTCTTCCATCTCCTGATGAATCATAAGTTGTTAACGCTGATGCTATTTTGTAAAAATCATGGTGGGGGAATTCGTACAATGAATCGCTGGAACGAATCATTGTATACAGTGTAACTATACACACTAAAAATCGGGCAAACCAATGAATACGCTCTTGCTCTTCCCAGAGGCGCCTCCCATTGCAATTCCACCCAACTGAATAGCGACATATATTCCCAACACGGTCGCAGCATAAACCGAGACAGAATCGCGAATAAGTGCACGGTTCGTATCGGGTCCGTCCGTTTTCTGGATGAATTTAATATCCACCAATTTGATCACCACAAACATCGCCGCGACATATACTCCTATTATCAACAGACCTTCCATTGCGTATGTTTATACCATGCACATATTTATTTTGAGGGGAATGAGACGAATGGATTCGATGGACAATGGACAATGGACAATGGACAATGGACAATGGATTCGACCCTCAAACCATCCCATCACCGCAACACTTCAATCTCCCTAGACAAATCAATGGAAACTGGTTTTGGAGAACGGTTTCCTAATCCACTAGAATTTCCAGGCACAAGTTCCTCAATATCCAATGTAATTGGTTCCTCATCCAAAGATATTGTGCCGAGATCCAGGTCGTTCAATTCCGTGTCGGCCCCAATTGTCAGTACGGGAATCTCCTCCTTCGATGGGATGAGTTTCGTATCCACCACATCGGAGAATTTCACCTCGGCGGACGAGTAGGTGGACGTGTCCGCCGAGGATGATACAGTGGTGGAGGGATTCACGTCCACGTGCTTCATACCACCGACATCCAAGGGAACATTGATCGGGCGAATATCCTGTACAATATCCTGTACCATGTCATCGGCCACGGCGGTCCCCGCAACCGACCGCTTTTCCTCTGGAACGGGGTTGCTTCTAACCAACACCTCGTCCTCTTCGGTCTTATCGAGGTAGGCCCGAAGGATGACATCGATCGGTACGCTGTTGCGAATTGACTCGAGAACCCCCTCCTTAACAATAACCTCCAATGCGCGGTCGTGCTTCTGGAACGTAAGTGGAGCGACGTTTGAATCCAACAAGTACACATTCTTGTAAATCGTTCTCGCGCAACATATATACGTGTTGTGGACGAACTTCTCCAACGACGGGATATCCAACTCGATCCGTTTCTGTTTTTGGCCCACGCGCACAACAGTCAGTGCCTTGAGATGGGTTATGTGTACGCAGGTGATTAATTCCTCAAGATATTCACACTTGGACTCTTCGCGGATGCGCTTCGTCTCGTCGGCGATTATCGCGGCCGACCACTTGGGGATGCGCGAAATAAGGTTCTGGAACGTCATCAGCACCTTCTCCTCCTCATCGTTTTCCATACAGAGTTTGTCGGCCTCAGTGTAAATGGACTTGAACCCGTCCACAATAATGGGCGCAATGGTAGATACCAGGCGGGCAGACCACTCGTTTTTCGATTCAGTTATGGATTCCAATGAATAATCGTCCATTTACATTGGATGGATGTTTTTAACAGATGATTCCTTACGTATAAGCGAATTCGTCAATATCGAGAAGATCAGTGCCTCCTCATTCTTGATTATCCCCCGACACATATTCGCCTCGCTAATGTTCCTATACTTCACATTGGGTGGAATTCTATGCGATTCTCGTATGTATTCAATCACATTCAGACCAGAATACCCCATCTCAACAACATCCTTTGCCGCAACAATCAACTGGGTCGGGTTGTCTGTGCGTACATTCAGTAACAGCGTATCCAAATAGTCGTTCAACTCGTCGTACGAAGCGGTGATGTATGTGCTGGTGTCCAATCGGTTCATATTCACATCCACGAATGAGCCGTTGAGTTTCGCCATTATATGAATATGACCCATCCTAGACAATATTGGTTTCGTCAGGAACGATTTTCGGGTGGTGACAAACATAAATCGGGTATGGGTATTGTGAATCTCCATGCACCGACGGAGGGCAGACTGAGAGTCAACCGTCAATTTATCGGCATTCATGAAAATAATGGTCTTGAATGTTGTCTTGGACTCGGTATCTATGTTTTTCTTGGCGATGAAATGGACCTCGTCGCGAATATATTGGATACCGTTGTTTAAATTGCAGTCCACGTAGTACACCATTCGATCCAATATAGCGGTGGTTTCATATAACTGCATCATGAACCAGTTCAGTACTGTGCGTTTTCCCGACCCGTGCTTTCCGTAAAAAAGGAGGTTGGGGACCGCGCCGGATGCGATTATACCCAACAATTTCTGTTCCGCATGTGAATGGGAATAATCTGTATCCTGCACGAACCCGGAAAATGTCTGGGTCGCAGGAGAACTCACGAAATCGCTCGCTCGACCCACACTCAAATGTCGGCGGTTGCTCATGTATATTACATATAGATATAGTGATTTCTCCAAACTGTTTAGTAGGATCATATGCTGAATTTGGATTTTGCGACAAGTACTGTATTGCAGTGTATATTGGGGGCACTGATTGCCGTATACCTAGTTATCACGGGATATGTGAAACTGTATCATGAATTCATGTCGTACCAACCAGTGTTTCATACGTATGACCTACACCGATGGGTGATGGGGGACCACGTGATAGATCCGTTGCCACCAAAGAAGAATAAATTCTACGATCCCGTGCGAGTCACAGTTCGCATTTTGGGGGGAATGGTGGACGAAGACGAGATACGGCGCGCGGTGCCGGTTGAGGATTTTTCGGCGCTTATTCGCGACCACTACATGAATCACACGACTTCTGCGTACGGAGTTGACGGTGCCCACTTACTTTCATTTCTCACGGGAAATAAACACCAGGCCCTTGTTTCGTGGTACAGAGAGGATGTGGATGTGGATGTGGATGGACCCATTGTAGGTACCATGACGACCAGACCGGTGTTTGCCACGATCCGTGGAACGCACCATGTCATTGTATACACGGACCATCTCTGTATACACGCGGACTACCGACGACGCAATATTGCCGCGAAACTTATACAGACGACCGTATACGTGAAACGGCACGAAATTCCACACTTTCAAATTGCCATGTTTAAGCGGGAGGGGGCGCGCATGGTAGGGGTGGTTCCCGTGCTGGTATACATGAGCCGCATGTTCCGCAACAGGATGCGGTCGGCAGATACAGGGTCGATGCCTGGGCGGGAACGCCTGTATAGGATTGACGTGGCCAAGGGTGGGGGTGGGGGGCACGACACTGCGAACCGCCGCGCATTTCACGATATGATGGACTTTGTTGCCGCTCAGAAGTCGCGGTTTGATATGTTTGTCATTCCGTACGTGGATAACTTGTGGGCACAGATCGTTGGGGGGGTTTTGATACCCTTTGTCGTATACGATGAAGCGGTTATTCCCCCCGTGGTTGTTGCCGCGTATATATACAAAAACTCGGCAGTGACGCATATGGTTGACGGTGAAAATGTCGCGTGTGTGGAACTGATTGCGTCGGTGGCGAAATCGCGCGGGACGAACCACCGGATTTACTTCACGCATACGCTCGCCGCGTTGTCGCCCGATTTCGGATGTATCGTGATGGAGGAAGTGTCGGATACGGCCACCGGATTGGCGGGATTCGCGCGGTCCATTTCGGAATTGACCGAACTGTACGCGCAATCGTCCGAATACATCATGTTCAACTACGCAGCGCACCCCGTTCGTCCGGACAAGGCGTTGCTGATAGGGATTTGATGGTACCCACCATACACGGTATTGAATAATCTTCTGGGATGGATGGATTCAAGCCCCATTGGCGATTCTATAGATTGGTCGGGCTATCTATAGAATAGACGGTGTCTCCAAACGTGTCTGGGTCAGAGGAGCCGTCGGTCGGCCGAGAGCCGGTAGTTCCGACTTTTTTTGGGCTATTTTAGGAGTTGAAAATGATGGGATTTTGGATGGGCGTATGTGCCACATATTACATATGGAATGTTTGTTTGTTTGTTTGTGGTCACTACCGTAAAATACCCACTCTCAAAAACGTGAAAAAATTCCCAAATCTAGATCTGGGCGAGCGTGACCCAGACATGTCTTTTTTGGGCATGTCTGGGTCGTGAGAGTCGGCTGATACTTTTCAAAGTTTGTGAAAAACGGGTAGCATGGGTATGGTAGGGATGATATTTTCAACGTGTCGATTTACTACCGTAAAAAAAATCGGGGAAGTTGGGCCGATATTCAGAGGAGACGCTGACCCAGACAGGGGGTCTATCCTATAGATAGAGTGGTCTATGTATATAATAGACGCACCGCCGTATATAGAATGGACGGTATTGTTGTATAGTATAGACGACACCGTATATACTTTAGACGCGCCTCAACTATGAAAAAGACATTCTATGTATAGGAAAGACCGCGTCTCTTATGTGGAGAAACGATAAGAAGATAATTCATGGGTAAGTGTATATCAGTCCTAGCATGCCAATACGCACGTGCGAATGTTGCGATTACAGTACTCCCCATAAAGGCAAATATGATAAACATATGAAATCGTCAAAACATATGGCAAATACGATTTCGCCCCCCACACATACATCCTACAGCGACAAACAGTACGTGTGCGATGTATGCGAATACGGCACGGACGCATCCAGCGGATTTGCAATTCACTGTAAATCGGTCAAACACAAGGCGAACATGGGAAACACCCCGCACAAATGCGGTTGTGGCGAATTCTTCTCGTCCAAACGAGCCATGGGATTCCATGCTAAAAAATGTGCGGTGCCCCAGACCGTCACCACCACCACCACCACCACCGCAATTGTCGTACCCGCAGCCGATGTACCAGAATCGGGAGGCACCGAACTCATACTCGCAGAACTCATGAAACAGAACAAACAGTTGATTGATATCATGAGCGCCCAATCGGAAACGCTAGTTTCCAGAACCGAACACCACGACAAACAAATTGCGACCCTGGTGGAAAGTATTCAGACGGTTGCGACAGTCGCGACCCACAACACGCAAATAGATACCCAGAACATTGAGAACAATACCCTGAACCAAAATACCCAAATCAATTTGAACTTGAACGTATTCGTGGACGAGAAATGTAAAGATGCCATGAACTTGTCGCAATTCATAGAACAAATGGAAGTCCTGCCCGAAGATCTCAAGACCGTGCTCCGCATCTCCAACCCGAAAGCACTCAACGATATTTTCACCCGCGAAATTGGGAAATTGGAACTTACCGAACGACCCCTCCACTGCATTGACAAGAAACGGAAGAAGATTCTCGTGCGGGAGAACGATGCGTGGACGAGCGAGGATGGAACGGCGACGATGGAAGAAGTGTTGGAAGCGACGCGCCGCAAACAGTGGGGGGAGTTCCGTCGCCAACTTATGGGAATCAACGCCGACGAAAGAGCGACCCAGCGGTACCAGGACATAGTGGATGTCGCGACAATCGTAGGGAAACCGAAGAACGAGCGGTGCGATGGGGACCCCAACGGCCGCATCATGCAGGAAGCCATGAACAGCATGTGCGACGCGATTCCCTTGACGAGGACTATTGCGCGACAGGAACTCGCGGTGGAAATCCTGTCGGACGATGCGTGCAATACTGGTAACACGTAATCTAGTGCGGCGATACCGCGAACTTTTCCGCACACCGATCGCCGCACTTGGAGACACATCGCACCAAACTCCACACGAGGATGAACGGGGAGGCGACCACGGCCACGGGGATGATCGCCGCGGACATCACCGCCAAATACACGACATCGGTCGGTTTACGTACCAGATCGCGAACATGTAATTTGAGCCGTGCCATTTGATACAATATACTGAGAATATCGTATCAACTGTAGAAAAATATGATGTGCGTCCCGCGCACGCCTTACATGTGCTGGGTGCCGGACATCCAGGCGATGTTCGCCCACAACTTGTGGTAAGTTCCACCACCCTTTCGCGGAGGCAACGTTGGCTGGGGTGCGGCGAATCGACGGATAGGCTTGTTGGTGAGCATCATGTGTGTCTTGGGAGGCATTGTAGGCATTGTACGCTATGCTGAGACATTTGACGCGGTGCAATAAAATACGGATTGGTCGCAACCGAATTACGCGGATTGCATACAAAATTGAAAGTATACAACCCTATATAACGAGACCCAAACCTCAACCTATTATGGATTTGTACCGAGCAAACACGAAGATGTTAATCATGAAATTACTGACGGCTGATAGAAAGGTGTTTGAATTCGCACCAACTCTGTTTGGAGATAATTCGGATGCTAATGTAGATATTCTTCGAAAAGCGTTTGAGAGTAGACAGAATACGATGAAAGAGGGGGAGATATCGCAAATCGTGCTTGGAAATTTCCCGGGATGGGAGGATTTGGGGGTTGGGCATGAGAGTGGAGTTGACTGTAGAAAACTGGATAATTCTATAATTGTAGAATTGAAAAATAAATATAATACATGTAATTCCGGAAGCCAAAAATCCGTGCTGGATAAATTGGCCGAGTATAAAAGGTTACATCCAACTACAAGAGTAGTATGGGGAATTATCAACGCGAAATCAGGTAGTAAAAAAATGAATGAAATAATACATCACGGTGGAGTAGATATCGAGAAGATCCAAGGTCGTGAATTATGCGACTTGGTATTTACACACAACGGCACTAATTATGCGGAAATGGTGGTTGATATGGTAGCAGAGGCTCGGTGTGAAATTGTATCCGCCACTACTACTACTACCGAACCACTTTCATGACCTCATTGGCCAGCGCGATCCCCATATTCACGGGGACAGCATTTCCAATCTGTTTGTATATTTGATTTTTCGAACCACTGAACTTGTATGTATCTGGAAATGTTTGGATACGCGAGTATTCGAGTGTCTGTAAGGGACGGGTTTCCGTGGGATGACATCTCTCAGTCTGCTTCTGGGACGGAGTGGTCAGTAAGGTTAACGATGGTTTTTTCATATCGAGTCGCTTCAATATCCCGCGCTTCCCGCCCCCCGAATAGAAACTGTTGCCCATGTATGATTTCTGAATATCAATTGGTAGATCCACCCAACATCCGCCCTCGGGAACCATATCCATAAGAGCCTTCTTTTCATCGGTATATGTTGCGCCCGGGCTTTCAGGGCACCCAATGAGAACATCGGAGAGAACCGGTTTGTATTCATGTGGTTCTGGGAAACAAAAGGGTGTTGCGATATCGTTGCGAGTCCCCACAATGACAAGTCTCTTTCTATTTTGGGGAACCGAGTAGTCATTCGCATTTATCAATTTGTAAGATACCCGATATTCCCCCAATTTGTCAATCTCGGCCAATACGTACTTCAACGTTTCGCCCTTGTTATGGGTGAGAAGTCCCTGGACATTCTCAATCAAGAATACTTTGGGCTTGAGTACGGAGATCATTTCCACGAAATATACAATCAGTTGCCCCCTTTTATCCTCAACGCCCTTTCGCAACCCAGCCTGGGAGAATGACTGACACGGTACGCCACCCATCAATACATCAATATCCGCATTTTTATATAATTCGAGGTCGATATCCGTCATGGACCCGTGGTAAACCTCCGTATCCGGATGGTTATCACGAAGTGTCTGGGCACAGTATTTATCCGTATCATTCAGTAGTAATGGTGAAAATCCGGCTTGCATGAACCCACTACTGAGTCCGCCTGCACCGGCACACACTTCAATGAACTTTGGGGAAGAGGTCGAGGTCGAGGATTCCATGTTTGGTTTGTAACTATACTACTTACAGTATGAGTAAATCAATTTTTCCATCACACTGACGTGTGTGCATGTGCAATAAATAATGCACATTACCGCGCCCCGAACTTTCCCGGCTTTTTTCCTTGAATGCAAATCTTGAACGCCTGATCCAATACCAGGTACGGGATACCAACAAACAGCATACATATGTTGGGCTCGTTTGGGGGTGGCGTGGACTGTATGTCCGGCATTGCCATATCTGGAAATATCAGTTCGGGCGGGATTTCGGGTGGTACCATTACACTACCGCACGATTTACGAATCACCGCAACTTTTCATTTGTACAATCGCTTTGTCAATCGCCGCGGGAAACCACAATGGAAACAAAACAACCGCCAGAAAAATATGGAGGAGGACGTTCTCGTCAAAGGTTGACATTGTTTGACTTTGACTTTGTTTGATGATATATAGTTATATGGAAAGTTCAATTTTTTAACGGTTGTTATCCCTCGTAAAACATCCGACTGCCCAACATCTGGTAATGGTGGCCGTCAAAGGGGATTTCCTTATCCATGGCCTTGAAAAGGGTCTTATCGCTAATCTTCAGTTGGCGGATACAGTCGTACTTACACGCGAACTCCCGCACCAATTTCTTCTCCAAATCAAACTGTCCCAATCCATCGCGGTATAACATTGGTTCGCCACCAATATGGTTGGCGAAATCCGTGCGAACCGATTCCTCGCATTTCTCATGCAACATGTAATATGATCCCTTGGATATTTTTCCAGATTTCACCGGGACATCCAACCCCGCCGCCGATGGGTACCCATTCTGTCGCGCCGCTGTCTTCCTATCTATGTAGAGACCGAGGATTCGGGTTTTCTCTGGATTCAGTTTCGCGATATAGCCCAGATATTGGTTTCGGGTTTGCTTGGTTGGCGCAATATCGCCCAGAACTGTCGCATCCAGTTCGCGGTCCACTAAATTCCAACGAAATCCATTGTAAATGGTATTTTCAGCCACCGCTTTGTTGAGACTGGGGCGTTTCATACGGATGTTTTCGCGCATCAGTTCCGTCACCGTCTCATATACGTGTACCAACTCCATCGTATCGGGATTGATTTTCTGGAGACGCGGACCCAGAGTTTGTAGCGGCGCGTTGAATCGCGTTGTCTCGGTAGTCTTTGACGCGGACATCAGTTCCATCATTTTCATTTGGTTTTTTTCCACGGCGGTTAGTCTCGCCATCATCACATCATCAGTTGATGGGGCAGTGCTGGATCGGGCCAATTCCAACTGTAATTTCAATGTTTCAATCTCACTAATGTACCGGCCCATATCGGTATTGTTGAAATACTTGATATTGTGGGAAATCACATTCAGGATTGTGCGGTACGATAACTTACGGCCCACCAAGAACAGTTCCGTCTCATTCTCATGACCCGCCATATCGGTCACTTGATTCAACCGAATATCCACATGTTCATGAATCATCTTCTCAAATGATTTGCTGTCGTCCACCAGAAATACATCCAACAAAACGCATTCGGGGTAATTCGCCTTGTGGGCGGTGTATCGGTTCCGGATTCCACATCGGCTCTCGCCTATCTTCACTATGTACCCACCATTGTCAAATGATTTCACGCGGATCACGTACACCAATGAACACTGTTTGGTGAATTCCGTCAACAACACCTCCTCCTTCTGCAACTCCTTCTCCCGCGCCATATCGTTGGCGATTTGTGCGGTTGCTGTAGCGAGTGATTCGGTTGTATTGGTGAGTTCTGCATCCAATGCCTTAAGTTGGTTCTGGAGTTCCATCCCCTCTTCACAGATGGTTTCCTGCAACACCTCCTCCAACTTGATGTAGTATTCGTGGATTTCGTCTGCCTTGGTTGTTCCCGCTTTGAGACAGAATCGCTTGAATGCGGGGACGGTGAGTTTGATGATTTGTCTATTACCGCCACCATGCGAAGAATCTTGCTCGTCTTTAGATACGAGCGAGTTTGTGTAATCCTTATCGGCGACGAAATATTTCACAAGAACTCTTTTCGCCTTTTGTTTTTGGGCGAACCCCATCCACTCCCAGACATCATCCAGGTCAATCACGAAATCTGTCTTGTTACAGTTCAAATAACAGTAAAAGTTGGTGAGAAAGGTTTGTTGTTGTGTTTCGGTGAAGGATTCCCTGAGTTTCCCCACCAACCGTGATTGGTAATTGCCCGAGAACTTGGTGATTGGGTTGGTTTCGATGAGTTGTACGATATCCATTGAAGTCATTGTATAGTGTATATAGGTTCAATCCTTAGACCCTTTTGATATTAACAATAACACGTATGACACACACGGTGTATCGCATATCTTATCCACTACGGCGAATAGAAAACCGCTTTTGGCTAGCCAAAAGCGGTTTCGTATGAAATTTGAAAATCTTGCTCTACCAATTGGTAGAGCAAGATCAGTATACACATCAACAGACATCGAAGATACACCCATATACCATGAAGAAATCTTGCTCATCTTCAAAGATGAGCAAGATTCATGTAAAAACCGCTCATCTTTGAAGATGAGCGGTTTACTTACCGCTACGGGGAGGAAAATCTTGCTTTTGGCCAGCCAAAAGCAAGAAGAACTCGCTGCTGAGCCTTCAGCACCAAGTAATGTGTTTAACAATTTCATGATGAAATTGTGAAACTATTGGTAATTCAATGAAAAAGTCATTTCACTACCATAAATTCGTTTTTGAAAGTTGTTTTCCATTTTACTCCCTAAAGTGGTAGTAAAAATTACCAAAAACTCAATTAATTTGAATACGAAAGGCCGCCCATTCCACTGAGAACCCTGAAGACATTGTAGTTCTTGGCGTAAACCCTGACCTTGGCGGTCTGGGTATCTCCAATAGCATTGTGGGAAACAACGAGTTGGAGGGTAGCATTGTCAATTCTGGAGAAATTGCAGGACCCGCTTGGCTGATGTTCCTCACTTCTCATGGCGAAGGAGTAACAGTTAATACCAGTGTCGGGGTTCCTGGTATGGTGTTGCCAAGGTTGGACGAGGTCAAAGTAGGATCCCTCTCTCTCGGAGAATCTGTCTTGTCCATTGAGTTGCAATTTGGCGGTGACAACCGGGTTCTCTCCCCAGCAATGCATGTCAAGAGCGGTCTCGGAAAGGACAAAGGTACCAGCGTCGGTGACGGTGGATTGGGTGCCAGTGGCTATGGATCCAGTAGCATTCATGCCGGCATCCCATCCATTGGTGACACCGGTACCAGAATCAACATCAAGAGCGGCTCTATCAACAAAGAGTCCGTTGCTGATGAATCCAGTGGAGTTGTCTCCAATGGCGGAATCTCCAGCGTAGGCGGAGATGGTGTTGGGAAGAGCGTCAATGGCATCGGAGTAGTTGAACGGTTGGGCTCCGAAAGTCTTCCAGAGAAGTTGAGTAGGTCCATCAAGGGATGCACAGTAGTCAACATGGGTATCTGGTTGAACGACCCAGATAAGTTCCTTGCAAGGGTGGTTGAAGTTCAACTTAATCTTGTTGGAAGCAGATCCAATGGACTCATCTCCAGTGAATTGGAGTTGCTCGATGAGGTACTCGTGGGGGTTTTGGGCCATGCGCCTTCTCTCGTCGGTGTCTAGGAAGATGTAGTCAATGTAGAGGGAGGCGGCGATGAGGGATTGGTTGTAGGCGGCGGTGACCTTGGTTCCACCGGATCCAGGTTTGGAGA
>Ga0307998_1000163_pt1 | contig 38889 bp, 28 predicted proteins | sample Davwhametageno37_FD_203147 | JGI IMG/M metagenome (GOLD analysis project Ga0307998, IMG submission 203147) | Marine microbial communities from Davis Island wharf, Antarctic Ocean - #37 | ecosystem: Environmental > Aquatic > Marine > Unclassified | place: Antarctic Ocean: Davis Island wharf... | reverse complement strand
ACAAACCCCTAACAAATGCAAAAAATATTTACTGGAATATTTCTAATAATAACACTAGTGCTTTCTGCAACACCAATTACTGAAAACCTTTTTAATGCCTTAAAAAATGGAGATGCAGAAGAGATTTCTAGACACTTTGGTGCTTCGGTTGATTTGAGTATACCAAACAACGAAGGCGTTTACAGTAAAGTACAAGCCAAATTAATCTTAAAAACATTTTTTCTTAAAAACAAACCTTCAGATTTTTTAGTAGTTCACAATGGAGATTCCAAAAACAACTCCTATTACTCTATAGGAAACCTAACTTCTTCTAAAGGTAACTTTAGGACCTACATTCTTTACAAAGAAGTGAATAAAAAGATTACAATTTTAGAGCTGAAAATAGAAGCTGACCAATAATTAACCCTCTGCACGACACATACCTATTTTGAAACAACGTATTTTTTGCAAAAGAACAACACTCGTTTTATGGACTATACAAATGAATTAATTGAGATTGCAATCAATGAAGATATTGGAGATGGTGACCACACCTCTCTTTCTTGCATACCTAATAATGCCAAAGGAAAAGCACAGCTATTAGTTAAAGAAAACTGCATTATTGCTGGCGTAGATTTAGCTAAAGTTATTTTCAATAAAATTGATAGTAATTTAATTTTTACCCAATTAATTAATGACGGAGAAGCCGTTTCTGCTGGTGATATTGTTTTTACCATAGAAGGTTCTAGTCAAACGATACTTCAGGCAGAACGATTGGTCTTAAACTTTATGCAACGCATGAGCGGAATAGCATCCAACACGAACCGATATGTAAGTTTATTAGATGGATTGGACACAAAAGTTTTAGACACTAGAAAAACAACTCCAGGATTAAGAACCATTGAAAAATTAGCGGTAAAAATTGGTGGTGGAGAAAATCACAGAATAGGCTTATATGATATGATTATGATAAAAGACAATCATGTTGATTATGCTGGAGGAATAGAGCCTGCTATTACCTCAACTAAAAAATACCTTGCTAAAAATAATAAAGATTTAAAAATTGAAGTAGAAGCTAGAAATCTAAATGAATTAAATGAAATATTGGATGTTGGAGGAATCAATCGGATTATGCTCGACAACTTCTCATTTGAAGACATGCGCACTGCGGTGAAATTGATTGACAATAAATACGAAACAGAAGCTTCTGGAGGTATTACATTTGAAACACTTCGAGAATATGCTGAATGTGGAGTAGATTTTATTTCCGTTGGAGCTTTAACGCATCAAATCAATAGTATTGATTTAAGCCTTAAAGCTATTTAATTTGAATACTATTTTACAAAAAATACTAGCTTCAAAACTGGTTCAAGCGCCATTAAATGTATCAAAAAGAGTAGTAATTCCTGGGTTTGACGGACTACCTCTTTATAATGTAATTGTTTTTTTTATTGAAGGGATTCGAAAGAACTCGTTAACTACAAGAGCATCTTCACTAGCTTTCAGATTCTTTTTAGCAATATTCCCATCAATTATATTCCTATTTTCATTAGTCCCTTTCATTCCTATTGATGACTTTAAAATCCAATTATTTGAACTTATAAAAGGATCTCTTCCGCATGATGCTTATGAAATGGTGAGTAGTACTATTGAAGACTTAATGTACAATAGAGATGGAAGCTTACTTTCATTTGGATTTTTATTCGCTTTTTACCTTGCCAGTGATGGTGTCAACTCGATGGTTATTGCATTTAATGAAAATTCTCACGCACAGAAAAAAGCTAGCTTTATCGAAACCAGACTGCGATCATTACTTCTCCTTTTTATCATTATTTTTTTAATGATTATTGCAGTTGGGTTAATTGTTTTTAGTGCGACCATAATTAACTTCTTAACATCACACAACTACATTACCCAAAACTATATTATCTATTTACTCGAAGGTGCTAAATTTATAACCCTATTAATGGTTTTCTTTACCGGAATATCATCCATCTATTATTTTGGGAATACTAAAAAATTAAAATTCAGATTTATTTCTGCAGGATCAACTCTTGCTACACTCTTAAGTATTTTACTTTCAAGTGGATTTGCATTTTACATCAATAATTTTGGAACCTACAATAAGGTGTACGGATCTATTGGGACTTTAATGGTAATTATGTTATGGCTTTATTTCAATTCTTTAGTTTTATTATTAGGCTTTGAATTGAATGCGAGTATCAGCCATGCTAAAGATGAAAAGAAAGTAAATGAAACTTAACAAACTCTATTTTGGACGAACACTCCCCGTTCCAATATTTGGACTCACCTCAACTGTTGGGTCTCCCCAATAATAAACACTGCCTATAGATCTCATTTCAACCGAAAGTTCATTCTTTACATTTACAAAAACATCTCCAAGACCGCTATGGTTTACATGTGCCGAATTAGAAACTAATCCATCTAAATAAAACCAGCCCTGACCTAACGTGTAAACATAAAGTCTATTTACATTTCCTGTAAACGTAAAATCAGCAGGACCTGAGTGCTCTTTAATTGCTAACTCTTCAATATTTATATCTAAATTGATGCTCCCTGTACCACTTCTACTCTCAATATTAAAAAGAGGGAAATTTAAAGTATTCGTACTTGAAATGTTTCCCTGTCCGGTATAGTCAATATTAATCAAGTTAGGAATAGATAAGTACACTGTTATTGGGGTTGTATTATCTCTAAACATTCCACACTTATTATCGCTAGAAATTGACAGAACAGTGCCCGAAACAGTTGTATAAATATGAGGTAACAGATTCTCTCCTCCCTCAACAATAATTGTCGGTTCATTACTTTGAGTAATTACAATATTTATATTATCTTCAGTTATAATACTCGAAACATCTTTACTTACAACTCTTTGTTCTTGTACGATATCTCCTGTCCCTTTAAAACAGGTGGAATCTTTTCCACACGAAACGAGCATGCTCATTAAAACAGCATTAAAAACCACATAATATTTTTGATTAATATGCATCTAATTAAATTTATATCCAATTCCAAATTCAGGAAAATCTGCCACAAAATAATGTGTTTTTAATCCAACAGTAAAAAACAGTTTATCATTTAGATTAAACTTTGTAAACAATCTATTATATATAAGTCCCTGTTTTTTATATCTCGAAAAAACATAAGCACCCATCTCTAATGCTAGAGAAACTCTTCCAAAATCAAACGCATATATACCAGCAATTCCTACTCTAAAATTATTAAAACTAGAAAGCGTGCTAGTCGAATCATTTTCTATTGCTTGAGTTAATGATAAATTATAGAATAAATCAGCCCCAAAGCCTATCGAACTTTTTTGAGCTCTCGCCTTCATAAAGTCAAACGAATATGCTGAAACGAAATACTTTGATCCTTCGGCAGGCGGAATCTCTTTTACACCAAAAGTACCTCGAAGGCTTTTTATCCACTTTCGAGGCCTTTTATTAATTTTATGCGCAAAATACTTCTCTTTTTTACCAAAAGCATAAAAAATCCCTGAGTTTAATGATAAAATATTTATACCTAAGTTAGGTCTTGAAGATGATGCATTAGAAAAATGCACTATAGAAAGTCCTAAAGATAGCTTTACCGATTTATAAAATTTAACGCTCCAACTTGAATTCGCATAAATTAGAGCATTAAAATTAGAGCCTATTGCTACATTTTTAAAATTTGTTTCTCTATCAAATGGTTTTTCGATATACCCCAAACCATACCCTAACTTTATATTCCAACTTATTTTACGCTGGTGGTTTGATAGAAGTTCAATAAAGGAAAAGATCCCATAACCATTTCCCAATTCTTTTTCATTCCCCAAATTCATAGCGATAACCGAAACGCCTAAACGAGGATAATTATGCAGCTGTTGCCAATCCTTTTTTCCAAAAGTATTTTTGTAAACAGACAATTCGAATGACTTTGTTGCTTTCCCTACAATTTCACTCACTATTTTTCTGTGTGGTAAAATTGCGCCCTGATGAAAGATGGCTGAAATGCCAAAAGATGCCTTTTCTGTATCCAATTGCTCTTCTACCTGAGCAAAACCTTTCATAAAAAGAAAAATCCCTAGAAACAACAAACAATATTTATACTGTACTTTTATCACAAAACAAATTTAGAATAATAAATAGAACTCTTTAGATATGAATGAAAAACTAGTTGCATTTGAACGGTTATTAAACATCATGGATGAATTACGTGAAAAATGTCCTTGGGATCAAAAACAAACGATGCAAACTCTTAGGCACCTAACTATTGAAGAGTCATACGAACTAACGGATGCTATTTTAGAGGATGATTTAGATGAAGTGAAAAAAGAGCTCGGAGATTTAATGCTACACATTGTATTTTATTCAAAAATTGCTTCCGAAACAAAAGAGTTCGACATTGCAGATGTTATGAATGGAATTTGTGAGAAACTAATTCATCGTCATCCGCATATATATGGAGATCCGGAAAACTCGGGACAAGTCATAGAGGTTGCTGATGAAGAAGAGGTTAAAAGAAATTGGGAAAAACTAAAGCTTAAAGAAGGAAAAGAGTCCGTTTTAGAAGGTGTTCCAAAATCACTCCCAGCACTAGTAAAAGCAATTAGAATACAAGATAAAGCTAGAGGTATAGGTTTTGATTGGGACAACAAATCGCAAGTTTGGGACAAGGTAAAAGAAGAGATTGAAGAACTACAGGTTGAACTTGATGCAAAAAGTGACAAAATTGAGGATGAATTTGGAGATGTTATTTTTGCATTGATCAATTACGCAAGGTTTATAAATGTAAATCCAGAAGACGCACTCGAAAAGACCAACAAAAAATTTATTAACCGTTTTCAACATATGGAAAAAGAAGTTAAAAAAAAGGGAAAAGAACTTTCTGAAATGACACTTCAAGAGATGGATTTTTATTGGAATGAAGCAAAAAAAACAATGACTTAATGATTTGCTTAGCCCTATTTATATCTCTTACAAACCTTAATAAAATTGGATGTTAAGCATTACATTCTAACAGTGTTTATCAGAAAAGGAACCGAATAAAATCTTGTTCAGTTTTTTTAATTAGAAATTTTATTGAGCTCTTCAGTAATTTGTCCTGCTAACAACTTACGACTATACCTGTCGTAATCTTTACTATTAATATGCAGTGCTTTAGTTTTATATAAATCGTAATAGCTTTTTAACGTAGCCTTTAGTGTTTCAACATCTTTAAAACCACTAATTTTTCCAGAGCTTGTTCCTTGAATAATTTTAGCAGCATCTCCAGTTGTTTTCCCGATACAAACAATTGGACGTTTAGCACCAATATATTCATACAATTTACCTGGTACTACCCCATCAATATTAGGTGTATCATTTAATGGCAATAACAATAACTGAGAGCGCATTAACTCTTCAACAACTTTGTTATGTGGCAAATTATTTACACTCTTTAATTTATCAAGCAATCCACATTTTGTTAAATCTGCTATTGCAACTGGTGCAACTTGACCAATAAGTTTAATTTCTAAGTCCTTATAAAAACCTTCATCTTCGCAAAGCTCAGCTAAAGCTTTCCAAAAAGCATGTGGATTTCTATCATTGTTTAATGAGCCTGCATGCGTAATCGTAAACTTTTCATCCAACGCTAATTTCCCTGCATCAACAAAATCAGAAGGATCATACCCATTGGTAATTACCATTGGAATTTTACCAGAAATACGTAAAAAATCTTCTGCCCAACTCCAACTTACCGTAACAACCTTATTAGCTTTATTTAATAAAGCCAACTCTAAACGTTTATGCTTTTTGTCTGCCCAGTTTGTTAGTTTTAACTTATGATAAAAATCAATATTGGACCAAGGATCTCTAAAATCTGCCAACCAAGGAATGTTGTCGTTTTTAACACATTGAGCGCAATCATATGCGTGGTATGAGGAGGCCCTGTAGACACAAATAGCGTCTATTTTATGCTCCTTTAAATACTTATTTAAATGCTTTTTTGCTGGTTTAATCCAAAACTTAAGCGCATCAGGCATAAAAAGGTTTCCTCTTACCCAAACAGATAAATTTTGCATAATAGATTGTCTATCAGAAGCAACAGTTCCAGGCACCAACTTTTCATTCTTCTTCTTTCCAATCAATTTTTTATAAACGCCAAAAGGCTCCCAAATAGGGACTTTAATGGTCTCAACAATTTCTGAAATCTCTTTTAACATTCCTTCATCAACTACTGATGCTTCACCATTTTCTGTGGTAAAAATTACAGGTTCCCAACCATACTAACGAAGGTACTTCGTTGTTTTTAACGAACGCTGCACGCCTCCACCTCCCATTGATGGCCAATAATATGTTATGATGAGTACTTTTTTCATTTTCAGAACAAAAATACATTTTTTGATAAAGCATTCTTTAAAGTCCTATTGACTTTCTCCTTAAAAAGAACAACTTCGTTTAACAACCGTTACTGATAAATATTTAAAATCAGTAAGCCAGTACCTCACCTATTTATTACAGCATATAATCTTGCCATTATACTAATACATATTTAGGCTTTCCGTCTTCTTGTCTTTCTAAAAATCAAAACTCGTAACAAAACAAGTAAACATCACACCCATATGCTCAGGCATAGTTTTCCCACACATTGATTAGAAAACGGTTTGGCACTTTGATCGATATTTACTTTTCTTTTTCTTTGAATTCCTCCAAAACAACCTATAGTATCTTTTAGCACTTAATTCATAAATAATACTAACCTCATGGCTCCCATTTGTATTTGAATTATTTAATTTATTTGTAGTAAAATCATAATTTAGACCGATATGGAATACGCCCGATCCCATCCTAACATTTTTGATTAAGAAAGAAATGATTACAGACTCATGATCTTCTAATGGAATAAACTTTCTAGTTCTTAATAACATACCTAATGACAAATATTCGTCAAACATTAGAAACATTCCCACATTTAACACCTTAAACTCTTGTTGTGCTTCATAAATTACCAAAGGTGAAAAACCTATAACCTTCTGATTTCTACCTGTTTCAACTTCTATTATGGATCTAAAATGTATGGTTGTTTTTATCGGAATAAAACTCTTCGAATTACCACTTAATCCATCTTTTGGTTTATTAAGATGATTGATCGCAAAACCTACATCAGCGTTAATATTCGTTTTCCCAATATCTCCAGAATTAAAATCAACCATAAAACCAGAGCCAAAATCTAAATAATTTGACCCTGCTCCCGTTACAGGAGTTACAGATGAAGGTGATACATTACCGATAGGATTTAGCTGATCACTAAAAGTTAATCTTGACCAATTGACATGTTTATTTCCATAGGTTATATTAAATCCCATACGTATATCCAAAAGACTGTAACCATTTCTCTTCCATAAAGTCTGAGAAAATGAAGGCATTATACTTACTTGAGAAGTTCGAAGTAATCCTTCTCCTGAAATATCATTCATTAATACAAATCCAACTCCTCCATGCATAAGAGGTGGCATATAAAAATCACCCCATAATACCTGTGTACTGAATGGACTAGTAATGCTGTGCCACTGCATTCTCTCAGCCATTCCCAGTCTGAAATTTTGGTTTATACCTGCATATGCAGGATTAGTAGATAATGAATTGTTTGTAAATTGAGAAATAGCAGGATCTTGAGCAAATGCTGTTTGTAAAGAAAGGCTTATTATGATTAAGATAAAAAGTGCTCTCATCTATTATTTTACTAAGGTTACGGTACCTGTTCTCTTAAACTTCCCGTTTTGGTATTTTTTCCCTAACCATAGAGTACCATCCGTAAAAACGGCAGATATTTTCCAAACATAAACATCCTGAGGTAATTTTTCACCCTGAAATGTTCCATCCCAACCTTCGACAGGTCTCCCATCGACATCAAGTTTCTTACTTTCAAAAATAAGGGTGCCCCAAGTATCAAATATTTGTAAATGATACTCTCTTATGTATTGACCTTTTGGTAAAAATAATCGGGCATCACTATTTTCGAAATCGGGTTTCAATGCGTTTGGTACATATAGACCATGAAAATCTGCGTTTTCAATAATTATTATTACTGTATCCTTACAACCGAATTCAGAAATTGCAATGAGCTCAACAGTATAGGCCCCTTGTTTTTGATAGCGATGAGTTGGGTCTATTTCATTACTAGTTTCATTATCTCCAAAGTTCCATTGATAAGAGTTTGCATTTTTTGATGCGTTTAGAAAACCAACTGAACCATCAGGAACCCCATTAACATAAAAATCTTGATAACTGAAATCAGCAATAGGTTTTGGATAAACTACAATGATATCAGTGTAAATTAAAGTATCCGAGCATGACCCATTATAGATAATTAATTTCACAGTAAAGGAACCTGACTCAGTATAGGTATGGACTGGAATGTAATCAAAAGACTCTGTTCCATCGCCAAAATCCCAAAGAAACGTTACTCCATTTAATGAGCTATTAGTAAATGTTACGGTTAAGGGTTGACAACCCTTATTAATTGAAGGAGAGAATGCCACTTGCGGAGTGTCATATACTTCAAATGATTTTATTATCGTGTCAGTACAATTATAAGAATTAGAGGCTATTAATTGAATATCAAAAACACCAGCCTGGTTATACACCACATTAGTATTAACTTGGGTTGAAACAGATCCATTATCAAAATCCCAGAGATAAGAATTGGCACCCACTGAATTATTAGTTAAATTAAGCATCTCTGGATAAGAGCAAAAATAAGTTGAAGATAAAGAGAAATCGGCATCAGGCTTTGAAAAAACTGTTATAACAACAACTGTTGAATCTTTGCAACCCTGTAGATCTCCTGCCATCAACTGAACTGTATATACCCCTACAGAATCAAAAATATGGGATGGAGATACTACGCTTGAAGTATTATTATCTCCAAAATCCCATTGATAAAAAAGAGCATTAGTAGAAATGTTTTGATAATTGACTGTCAATGGTTGGCAACCAAATAAGACACTTGGTGCAATCATAGCAACAGGCGAAGTGCCTACTACAATTATATTATCAACGGTATCAACACATCCATTTAATGCTGAATAACCATACAAAGTAACAGTATAACTTCCAGGGGTTATATAAGTATGGGTAGGATTAGTTAATGTGGATGAATTTCCATCTCCAAAATCCCAAGAATAATTAACACTGTTTACTGAAGCATTGATAAAACTCACCATTTCATTTAAACAGACATTATTTGAGCTCATGTTAAAACCTACAACCGGTTCAGGATAAACTTGAATAGTAGCAGTCATTGTGTCAAAACTACATCCATTATTAACGAACTGCGCTATAGTGTAGGTGCCAGCTGTTTGATAAACGTGGGTAGGATTAGGGAGTGATGATACATTACCATCACCAAAATTCCATAAAATAAATGTACCCCCAGTGGACAAATTATTAAGAGAAACGGAATATGGAGCACATCCATTCGGCACCAAAGGAAAGAAAGCCTGAACCGTATCGGGTTTAACAAAAATTGGTATTATTAGTGTATCATTTCCACAGCTATTTATACCGATTAATTTTAAATCGTAGGTAGTGGCACTCCCGAAGGCAGTATATGTATGTGTCGATGGTGAAAAATTGTTAGAGATAGGGCTACCATCACCATAATCCCATATATAGGTTGTTGCGCCAGAAGATAAATTGTTAACATTAATAGGTAATGGAGAACATCCCGTCAACAAACTGGTAACAAAAGAAACAACTGGGAGAGGCCTCACTAAGATTGAGTCAGTATAATTATCAAAACCACACTGGTTCGTTATATCTAAACTTATTATATAGTTAGTATCATTCAGGCCTTGTTGGTAAACCTGATTAACGGGCATTTGTAAATTAGAGGTGTTTCCATTTCCATAGTCCCATAAATATGTTGTATAATTTCCTAAAGAGTTATTTGTAAATATCACTTGAAGAGGAGCACAACCAGAATCAATATTCATTGAAAAATTTGCTACTGGAGGATCTATAATTTCAATACTCTGGCTCAAGGAGTCAATACACCCTTGAGAGCTTGTAGCGGTTAATTGAACAGTAAAAAAACCTAAGGTATTATATGTATGAGTAGGATTTGGATTGGTTGACAATAAAGTATTACCAAAGTTCCAAACGTAACTCAAAGCATTAGAGGTAGTATTTACAAAGTTTATTGAAGTATTAACACAAGCAATTGGAGGTAAAGAAACAGCTAGAATTGGTAAACCTCCTGCAATAACTGTCACCAAAATACTATCCATATTAACACATGTGGTAACTAGATCGGTATAAGTATAGGTAAGAGTAAATATGCCTATTCCAGATGGCATGAACACTCCATTAGTAGTAACACCAGCACCACTCCAAACTCCACCTAATGGACTATATCCAATCAGAGTATCTGGTATCGGTACGTTACACAAAGTAATATCAGAACCTGCTTGAATAATAGGTAAACTCTTCACCATTACTATACTCGCAACACTGTCGCTACATCCTGCAATACTTGTACCTGTTACAACATAACTAGTAGTATCTGCTGGACTTACCGTTAATGGATTAGTAATAGGCCCGTGATTCCATTGATAAGTATCCGCACCAATAGCAGTTAATGTGATTGAATCACTAAAACAAATGACTCCAGAATTAACCGATACAATTGGAAGTGTATCTACAATAACACGAATCGTATCTTGATTAAAGCATGTGCCAGTTCCATAAGAATACGTTAATATGTGAGACCCTGGTCCTGAACCTAAATGTGAAAAATTATTCCCACTAATCCCTGCTCCACTCCATAATCCTCCAGGTGGAGAAAAACCAGTTAAAGCAACTGGGACGTCATTGAGACAAAGAGAAAATCCAGCACCTGCATTAGCAAGTACTGGCGCAACAACTATTACCAAAATACTATCCATATTAATACAGCCGGTACCTGAATTGGTATAAGTATAGGTAAGCGTAAATGTACCTATTCCAGATGCCGTGAACACTCCATTAGTAGTAACACCAGCACCACTCCAAACCCCGCCTAATGGACTATATCCAGTCAAAGTATGTGGTATCGGTAAGTTACACAAAGTAGTATCTGCACCTGCTTGAACAATAGGTAAACTATTCACAGTTACTATACTCGCAACACTGTCTCTACACCCTGTAGTAGTATTTGTACCTGTTACAGCATAACTAGTAGTGCCTGCTGGACTTACCGTTAATGTATCAGTAATAGGCCCTTGATTCCATTGATAAGCATCCGCACCAGCAGCAGTCAATATGATTGACTCGCCAAAACAAATGACGTCAGAATTAACCGATACAATTGGAAATGAGTTTACAATAACACGAATCGTATCTTGATTAAAGCATGTGCCAGTACCATAAGAATACGTTAATATGTGAGCCCCTGATCCTGCACCTAAAGGTGAAAAATTATTCCCACTAACCCCTGCTCCACTCCATAATCCTCCAGATGGTGAAAAACCATTTAAAGCAACTGGGGCGTCATTGAGACAAATAGAAAAGTCAACACCTGCATTAGCAAGTCCTGGCACAACAACTGTTACCAAAATACTATCCATATTAATACAGGTGGTAATTGGATCGATATAAGTATAGGTAAGAGTAAATGTGCCTATTCCAGATGGCGTGAACACTCCATTAGTAGTAACACCAGCACCACTCCAAACTCCACCTGCTGGACTATATCCAATCAAAGTATCTGATATCGGTAAGTTACACAAAGTAATATTAGAACCTGCTTGAACAATAGGTAAACTACTCACAGTTACTATACTCGCAAAACTGTCGCTACATCCTGTAGTAGCATTTGTACCTGTTACAACATAACTAGTAGTACCTGCTGGACTTACCGTTAATGAATCAGTAATAGACCCCTGATTCCATTGATAAGTATCCGCATTACTAGCGGTTAATGTGATTGAATCACCAAAACAAATTACGCCAGAATTAACCGATACAATTGGAAGTGTATCTATAGTTATAATGACATCCAAAGAATCTTTACAACCAAATAAATCAGACACAGAAAGTGTATAGGTTGTTGTAGAAATCGGGCTATCTGCTGGGTTGGGATTTGAGGAGTTAAATCCAATTGGAACACTAGTCCAAGTATAATTATAGCCAGGGGTCCCACCACTTACAGATCCAGATAAATTATAGAATTCACCTATACACATTTGTGTATCTATAGCGGCAGTAGCTACAGGTGGTGCTGAAATTAGAAAAGACTGACTTGTATTGGTTACACCACATTCATTGGTTACTGCAAGGGATATAAGATGTGACCCAACGCTATTAAAACTTACTGGCGGTGGAATTAAAGACACTGATGAAGCTGGGGTTCCTCCACCAAAAGTCCACAGATAAGTAAGTGGATCTGTTCCACAATTAACCAAAGTAGCATTTGGCGTGTAAACTACCGGTCCACAAGTACTATCTAAAGCAGCGATACTCTCCTCAGGCGGTTGTTTTATTGAGACCGTTTGAGAAGCTGATGTTAGACTTCCACAATCATTAGTAGTTGTAAGTGAAATAGTATACTTCCCTGCATTGTTAAATTGAAATATAGGATTTGACGAAGTATCGCTTGTCGCACTTAAATAAGTAACTGAATCTGATGTTCCACAATAATAATTTGTATAATTAATATTCCAAAGATATGTTACTGGCGAACATGACTCCGAAGTATCGGTAGCACTTGAATTAGCAGAAACAACTAATGGTGCACATCCTATTAAAGGATTACTAAGTGTAAAAAGAGGAGTCACTTTGGGTTCCACACAAAACTCTTGAGAAAAAGAACTTTCTCCACAAGGGCTTTTATGTCGTATTGTTATCGTGTAAGCACCAGGTGTATTAAAAGTGACTGTTGGTGTCATGGAACCAACTGTCCAATTTGCTTCATTATGTAAAAAGCCATTATTAGACCCTAATCCTGTTGCATTCCATAATCCCGGAGAATAAGGTGAAATCGTCCAATAAAAAGTAGAGTCAGCGCTACAACGATTCGGAGTGTTCGCTGTGGCGATTATAAAACCGAGATCTGATGTATTAGTAAGTTGTAAAGGATCTCCTACGCAATGATTTATGGGAGATATATTATTATTATTTGGAGTAAAAATTGCGTCTGGACCTTCTCCAACGCTAATTGCGGCTGAACCTGAAGGTTGAGGTGCTGCACAGGGGTTTTGGGTTACTACAGTTGGTTGAAAAACATCATAATATGTTACACCACTTACTACAATATCATGACCACATGAAGTACTATCATAGATGTGCACCAAAGTTGAAATAGAAACGGGGTGAACATAAGTTTCATCAGGCGTGCCATCTCCCCATGATACCACATAAGTTGTTCCATCTGGATTAGCTGGAGGAATAATAAAATCATAGTGAGTACTATGAGGAACACACCCCTGTGCTTCACCTGCATATAATTGCATTGTAGCTGGTGCTGGTGAACTTCCAATAAAAACACTATACACTTTAGTAGTACTACAACCATTTGTCAAGTTCATCTGAATAGACAGATTATAAGAGCCTATTAGATATAAATGAGAAATAGGACCTGAAGCAGTAGTAAACGTCCCTGACGGGCTGCCATCTCCCCAGTCAATTACATAATCTACTATACTATCTTGATAAGATTGTGTAGATAAATTAAACGTAAAGGTCCAACTTGGCTCAAAACATTTAACCAAAACTACAATTGCTGAACCGCCAAGACTCTCTATTTTCGGTTCTTGAACAACAACGTTAACAATATCTTGTGTTTGGCAAGCTCCAACAGTAGCAGTCACAGTATAATCACCAGCCATTACAATTGTGGAATTTACTATGGTTGGAGATGACAAACTACTAGTATAGCCATCGGGGCCTGTCCAAGCATAGTTGACTGTGTTGCTTTCATTACCTGTAACAGTTGATGTTAAGTTAATGGAATTCCCTTTACAAACTAAAGTATCTGTTCCTGCTGTTGTTAGATTAAGATCTAATACTGTAATAGTAGCTGTACTAGAAGTAATAGTAATAGGGTTATTTAAATTGTCTGTAACATTTGTTAATACATAAGCAAAAGTCCCTACAGTTGAATTGGGAAGGACAAGAGTAACAACATCATTAGTGTTTGAGGATGTGTCTTGTATAGTTGCTCCATTTATTGTGTAAGTATATATAAATGGTGCATCACCACTTGTACTTCCAGCAACACTAAACGTAATTAATGGACTTGTATCATTTAAACAAACTATTTTCGTTCCAGAAATAGTGGCAGAAAGTTGAGCTTTTCCAATTAAAGAGAATATGCATAACAATACTATTATAAAATAACTTTTTTTCATCTATTTACTCATTTTTTTAATTATAACTTAGTATATGAAAATTTCATTAATTTCTATAAAGTAGCGTAGTTTATTTCAGATAGCTAAGTGTTTTGCATCCATCCAGAACCCATCAGCATTTTATAAACACGGATTATTATTTTTTTATTACAATTTTTTGTACTCGCAAAATTATATTATTACTATATTATATAAAAAATTCAGTCGTGCACAAATAGTATACGTAATAAAAATATACATACACATACCATATACATCTTTAGTTTTTTATTTGACAAAAGCGAACAAACAAATAACCTTTTATTTAGGTGTTCATGCCATCAGTTGTTACTAAAGAAAACTTACCATTCCTGTTTTTTTAAAAAAACCCGCGTATTGAATGAGGCTCAATATTTCTAAAGATTGCTATCTCTATGTTTGACATGAGTTGAATTTGGAACTAGATCTCTACTTTTATTTTCAACGAAACTTAACAGTTCGTCCACAAAGTTAATGACTAGATTTTATAGGTGTTATTTGCGTGAGTTTTGATAGAGCTCAAATTAAGGTATAATTTTAGCTTAGGATGATATTTATATTAATTGTTTTTTAAGAAATAATCGGCAAACTGCCTACTTCTTAACTCTAGTATAGAGCACCATTTTTGTTTCAAAAAATTCTTCGGTAAAGTAATCAGATATTGGATAAAGGTGTACTTGTTTATTACTTTCCTCTATCTCTTCAGCTAAATCGCCTCCTTTTAAAAAAAATACTCCATTTTTTAAATCATTAAAACTTTCTGGATGTAACTTCCCTTTTACAAAAGGTATAAACTTCTTAATTCTTGCAACAGCCCTTGATACAACAAAATCAAACTGTCCATCAAGTTCTTCGGCTCTTTTATGGTAAGCTTTTACGTTTTCTAAACCTAAACGACTGACTACTTCGTTAACTACTTTTATCTTTTTACCAATAGAATCTACCAATACAAATTGAACTTCAGGAAAAAAAATAGCCAATGGTACACCCGGAAATCCACCACCAGTTCCAACATCTAAAATTCGAGTTTTCGGTTTAAATACGATTACTTTAGCAATAGCCAACGAATGTAATATGTGCTTTACATACAACTCTTCAATGTCTTTTCTTGAAATTACATTGATTTGAGCATTCCAATCCTTGTACAAAGGTTCTAACTGTATAAACTGTTCTATTTGTGTTTCCGTTAAATCGGGAAAGTAATTGGTAATTGTTTTGATAGATGATTCCATAATGCGAAACTACGCTTTGTCATTTCATAATGACTATTTTGTTTTAAATCTTATCCTTTTTATTTTGCATCAACTCATAAAGATCTTCTCTAGCTCTAAATAGTTGTGCTTTAACAGTTCCTAAAGGCAATTCTGTTTCTGAAGCTATCTCATCATAAGAAAGCTCTCTAAAATAACGCAACACGACCAATTCTCTATAACGCGGTTTTAATTGATCTACAATTTCTCGCATTATTCTAATTCGCTGCTTTCTTACGTATCGTTCTTCAGGATTAAGGCTTTCAGATTTAAGTTGAAAGTCAATTGACCCGCCTTCACCATCGTCTCTGGTTTTATCTATAGATAAAGTCACCATTTTATTTTTTCTGATAAAATCGATACCATTATTAGTTGCTATTCTAAAAAGCCAAGTACTAAATGCATATTTAGGAACATATTGATGCAATCTATTAAATGCTTTACCAAAAGCTTCAATTGTTAAATCATCGGCATCATCGGCATTCCTAACCATCTTAAGCATCATAAAATAAATGGAATCTTTATACTTTCCCAGCAACTCTGCATAAGCCTTCTCATCTTTATCATCTCTAGCTCTGCAAACTAATATAAAGTCAATTTGAGCTTTTTCTGAAAGATTTGAACTTAATTCCATTTCACTTTTTTTATAATCAGGTTGGAAAATACTAATAACGGATTGAATATCATAAAAAATACTTCAAAAACAGGTGATAACAACACTAAATCTTTTCCTCCTATTTTATTTGCCGATAGCTTAAAAATGACCATTTGTATAATATATCGCACAACAAATACGCCTACAATTAAATACACAGATCTAACATTTATTACCAGTAATACAAATAGACTTATAAAAACCATTTGTGAAAACTGTAGTAATCCTAACATAAATTTGTGTTTAAACTTATAATGACCTCCACTTAAAAAATGACGTCTTTTTTGTTTTATCCAAGCGCTGTAAGTTGTTTTTGCATTAGAAATAGTGCGCGCATTTTCATCTATAATGATTTGCGTATTTCTGCTATTCGCAACTTCATTAATAAACAAATCATCATCACCAGATAATATGTGTTGATGCGAAGAGAATCCTTTATTTTTAAAAAACAATTGTGCTTGATACCCTAAGTTTCTTCCAACACCCATATAAGGTAGCTTTACTTGGGCAAAAGACAAATATTGTAGTGCGGTATAAAATGTTTCGAAACGAATTAACATGTTTAACACTCCTTTTTTTTGTTCATAAGTCCCCACACCCAAAACAATTGCTTTATTTTTAGCATATTGACTCATTAATTTAACCCATTGGTTTGTTGCAGGCTTACAATCTGCATCGGTTAACAAAACATTATCGTATTTAGCTGCTTTTATGCCTAGCGTTAATGCAAATTTTTTGCTTCCATAAAACCAATCTTTATCAGGAACATTAACAACTTTAAGTGCTTTATACTGAAGCTGAAATACCTTTAAAACATCAGCACTATCATCTACTGAATTATCGTTTACTACAATCACTTCAAAATTATCGTATTCCTGATTAATATAAAATGGCAAGAACTCTAACAGGTTATCTCGTTCATTTTTAGCGCAAATAATTACAGAGACTGGCAGCTCATCTTTGCTTACTTTTTCTACTTTAAAAAAGGCTAATCGAGAAAAAATAAACAGGTAATAAAACAACTGAATAATAAAGCTGCCAACATAAATAGCAACTGCATAATCTAGCCGACTTTTAAATTCAATAAAATTAATTAATTCAGTTATCCCCATTTCTCAAATGTAATGGCTTACTTTGGGCTAAATACTTATCTTTAACCAAGTTTTTAAAAGTAAATAGTTAATATCATAAATGGACTTTAAATTAGAAAAAAAAGACCCTCAATCAAAAGCGAGGGCAGGAGTAATAAAAACAGATCATGGTGAGATAAAAACACCAATATTTATGCCTGTTGGTACTGCTGCCACGGTTAAGGGAGTTCATCAAGTTGAGCTTAAAGAAGATGTTAAAGCTCAAATCATTTTGGGGAACACTTACCATCTTTACTTACGTCCAGGAATGGACATTATGAAAAAAGCGGGTGGTTTACACAAGTTTATGAATTGGGATGGCCCAATATTAACCGATAGTGGTGGATACCAAGTTTATTCTTTATCAGGAAGAAGAAAAATAAAAGAAGAAGGAGCAACTTTCTCTTCACACATTGATGGATCTAAACACTTGTTTACTCCTGAAAATGTAATGGATGTACAACGAACCATTGGAGCTGATATTATTATGGCTTTTGATGAATGCACGCCTTACCCATGTGATTACAAGTATGCAAAAAACTCAATGCACATGACACACCGTTGGTTAAAAAGGTGTTGTGATAGATTTGATTCTACCGAAGATAAGTACGCCCATTCACAGACTTTATTTCCAATTATACAAGGAAGTACCCACAAAGACTTAAGAAAGCAGTCGGCAGAAAAAATTGCTTCTTTTGAACGAGAAGGAAATGCAATTGGAGGCTTATCGGTTGGTGAACCAGACGATGAAATGTACGAAATGTGTGAAATTGTTACCGATATTTTACCTGAAGACAAACCAAGATATTTAATGGGTGTTGGAACACCTATAAATCTTTTAGAAAACATTGCCTTGGGTATTGATATGTTTGATTGTGTAATGCCAACTCGAAATGCGAGAAATGGAATGCTTTTCACACAACAAGGAACAATAAATATTAAAAATAAAAAATGGGAAGACGATTTTTCTCCATTAGATTCTGAAGGTACAAGTTATGTAGATAGCTATTACTCTAAGGCATATTTACGTCATTTAGTTATCTCTAAAGAAAGATTAGGAGCACAAATTGCAACTTTACACAATTTAGCTTTCTATATGTGGCTAGTTACTGAAGCACGTGAGCGAATTTTAGCTGGCACTTTTTATGAATGGAAAAAGAAAATGGTGAAACAATTAGGTCAAAGATTATAGTGTTAAAAAAGATTGACATATATATTATTAAGAAATTCTTAGGAACGTTTTTCTTTACATTGCTGATGGTAATTTGTGTTATCATTGTTTTTGATATCTCTGAAAAATTAGAAGATTTTTTGAGAAACAATGCGCCAATGAAAGCCATTATTTTTGACTATTACCTCAACCTATTACCCTACTTAGCGAATATGCTAAGTCCACTTTTTATTTTTATAGCGGTAATATTTTTCACTTCAAAAATGGCAAGTAACTCAGAAATTGTTGCCATTTTATCTGGAGGAGTAAAGTTTAACAGGTTTTTACGTCCATTTTTAATTTGTGCTTTTCTATTGTCAGGTTTATCCTATTATTTAAACAACTTTTTAATACCCGCAGCGAATAAAGATCGATTGGCTTTTGAGGAAGTTTATTATAGAAATAAGCTCCGAAACTTCTCGAAAGATATACACATAAAAATAGATGATCGCACCTTTATTTATATGTCTAACTTTGTTGTTGACTTAAATTTAGGAAACAACTTTTCGTTAGAGAAATTTAATAATAACGGAGAGTTGTCATACAAACTACTTTCTGATAATGCTAAATGGGATACCACTACAAACCAATGGATGGTTACTAATTTTGTTGAAAGAAAAATTAATGGATTAGAAGAAACAGTTAATTCTGGAGCTAAAAAATATTTGGATATTAATTTGAAACCTGAAGAATTTAAGCGAAGAACCAATTCTGTTATCGCTATGAACTACTTTGAGTTAAACGATTTTATTAAAGAACAAACTTTTAAAGGCTCTCATCAAGTAGTATTATACGAAATTGAAAAGCATCAACGAATTGCCTACCCTTTTGCTACATTTATTCTAACCTTAATTGGGGTTTCTATTTCTAGTAGAAAAGTAAGGGGCGGTATTGGTTTACATATAGGTTTAGGTCTATTAGTCAGCTTCTCCTACATACTGTTCATGAGAGTCTCCTCTACTTTCGCAATAAACTCAGGGATGCCAGTAATAGTAGCTATTTGGATGCCAAATATTCTTTATAGTTTACTTGCTTTTTACCTAATTAAAAAAGCTCCTAAGTAATTCTATAGGTTGTTACCTTCGGTTCTTTCTAGTTCAGATTTAGTATCAGGAGTAGCTTTTAACATATTTTGTGAAGAAGTTCCAGAAACCTCAGAGACAGTAATATCTTCACACTTTATTGTTCTAGATTTAAATTTGCCCATTAAATGAAAGTCATGAGTAGCCATTAAAATAGCTTTACCTTTTTTACTGATATCAAATAACAAATTCATTATTTCTTCTGAAGTTTCAGGATCTAAATTACCTGTTGGCTCATCTGCTAAAATTAGATCTGGCTCATTTAATAAAGCCCTAGCAATTACTACTCTTTGTTGTTCTCCTCCAGAAAGTTCATGTGGAAACTTATATCCTTTTGCTCCTAAACCAACATTCCCTAATACTTCTGTAATCCTTGCTTCAATCTTAGCCTTCTCTTTCCATCCAGTAGCTTTTAAAACAAATTCTAAATTAGCATGTACACTTCTATCAGTTAACAATTGAAAATCTTGAAATACGATTCCTAATTTACGTCTTAAAAAAGGAACTTTTTTTCTTTTAATTGTTTTCAAATTAAAATCACAAACATTAGCCTCTCCTTCTACTAATGTTAAATCGCCATACAAGGTTTTAAGTAAACTACTTTTCCCCGATCCAGTTTTACCAATTAAATAGACAAATTCTCCTTTCCCAATTTTCAAGTTTACATCTTGTAAAATCAAGTTTTTTTTCTGAAAAATCTTTGCTGAGTTAATGTCTATTATCATCTTAAAAAAGTCTTTTTTCTAACTTCCAAATATAACTATTATAATGGAATCGCGAATATTCCATCAATGTTATTCAACTTTTCTGCTCTTAAATTACCCCTAACTCTTTCCCAACTTTAGCAAAAGCAGCGATTGCCTTGTCTAAATGAGCAGTTGTATGTGCTGCTGAAAGCTGAACCCTTATTCTCGCTAAATCTTTTGGAACTACAGGGTAGAAAAATCCAATTGCATAAACTCCCTCATCTAATAGTTTATTAGCAAATTCTTGGGCTAATTTAGCATCGTATAACATTACAGGGACAATTGCAGAATCGCCATCTCTGATTTCTAATCCAACTTTTTTAATCCCTTCTTTAAAATAAGCAACATTTTTCTCTAATGTATCTCTTAATTCTGTTGATTCCTCTAAGAGGTCAAGAACTTCATTTGTAGCTCCAACAATTGCTGGAGATAATGAGTTTGAGAATAAGTATGGTCTAGATCGCTGACGTAACATTTTAATAACTTCTTTTTTTCCTGAAGTAAATCCTCCCATTGCGCCTCCTAAGGCCTTACCAAAAGTCGAAGTAATGATATCAACTCGCCCCATTACATTATGATGTTCATGTGTACCTCTTCCTGTCTTTCCAATAAATCCTGATGCATGACAATCATCAACCATTACTAAGGCATCATATTTATCCGCTAAATCACAAATCTGATCTAGTTTAGCAACATATCCGTCCATAGAGAAAACTCCATCAGTAACAATAATTCTATTGCGTTGATCTTGAGCTTTTATTAATTGAGCTTCTAAGTCAGCCATATCGCTATTCTTATAACGATAACGAGCGGCCTTACATAAACGAACACCATCAATTATAGATGCATGATTTAATTCATCTGAAATAATAGCATCTTCTTTTCCAAACAATGGTTCAAAAACACCTCCATTGGCATCAAAAGCAGCAGCATACAAAATAGTATCTTCCATTCCTAAAAACTTAGAAACCTTTTGTTCTAACTCTTTATGAATATCTTGAGTTCCACAGATAAAACGAACAGATGACATTCCAAATCCATGAGTATCTAATGTTTTTTTTGCCCCATTAATAACCTTAGGATGAGATGATAACCCTAAATAATTATTTGAACACATAATAATCACTTCTTCGCCTGTGCTAACTTTTACCACAGCCCCCATAGGAGTCGTAATTATTCTTTCACTTTTATATAATCCAGCTTCTTTAATGTTCTTTAATTCATCTTGAAGATCTTTTTGCAATTTTCCGTACATAATTATTGAGTTATTTTAGAAGAACGAAGGTAATAAATTTTCAATAAAAAAGCCCCAACAAATAAATGTTAGGGCTTTTTAGTCTTTATATTCAGAGTCAAGCTGAGAATAATGAATTAAGCTTATTAAACCAGTCCTTGATCTAACATTGAATCTGCAACTTTTACGAAACCAGCAATGTTAGCTCCTTTAACGTAATCAGTATAGTTACCATCAGTTCCATACTGAACACAAGCGCTGTGTATAGAAACCATAATTGCATCTAGTTTTGCATCAACTTCTTCTGCTGTCCAAGACAATCTTAAAGAGTTTTGAGACATTTCTAAACCTGAAGTTGCAACTCCACCAGCGTTAGACGCTTTTCCTGGAGAAAACAAAATCTTAGCCTCATCAAAAGCAGCAATTGCTTCTGGTGTAGTTGGCATGTTTGCTCCTTCAGCAACACAAATACAACCGTTAGCTAATAATGTTTTCGCTTCATCAGCATTTAATTCGTTTTGCGTAGCACATGGTAAAGCAACATCACATTTCTCTGCCCATGGTCTTGCACCTTCAACAAATTTAGCGTTTGGATATTGAGCAACATATTCAGAAATTCTTCCTCTTTTGTTGTTCTTTAAATCCATAACGAAAGCTAATTTATCAGCATCAATTCCATCATTATCTAAAATGTATCCTTTAGAATCAGAAAGTGTAATAACCTTCCCTCCTAATTCAGTAGCTTTTTCAGCTGCATACTGAGCAACGTTTCCTGATCCAGAAATAACAACTGTTTTTCCATTAAAAGAATCGTTTTTAGTTGTTAACATTTCTCTGGCAAAGTATACTGTTCCGTATCCTGTAGCTTCTGGTCTAATTAAAGAACCACCCCAGTTACGTCCTTTACCAGTTAAAATACCAGTAAACTCATTTCTTAACCTTTTATATTGACCGAACATGTAACCAATCTCTCTTCCTCCAACGCCTATATCTCCAGCAGGAACATCAGTATTTGGTCCAATATGACGAGCTAACTCAGACATAAAAGATTGACAAAATTTCATTACTTCGTTGTCTGACTTTCCTTTAGGATCAAAATCAGAACCACCTTTACCACCACCCATTGGCAATGTTGTTAAAGAGTTTTTGAAAACTTGCTCGAATCCTAAAAACTTAAGAATTGATAAGTTTACAGATGGGTGAAATCTTAATCCACCTTTATAAGGTCCAATAGCAGAATTAAATTCTACTCTAAATCCTTTATTAATTTGAATCTCTCCATTGTCATCTAACCAAGGCACTCTAAACATAATAGTACGTTCTGGCTCAATCATTCTTTCCAAAATCTTTGCAGATTTATACTGAGGTTTATCAGCTATAAAAGGAATTACTGCTTCAGCAACTTCTTCTACTGCTTGTAAAAATTCTGATTCGTGAGCTTGTTTAGCTCTAACGCCATCCATAAATGCGTCAATCTCTGCTTGATGTTGTGACATATTCCTTTTTTTAAATTATAAGTTAAAATATATGCAGCAAATGTATATAAATTTAAAATTATCAGCTCTTTTTTTTTATAATTTTATACCGTATTATTGAACTCATCCTTGGAGACTTAAATTAGCAAATGGAAAACATATTAATATTAGACAATTATGATTCATTTACATACAATCTGGTTCATTATATAGAGACCAATAACAAGTATAAGGTTGATGTCTTTAGAAATGATGAAATTTCTATAGCTGATGTAAATAATTACGAAACAATCATCTTGTCTCCTGGTCCAGGATTGCCAAAGGATGCTGGAATTTTAAAACAAGTAATTCATCAATACGCTGCAACTAAAAAAATATTAGGCGTTTGTTTAGGAATGCAAGCAATTGGTGAAGTTTTTGGAGGAACATTAAGTAACTTAAATACTGTTTTCCATGGAGTTGCCACACTTGTTACAATTACAGACCCATCAGATTTATTATTTAAAGGTTTGCCTCAATCTTTCAAGATTGGAAGATATCATAGTTGGGTAATCTCAAAAGATAATTTTCCAGCAGTACTTCAAATTACTTCTGTTGAAGAAAATGGTCAAATTATGTCATTAAAACACAAAGAACATAAATTATACGGTGTTCAATTTCATCCAGAATCGATTCTTACCGAACACGGAAAAAAAATAATTAACAACTTTTTATCTATATAAAATGGATTCAGTCATTATTTACATTAGCCTTTTAGGCTCGCTAACATTTGCAATTTCTGGAGCATTAAAAGCCATCAACAAAAAATTTGACCCATTTGGTATTTTAATTATTGGCTTTGAAACTGCATTTGGTGGTGGTACAATTCGAGACATTCTGATAACTGATAAAACCGTTTTTTGATTAACTGAATCAGTACACTTATACTTTATACTAGGAGGTATTATTGTCGCAATAATTTTTAGAAATAAACTCAACAAATTTAATAAGTCTTTATTATTTTTTGATGCTGTAGGAATTGGACTTTTCACAATAACGGGAGTACAGATTGGTATAGAAAATGACCTTCACTTAATAAACTGTATTATTTTAGGAACAATTACTGGATCATTTGGAGGAGTTATAAGAGATGTTTTAGTTAACGAAACTCCAGTAATCTTTAAAAAAGAAATTTATGCAACCATAAGTATTTTTGGAGGAGTAATCTATCTAATACTAGTTAACCTAGAAATTCAAAATCCTTATCTTCAGATTATACCTATATTCTTTATTATTATTGCCAGATTAGCTGTTTTAGAGTTTAAAATATCTCTTCCTCAGATTAAAAATAAATAAAATGAAACCCTGAAAAAACTAATAAACATATAGATTAGCTAAGAAATAAATACTCAATAAGCAACACTCGATTTTATCGAGTTAACATCAATTAACACTATTTCATTCTCGATTGTTATTTCTATTTAGCAATTAATTATATTTACAATCGATTAAAAGAAATATGTCAGATAGCATAGTAATTATACCAACCTACAATGAGAAGGAAAACCTTGAAAATATGGTTCGCAAAGTATTTTCTTTAGAAAAGGCTTTTCATATTTTGATTGTTGATGATGGTTCGCCTGATGGAACTGGTGCAATTGTTAAAAAATTGCAAATGGAATTTCCTACTCAACTTCTTTTAGAAGAACGTAAAGGTAAATTAGGCTTAGGAACTGCTTATATCCATGGATTTCATTGGACTTTAAAAAGAGATTATGAATTTGTTTTTGAGATGGATTGTGATTTTTCTCACAACCCAAAAGATTTAATTCACCTATACAATGCTTGTGCTATTGATAGTGGTGATGTAGCTATAGGTTCTCGATACAAATCAGGTGTTAATGTTGTAAACTGGCCAATGGGAAGAGTTTTAATGTCATATTACGCTTCTGCTTATGTTCGTTTTATAACAAGGATGGACATTAGAGATACCACTTCTGGGTTTAAATGTTATACCCGTAAAGTTTTAGAAACAATTGATTTAGATGCTATCAAATTTAAAGGCTACGCTTTCCAAATTGAAATGAAATTTAAAGCTGTTAAGTTTGGCTTTAATGTAGTTGAAGTACCTATTATTTTCACCGACAGACAAGAAGGTGAATCTAAAATGAGTGGTGGGATCTTTAAAGAAGCCATATTTGGAGTTGTTCTAATGAAGATGAAGAGTTGGTTTAGAAAATACGAAAGATAATAGGTCTCTAATTACTTTCTCAATGTTCCATTTTGTAATTTTATAACCATGGGAACACTTATCAAAAATGCACAAATAATTAACGAAGGAATCATCTTTAAAGGACACCTTTTAATAGAGGGTGAAAGAATTTCAAAAATATTTAAAAGTGATGCTGATATTTCTGAAATAGAAAAAAAGCATGAGGTTAACGACATTCATAACAAATTTTTATTACCAGGAGTTATTGATGATCAGTGTCATTTTAGAGAGCCAGGCTTAACACACAAGGCAGACATTAACACAGAAAGTACTGCTGCAGTTGCTGGAGGTACGACTTCTTTTATGGAAATGCCCAACACTGTTCCCAATACATTAACACAAGAATTATTAAAAGACAAATACGATATAGGTGCTAAAACATCTCTAGCAAATTACTCCTTTTATATGGGAGCTTCTAACGATAATATCGAAGAAGTTTTAAAAACAGATCCTAAAACGGTTTGTGGAGTAAAAGTATTTATGGGTTCTTCTACTGGAAATATGTTGGTAGACAACAAAGAAACTTTAGAAGAACTTTTCTCTAAATGTAAATTATTAATTGCTGCTCATTGTGAGGATGAAACAACAATCCAAAATAATATGGCAACTTACAAAGAAAAATATGGAGACGATGTGCCTATTGAATGTCATCCAGAAATAAGAAGTCAGGAAGCTTGTTATTTATCTTCTTCTTTAGCTATTGAATTAGCAAAAAAACATAATACTCGTTTCCACTTATTCCATTTATCAACAGCTAAAGAACTTGGTTTGTTGGAAAATAAAACGCCTTTAAAAGAAAAACGAATTACTGCTGAAGCGTGTATTCACCACATGTGGTTTTCTGATGAAGATTACGAAACTAAAGGTGCTTTTATAAAATGGAACCCCGCAGTAAAAAAAGCTTCTGATAGAGATGCTATTTTAAATGCTGTTATTGATGGAACAATTGATGTAATTGCTACAGATCATGCTCCACATACTGTTGAAGAAAAATTAGACACTTATTTCAATGCTGCTTCTGGTGGACCAATGGTACAACATGGTTTAGTTGCGATGTTAGAACTTTACCACAATGGAAAAATTACATTAGAAAAAATAGTTGAACGAATGAGCCATGCTGTAACCGATTGTTTTAGAATTCAAGACAGAGGTTATATTAAAGAAGGCTTTTTTGCCGATTTAGTTATTTTAGATTTAGACAACCCTTGGACAGTTGATAAAGAAAGTTTACTCTACAAATGTGGCTGGTCTCCTATGGAAGGACAAACGTTTAAATCTAAAATAATGCAAACTTATGTTAACGGACATTTAGTGTTTAACATGGGAGCAATTGACGAAGACTTTAGAGGGAAACGAATGACTTTTGATTTTTAATTATCCCATTTTACTCCCTACTTTTTTAATTGCGTTTAGTACCTTGGGTTATTCTAATATTATAAAAGAAAGGTTTCTTAGATAGTTTAGTTAGTTTGAATGTATTATATTACTGAGAGCTTAAATCCGGCAAGAAATTGTTGGTTTTTTTTATTTTTTGTTTACTAAAATAAGGATATCCTGATTATTAATAACTTATATTATTAAAATAGTAATTTCCTTATTACTTTTACTTTGTAATTAAATAGCATAAACATGAAAAAAATTATCACTATATTTTCTATCATTACTTTATTTTGCAATTGTTCATCTACAAAAGTAGCTACAACAGCAAACCCGGAAGTTCAGGAAAAACCTGCTCCACCAAAGAATGTTAATAATTACCCAGTAATGTAATTTAAAACTAGATTCTATTCAATCTATATTACCACTCATACTTTACATAAAGGGTAAGTACATTTTGATTTCAAACCTACATAAGCTCTGACAATGATTAAAAGAATACTTTTTTCCGCAATTGCTGCATTATTAATATATAGCTGTAAATCTACCGAAACAATAACATTACCTGAACAAATAATTGAAATTGAGGGCCCTAATAAAGTTCCTACTCGACCAGTTTATAAGGCATCGAATACCAAAAATTTCGATTTAATACATACCAAATTAGCGGTACAGTTTAATTGGGAAGAAGCATACATGTTCGGGAAAGCTGAAATCACTTTAGTTCCTCACTTTTACACTCAAAATCAATTGGTTTTAGATGCAAGAGGAATGGATCTTCATAAAGTACAATTGATGTCAACTAAAGAAGATCTTCCTTCTTTTACTGATTTAGTGTACGCTTACAAAAACGATAAAATAACAATTAACCTTCCTACTCCTTATACTAAAAAAGATACCATCCAAATTTTTATTGATTACACATCTAAACCTAACGAACTAAAAGAAGGTGGTAGTCGCGCAATAACCTCTGATAAAGGACTTTATTTTATTAATGAAAAAGGTGAAGATAAAGATAAACCAATGCAAATTTGGACACAAGGTGAAACACAATCGAACTCTGCTTGGTTTCCAACAATAGACTCTCCAAATCAGAAATCTACTGAAGAAATTGCAATTACAGTAAATGAAAGATACAAAACATTATCTAACGGTATTTTATCTCACTCTGAGTTAAATGGAAATGGAACAAGAACCGATTTTTGGGAACAAAATATGAAACATGCTCCTTACTTATTTATGATGACTATTGGAGAGTTTGATGTATTTAAAGATAAATGGAGAGATATTGAAGTAAACTATTATGTTGAAAAAGAATACGCTCCTTATACGCAAGAGATATTTGGTTTAACACCAGAAATGTTAGAGTTCTTCTCTACTAAATTAGGGGTTGATTATCCTTGGCAAAAATACAGTCAGGTAATTGTTAGAGATTATGTTTCTGGAGCAATGGAAAACACTTCTGCTGTTATTTTTGGAGAATTTACACATCAAACAACAAGAGAACTAATTGATGGAAGTGCTGGTGAGGATGTAATTTCTCATGAACTATTTCACCACTGGTTTGGAGATTTAGTCACCTGTGAATCTTGGTCTAACCTACCTTTAAACGAATCTTTTGCAACTTATGGTGAGTTTCTTTGGAGAGAACATAAATATGGAAATGACAAATCTGCGGAAGGGTTACAAGCCGATTTGAGCGCTTATTTAAATGGTGTAAGCAATGGTAACTTTAAAGATATGGTTCGTTTCGACTTTAAAAATAGAGACGATATGTTTGACAGTCACACGTATCAAAAAGGTGGTAGAATTTTACACATGCTTAGAAATCATATTGGTGATGACGCCTTTTTTGCATCACTAAAACTCTATCTTGAAACAAATCAATATACTGATGTAGAAATGCACCAATTAAGATTGGCTTGCGAAAAAGTAACTGGAGAAGATTTAAACTGGTTCTTTAATCAATGGTTTTTTGCTAAAGGTCATCCAGAATTAAACATCAATTATGCGTATAACGATTCTTTAAAAACTCAAACGGTAACCGTTGAGCAAATGCAAAAATTAAACATTGCACCTTTGTACTTCCTTCCTGTTAACATAGATATTTATGTTGATGGAAAAGTAGAAACACATAAAGTGATTATCGATAAACTTAATAACAAGTTTACTTTTAATGTAGCATCAAAACCAAATTTAGTAAACTTTGATAGCGATAAAATGCTTCTTTGTGAGAAAGTAGACAATCACAAAACAATGGAAGAATGGGCATTTATGTATAACAATGCTCCACGTTATATGGATAGATATGAAGCAATTCAAAAACTAGCTAAATCAGAAGAAGCAATTGCTTTAAAAACAATGATTACTGCTTTAAATGATAATTATCCATATTTAAGAAGAGGTGCTATTAGAAAAATAAAGAAAGCTGCAGAAAGTAATAGCAAAGAAGTTAAAGCTATACTATTAGATCTTGCAAAAAATGACAAAGACTCTAAAGTAAGAGGAGATGCATTGAGTGCTTTAGCTGTAAACTTTAAAGATGATGAGGCTGTGAAGTCGACATTAGTTAGTGGAACTTCTGAAGAATCTTACTACGTAATAGCTAGCTCTTTAGAAGGTTTGTCTGAGGTTAGTTATAATGATGCTATGAAATTTGCAAAGAGTTTTGAAAATGAAAAGAACAGTGACATCCAAAGTTCGATTAGTTCTATTTATGCAAACCATGGTAGTAAAGAAGAAAATAGTTACTTTCAAAAAAAAATTAAATCTACTAAAGGTTATGGCAAATACAGTTTAGTTTCAAATTATGCTAAATACTTAAAAAAGCAAGATGATGAGACTGTTACATCTTCTTTACAAATACTAAAAGATGTTGCCCTTAATGAAAAAAATTGGTGGATTAGATTAACTGGAATGGATGCAATTTTAGATTTAGAAGAAATGTATGCCAACAGAGTTAAAGTAACTGAAACTGAATTAAAAGAATTGAAAGCTGGAGACAGTAAAGAATTAAGTTTACGCAATTCATTAACAAGTAATAAAGAACTGAGTACTCAATTAACTACTATTCTGAAGGAAATTAAGAAAACTGAAAAGCATCCTCGATTAAGAAAAATGATGGGTTTAACCAATTAAAGGTTTGAGTTCTAGAAGAAATATTGAAGTAGGTCCTGTTAGATGAAAATTCATAAAATCAGCATCTCCTCGAGAACCATATAAAAACATCAAAAAACTTTTCGAAGTAGAACTCTCTAATTTAAGAGTCAAAAACATCTCTGATTTAGATAAAAATGAAATCCTAAAAATTAAAGTGCGAACAAAATCTGTTCTCAAAAAGAAGTATCGAAAAGAATTAATTCAAAATATTACTTCATTATCTGTTATAATAATTATAGCCCTAATTCTTATCTGGTTTTTAGTTAAATAAAAAGCTTCTCGACTTCTCGAGAGGCTTTACTAACTAAACAGGAAGGTATCTCGGATACTACCCCGAGACTTATAAAGGAGGTGATTCTAAAATCCTAATAAAGTTACACAAACAGTAAACGGATAAAGCTCTGGGCCTCTTCCCTTTTCAAACAACGGTGTTAAACTATATTTTGCAAATACATTAAACCAGCCATATCCTGCACGTACTGTTGCACTTACTCTAAATGGGTTAGTATTAAAGGTTTGTTTATTTTATTTGCATCAACATTATCTTTCTTCTCCCAGAACTTCATAAAAGTGTCTTGCACAATATCTTTCGCCTTATCGCTATCCTTAATGTTTTTCAACACAAAGCGGAAAAGGTTATCAGAAAACTGATCTACACTATCGTTATATCCAGTAACGGTCATTAATTAATGTTAGTTTGGGAGTGAGACGAACTAGGGATACAAAAAGTTACAATGATTTTTATCTTTTTTCAAACAAACCAAAAACCGCAGAGCCACTTCCAGTCATAGAAGCAAAAATTGCTCCATCAGAATACATTTGATTCTTAAGATTTTCAATTGAAGGGTGTAATGGAAATACAGATTTCTCAAAATCGTTTTCAACCAAAGTTTTCCAATCTTCTATTGGTTTAGAAATAATGTCTTTCAAAGATTGTTTAGAAGACAAAGGAACTATACCGCGATACGCTTCCTTGGTAACTATATGAATATTGGGATATTCAATTTTAAGTTGATAGGACGTTAAATCCAATTCAACGTTTTTAAACTCATCACCTTTATTAAAAGCATAAACAGGTTTATTCTGAATAAAAAAAGCGCAGTCACTACCTAATTTTTGAGCATAATTTACAAGTTGGTCTAATGTTAAATTAAGATTAAACAATTCATTCAAAGCCTTTAACATAAATGCTGCATCTGCAGAACCACCTCCTAATCCAGCTCCTATTGGAATAACTTTATGTAAATGAATCGTTACAAATGGAATGTCAAAATCTGACCTAACTAGTTCAAATGCCTGTACACATAGATTATACTTTGAACTCCCTGGGATTTCTATTCCAGAAGAAGTAAATGAAAGTTCCTTACTTTCTAGAATTTCCAATACATCAAACAAATCAAAAACTGGATAAAAAATACTTTCTATATTATGAAAACTATCTGCGCGCTTTTCAACAACACGTAATCCAATATTTATTTTAGCATTAGGGAAAACCAACATACCACAAATTTAGTAATTTAGCAAGCTGAATTTAGTATTAGATTGAGTAAATAATTTTTTTGTGGATTCTTATCATAAAGAACTACATCAACTTACAAATTTTAAGGAATGGCTGTATATTTAGATTTTGAAGAACCAATAAAAATATTAGAAGATCAACTTGTTGAAAACACTAAGTTACACAAAGAAAAAGGTGTAGATACAACTAAGATAGTAAACGAAATAGAAAAAAAGATAAAAGAAACACGTAAAGAAATCTACAGTGGTTTAAGTGCTTGGCAAAGAGTTCAAGTTTCTAGACACCCAGAAAGACCATATACATTAAGCTATATTGAAGCCGTTACTGATGGTGAATTTATAGAATTACATGGTGATAGAACTGTAAAAGATGACAAGGCCATGGTAGGTGGTATAGGTAGCATTGATGGACAATCAGTTATGTTCATCGGTCAACAAAAAGGAATAAATACCAAAATGCGTCAATACAGGAATTTTGGAATGCCAAACCCTGAAGGTTACCGAAAGGCATTACGTTTAATGAAACTAGCAGAAAAATTTAACAAACCTGTTGTTTGTTTTGTTGATACTCCAGGAGCTTTCCCAGGATTAGAAGCTGAAGAAAGAGGTCAAGGAGAGGCTATTGCTAGAAATTTATTAGAAATGTCTCAATTAACTGTGCCAATTATTGTTATTATTATTGGAGAAGGTGCTTCGGGTGGAGCATTAGGTATTGGTATTGGAGATAAAGTATTGATGCTAGAAAACACTTGGTATTCAGTTATTTCACCTGAATCTTGTTCTTCTATCTTATGGAAAAATTGGGAACATAAAGAAGAAGCAGCTGAGGCTCTAAAGCTTACTTCGGAAGACATGTTAAACAACAAACTAATCGATGGAATTATAAAAGAACCTAATGGAGGTGCTCATGTTAATCCAGAAGAAATGTTTGCAACAGTTAAAAAAGAAATTCTAAAATACTTATCTAAACTTATAGAGTGTGAAAAAGATAAATTAGTTACAAAACGAATTAACAAGTTTTGTTCTATGGGTGTAATAAATGAATAAATATTCAATATCCCAATAAAAAAAATAGTCCAATAATCTTACTTTTATTGGACTCTTTTTTTTGATCACATTTACAATACCTATTTATTATACCAAAATAGCACTTCCTCAATATCCTCAGTATGCGTATAACTTCCTTTTAGCATTCTAGTCGAATAATCATATATACTTAATAAACTTCCATCTGCTACATAAAGTTCATTCTCCAAATTATCAAACCATATTTTATCGCCTGAAACGCCACTTAAATACATCATTGTTGTATAATTATTTATATCAACAAATCTAACATCACCATTAGCTGCGACTAGATAAACACCATTACTAACTTCCAAACAATCATCAATTTCACCTAAACTGCTAATATTAAACGGAGAATATTTGCCTCCACTTGGTATATCATAAAAAATTACTTCAGCATTTAACGAAACGTCATTTGCTAAAAATACAAGCGTATTTTCCGTTGATGAATATATCCCTTTAACATCAGAATTAATCGTTGCTTGTTGAACATTAGATCCAGAATATAACCATGCCAAAGAAATTCTACTTGAATTAATAAACACTATGGGTTTTTCTTCCATTACAAAATAGGTGTCATTATGAATAAAAGCACTTTCCATAAAAAACCCAATGTTAGTTCCCGCTGTAAAATTAGGGTTGCCGTACCTATCATAACCCTGTACACCTCCATTTCTTTTGCCTAAAAAAGTAGTTTGATTGTTATAATAAAAGCCAGTATAATAAGGAGAAAGAGGAGCTCCTGAAACAGGAACCGACCATAACTCATTTTTTAATAATAAATCTGTTGCACTTATATTTCCAACAGATTTAGCAACATTAATCAATTGTTGATTATAGACATCAATAGAAGCTCCAATAAAATCACCATTAATAGAGGTATAAAAACTACTAGAAAAATTATTTTCTAAAAGAAAAATATTAGATAAATTACCACTATTACCAATCACTAAAATTCCTTCGCGTTGTTTTTCAAACTCTTTAAATAGTATTGGAACATATTTAATTGTAGTATTCTCTCCATCAGTAACCGTAATTTGAAAATCATATTGACCTGAAGCCATCTGTAAATCATCAAAAGGATAAGCTACATCTAACTCATAACTTGTAGAACCTGATTTATTAGGTGATTTTGTTATCGTAGATAATACAAGTGTATTTATTACATCCCTTAAAGTAATTGTAATACGTTTAATATTCTGATTATCCGTAATTGTTCCAGAAATATTAACTACATCTCCACCTATCACTTGTTGAAAAGCGATAGGAGATGATATACTAATCATCGGGTTTTCATCATCTTTATCCTTAGAGCAAGAAAAAATAAAAACAAGACCAATTGTAATAATAAGGAACAACATTTTATTCATCCCCTAAAAATAAACTTTTAAAATAAAATTCTTAACCTGGCTTTATTAAAAGGTAGTCTGATAATAATTAACTCAAATTTTATTACTATTAAATAAACAAGAACTATTTTAAGTTAACAAACCTGTTAACAACAAGTTAACAAACCATTGAATGACTTATTATAGTGTGAGATTATCCTATATAATAACTATCGAAATTATTCTCTAATAATATTAAAATAGCTAGTCCTCTATTCTGTAATTTTGATACATGCCTGAAGACAAGAAAACATTTACAAGAAAAAGAACTAAACCCGCTTACCCTCCAACTCCATTGGAGCATGGAAAACTTCCGCCACAAGCAGTTGATTTAGAAGAAGCCGTTTTAGGAGCTTTAATGCTTGAAAAGGATGCCGTAAATGCAGCTATAGATATTCTTCAACCAAAGAGTTTCTACAAGGAAACACATCAAAAAATATATTCAGCTATACAATACTTATTCGGAAAATCTGAACCTGTAGATATTTTAACAGTTACGCATGAATTAAAGAAAAGAGGTGAATTAGATTTAGTTGGTGGGCCATATTACATTACACAACTAACAAATCGAATTGCTTCTGCAGCAAATATCGAATACCATGCACGTATTATTTCTGAAAAATACATTCAACGTGAGTTAATAAGAATTTCTACGGAAATTATTCATGATGCCTACGATGAAACAACAGATGTGTTTTCTTTATTAGATAAAGCCGAAGCAGAATTATTTAAAGTTGCCGAAGGGAACATTAATAAAAGTTACGAATCCATGTCTGATTTAATTCGTGAATCAATCAAACAAATTGAAGATGCTAAAAACCAAGGAAGTGGTGTTATTGGTGTCGCATCAGGATTCACAGCTTTAGATAGAATTACTTCTGGATGGCAACCTTCAGATTTAGTTATTATCGCTGCTCGTCCTGCAATGGGAAAAACATCTTATGTATTATCATTAGCCAGAAATGCTGCTGTAGATTTTAATATGCCAGTCGCATTTTTCTCCTTAGAAATGTCTGCTGTTCAATTAGTAACAAGATTAGTTTCATCAGAATCAGAAATTTCATCAGAAAAATTAAGAAGTGGAGATTTACGTAGTGATGAAATTCAGCAAATACAAACCAAAATTGGAAGATTATCCGAAGCACCTATTTTTATAGATGATAGTGCAGGGTTATCAGTATTTGAATTAAGAGCAAAAGCAAGAAGATTAAAAGCACAGCACGGCATTCAACTACTTATTATAGATTACCTTCAGTTAATGAGTGGTAATAGTGATAATGGGGGGAATCGTGAGCAAGAGATTAGTATGATTTCTAGATCTTTAAAAAGTATTGCTAAAGAATTAAATATTCCTGTTTTAGCACTATCTCAATTAAGTAGAGCTGTAGAAACAAGAGGTGGAGATAAAAGACCACAACTTTCAGATTTAAGAGAATCTGGTTCTATTGAGCAAGATGCAGATATGGTTCAATTTATCACTCGTCCGGAATATTATGGTATTACAGAAGATGAAGATGGGAATTCAACTCAAGGGATGGCAACAATTATTATTGCTAAACACAGAAATGGCTCCGTTGGAGATGTGAACTTGAAATTCGTTGGCCACTTAGCAAAATTTGAAGATTTTGAACAAGGCAACAATGACTTTGGTGAATTTGACAATAATGCAATGCCATTAGGCGAAGACTTTGATGCTCCAACAATTCCTTCTAAGATGAATGATAGTTTTGATTATGGAGTAGATGATGACGATGATGCTCCATTTTAAAGCATTAATCAAATTATCTATTTGAAGTAAAATAAAAGATCATCCTTATAAATTAAGTTTATTCGTAATTTTAAACTAATGGACCTATTTAAGAAAACAATATTCCTTTTATTTCTTACCCTCTTATCTTTTAAAGTTGGCGCATCCTACATATTGATTCCAATGGATAATACGCAAAAAAACCATATAAAAGGATACGGTGTAGCTTATTGGGTTTTACAAAATAATGTAGAAATAGATTGGTTATTGAATTATCGGGGTGGTAGTTTTATGATAAAACACATCAAAAAAATTGAAGAAGAATTAATTATTAGAGGAGTATCATTTGAAGTAATTGCTAATGTTAAGTCAACTGCAATCCTCTCAGAAATTTCGGATCCTGAAGTAAATATGGATGTTGTTAAATTAGAGAAGCAACCTAAAATTGCTGTTTACTCCCCTAAAAATAAACAACCCTGGGATGATGCTGTAACACTTGTTTTAAAATATGCAGAAATCCCCTATAATGTAGTTTATGATGATGAAATTATTGAAGGCCTATTACCAAAATACGATTGGCTACATCTACACCATGAAGATTTTACAGGACAATATGGCAAATTCTATTTTAGATACCGAAATGCACCTTGGTACAGAGAACAAGTTCGATACAACGAAGAAACTGCAACACGGTTAGGATTTAATAAAGTCTCTCAATTAAAATTAGCCGTAGCAAAAAAAATTAAAGAATTCACCTTTGGAGGTGGCTTCTTATTTGCCATGTGTTCAGGAACCGATGCTTTAGATATTGCATTATCTGCAGAAGGACTTGATATATGTGAATCTATGTTCGATGGTGATGGTTCAACGCCAAACTATAACTCAAAATTAGACTATAGTAAAACTTTTGCTTTTAAAGATTTCACATTAAAAACTAGTCCAACTGAATATGAATTCTCAAATATTGATGCAACACAAACACATGCTAAAACTCCCAAAAACATAGATAATTTCACATTATTCGATTTCTCTGCTAAATGGGATATCGTACCTACTATGCTTTGTCAAAATCATACGAGTATCGTTAATGGATTCTTCGGTCAAACAACAGGTTACAACAAACAGTTTCTAAAATCGAATGTTTTAATTATGGGAGAAAACAAGTCTCTAAATTCTGCTAAATACATTCATGGAGAAATGGGAAAAGGTACTTGGACATTTTATGGAGGTCATGATCCTGCAGATTATCAGCATATGGTTGGTGATCCTCCAACAGATTTAAACTTACATCCAAATTCTGCTGGATACCGACTAATATTAAATAATATTTTATTTCCAGCAGCTAAGAAAAAGAAGCAAAAAACATAAGTAGTTTTTTATAGCTCAACAGCTTAATCAAACATATTCCAAGACACTCCAAACTTTAATGATTTATTCAATAAAGGATATCCTGGAACTGTATATGCTTTATTTAAATTACTCCCAGCATTAATATGCTCATACTTTAAAAAAATCTGAGCTCTTTTCAACTGAGTATTTATAAAAACATCAAATTGAGGGTAATCTCCAATCATTGTCTTTCCTTGTAAATAAAACTCATTTATTGCAGGCATATAAGCATACCCAAAATAATCAGAAGAATAAGAAATACCAACCCCAAACTGAACCTTTAGAGCTTTATTAAAAATATACTTCTGATAATACACTATTTGCCTAGCTAAAAACTCCGGTAAAGGAAACAAAAATTCATCAGAAGTAATTTGATATTTCAAAACTGATCTAAAATAAAAATTCAACACCTTATAATTCTTTCCTAATGAAAATGATGTAATAGATGAACTTTTTATATTTTGATTAGCAATAGCCAACGTATCAAAGTAAAATGTATTATTTAATATCTTACTCTCCAGTTCAAAATCTAAATCTATTTTTTTCAATTTAAAAGAGATGTTCGCTCCCGCTATAGACTGTTTCTTGAAAGATGTATTTGTCCATTTAAAATGATTAGAGGTATAATTTAGTAATTTCAGGCTAGGTTCATTCAAATAATAATTAAGTCTACCTGTCAATTTATAATTGGTTTCATCCAAACAGAATAATACTTCTGATTCAATATCACCTTTCCTATAACCATCAATAGCAATTTTAGCAATCCCATTAATTAATAATTCTTTATTTTTATGTTTTACTAAAACCCCTATATATGTATTATGATAATCAGCATTTATTCCAAAACTCTGTTCATACCTTTTTAAATCATACTGCCCGAATAAATCTATAACGTAATTATCATTCGTAAAACCAAAAAAACCACTATTACTTATATTGTCTGTATATATAGAGTCAACCGTTGCAAGTGTATCTAAAAAAATATCATTATAAATAGAAGCCATAGGTTCATTATCATTAAATACTTTTTGAGTTGTAGAATAGCTTATTCTATGTTTAAAATAAACATATCTTTTACTAATAGAATCCTTGTTAATTTGAAATAAATTAAACCGCTGATCTACACTATATGCATATTTTTTGTTAAATGAATTAGATGTATTTAAATTAACTAAATAGTTTTGATAATCATCAAATAATTTCGATTCATAATTTTCTACATTAAACAAACCTCCATTTTCTTGATAAAAACTTCTTGCAATATTAGTAGAGAATTTTACATCATAATTCTTTCTTTTAGATTCGTATTTAAGATTTACTTTAAATAATGTATTATTTGCTTCTTGGTTAAGAAAATCTCCTGGTGAACTCATTTTTTTAAAATCAAAGTCAAACTGAAATAATTCTCCCAAGCTTTGTACGTGGCTAATCACAAATTGTTGCTCCCTCCTACTAGCATTAATATAAGTAATGTTTGTATATGGTTTAAAACTAGATAAGCTATAAAGTTTTTGATTCAACAGATATTTTTTTACTAACAAATTCTTTGAGGGTACAATAAGAGTTGAAGGATGATAAGATGGCGAGCCAAATGGTCCTAAATTATTAATTAACACATCCTTATCTTGCTTATAGAAAAGGATCTCCATAGCATTCACATCCGTATGAAGAATGGAATCATATTTAGCATTAATAATACTTAATGAATCAACATCTTGTGCCATACTCAAACTATACAAGTTGAGAAGAACTAAGCTACAAATTATTTTAGGAAGGGTCTTTATCATAAAAAAGTGAAGGTAATAAAAAAGCCCCGATCTAAAAGAAAGGGGCTTA
>Ga0307998_1000162_pt1 | contig 39088 bp, 26 predicted proteins | sample Davwhametageno37_FD_203147 | JGI IMG/M metagenome (GOLD analysis project Ga0307998, IMG submission 203147) | Marine microbial communities from Davis Island wharf, Antarctic Ocean - #37 | ecosystem: Environmental > Aquatic > Marine > Unclassified | place: Antarctic Ocean: Davis Island wharf... | reverse complement strand
AATACGAAAACAATTTTACAAATAGTCTTAACCATTTTAATTTTAATGTTTTATCTAAAATTATATATATAATAAATCTGTATTGAATTATGAATACACCTGTAGATCCTTTATTACAATATCCTATTGGTAAATTTGAATGGATTGAGCACCCTTCTAGAAAAGAAATTGAAATTGCCATTAGTACTCTTAAAAAATTTCCTCTGATATTAAAATCAACTGTTTCAGATCTTTCAAAAGATATTTTACTAAATCAATACCGTCCTGATGCATGGAATATCGCCCAAGTTGTTCATCATATAGCAGATAGTCATATGCATTCTTATTTACGTATTAAGCATGCATTATTAGAAGAAAATCCCCATATTAAAGATTATCATGAAGTAGATTGGGCAAAAACAGAGGATGCTACTAATATTGACTTATCATATAGTCTAGATTTGATAGAAGCCCTTCATAAGAGATGGTCTCTTTTTTTAAAATCACTTTCTACTAAAGAAATTATGAAAACTTATTTTCATCCTGAAAGAAATAAAAAATATACAATTGGAACAACTGTTTTAATATATGCTTGGCATTGCGATCACCATTTGGCCCATATTTATAATGCAATAAGAAAAGGTAACTAAAAGAAAAAAGCCAAGTTTTTCAACTTAGTTTTTTAAAGAATCAATAGGACTATTCTTTTTCTGTAATAGCTTTCTTTTTTTGTGTATCGAACATTACAGGAGTTGCAATAAATACTGAAGAATAAGTTCCAACTACTACACCAATAATTAATGCAAACATAAATCCTCGGATAGATTCGCCACCAAATATAAAGATGGCTAAAAGAACGATAAGTGTAGTTAAAGAAGTATTTAGTGTTCGGCTTATTGTACTATTTAAAGCAGCGTTAACACTTATATTAAACTCCCACTTAGTATGTTCATTAACATACTCACGAATTCTATCAAAGACAACTACAGTATCATTTAATGAGTATCCTATAACAGTTAAAATTGCAGCAATGAAGGCTTGGTTAATTTCCATACTGAAGGGCATAAAAGTATAAGTCAATGAAAATATACCCAATACAATTAATACATCGTGAAAAACTGCAGCTACAGCTCCAAGTGAAAATTGCCATTTTTGGAAACGTAATAAAATATATAAGAAAACAACGATCAAAGATCCGATCACGGCTAAGAATGAATTCTTTTTTATATCATCAGCAATTGTTGGACCTACTTTCATAGAAGACATGATACCAACTGATTTCTCTGAACTTCCATTTGTAAAATCCTCGTAAGTAATACCATCTGGAAGATATGATTGTAATGAAGAAAATAATTTATTTTGAATTTCTTCATCTACAGCGATTCCTTCGACATCTACTTTATATTTTGTTGTTACTTTGAGTTGATTATCTTCTCCAAATGTTTTTGCTTCAACGCTACCAAACTCATTAGAAAGAATAGAATTAATTTCAGATGGACTTACTGGATCAGTAAAACGAATAGTATAAGATCTACCCCCAACGAAATCTACACCCTGATTTAACCCCTGAAAACTTAGTGATGCCAAACTCACAAGAATTAATATAGAAGAAATAATATAAGCTATTTTTCTTTTCTCCAAGAAAGAGAAATTGATGTTAGAAAATAATCCCTTAGTTGCTTTTGTTGAAAATGAAAGTTCTTTACTTTTCTCATTTCGTGAATCAATCAAGATACGAGTTATGAAAATTGCTGTAAATAATGATGTTCCAATACCTATTAGTAAAGTAGTAGCAAAACCTTTGATGGGTCCTGTTCCAAAGATAAAAAGTATTAATGCTGTAAGACCCGTGGTGATGTTTGCATCTAAAATTGAAGAGAGCGCATTATTAAATCCATCTGAAATTGCTTTACGGATACCTTTACCTCTATTTAGCTCTTCTCTAATACGTTCAAATATCAGAACATTTGCATCAACTGAAATACCAATCGTTAGGACTATACCAGCAATACCTGGGAGAGTTAGTACAGCTCCAAGACCTGCTAAGATTCCAAATATTAAAAGAATGTTTAGTATAAGTGCAATATCCGCATAAATACCTGATTTACCATAATAGAAAACCATCCATAATAAAACAAATATTAAGGCGATAATAAAAGAGTAAACTCCTGCTTGAATTGCTTCTTTACCAAGTGAAGGTCCTACAATTTCTGATTGAATGATCTCAGCAGAAGCAGGTAATTTACCAGCTCTGAGAACATTTGCTAAATCAATCGCTTCATTAAGTGAAAATGTTCCTGTTATTTCAGAACGGCCACCAGAAATGGCTCCACTAGATACACCGGGAGCAGAATAAACAACATCATCCAAAACAATTGCAATATTACTACCTTGTTTAGAAGCTTTTCCTGTCATATTTTCCCAAATACGTGCACCTCTTGAATCCATTTGCATAGAAACAGCGGCATTACCTAATTGATCAAAGGTCTGAAGGGCATCAACAACAACACCTCCACTTAATGGAGCTATATTATCACGATTTGACTTTAATGCGAAAAGCTCAACTACATCGCTATCAGATTGAGGTTTTCCCCATGCAAAACGAACATATCGGTATTCAGCTGGAAGTAATCTTCTAACATTAGATTGATTCAAATATCCAAGAATTAGCTCACTGTCTCGAGCTGAAAATTGAGCTATTACTGGACCTCCTTCGAAACCTTGACCAACAATACGATCTAAAATCGGATTACTAGTTGAGGCTACAATGGAATCTTGAGAAGACACATCTGCTAATAAGTCATCAATTTCTGAGGGGATATCTTTTTTGTTTAATTCAGAAACTTGAGTTTGATCAATTTGTTTTTTCACTAAATCGTTAGCTTCAAAAAGAAAATTAAAAAGTTGATCATTTTTGAAAGTTTCCCAAAACTCTAATTGAGCAGTACTTTGTAGTAAATTCTGTACACGATCTACATCTTTTGCACCAGGAAGTTCAACTAATATTCTTCCTGAAGTACCTAAACGCTGAATATTGGGTTGTGTTACTCCAAACTTATCTATACGTTTTCTCAATACTTCAAAAGCAGATATAATTGACTCATCTATCTTACGTCGGATGACTACCTGCGTTTCTTGGTCAGTCATCTCAAAATTAATCTCATCGCTTAAAGTTCTATTTGCAAAAATGTCAGGAGAAGCTAACTTTTCTAAATCTTTTACAGTTTGAAATGCATCAAAAAATGATTCAACATAAGGTTCATCAGAAGATTTTTGAAGTATGTCTGCTTCGTCTAGAGCTTTATTTAAAACAGGGTTTTTAGAGTTTTCAGCTAAACCACTTAATATATCTCGAACAGAGATTTGTAGAATAACGTTAATCCCTCCTTTTAAATCAAGACCCTTGTTAAGTTCTTTTGATTTAGAATCGTTGTAAGTTGTAAAACCATATATACTATTGTCTCCAATAGAATCTAAAAAAGAATTCGCTTTTTGATCGCGGATTTCTAGATAATTTGGTAAATCTGACGAGACACTTTGAGTAGCATACGTTACAGCTTGGTTTTCTACGTTATTAGTAATAAACGTAAATGAGAGTTGATATATACTTACTAAAGCAAATAAGATACCAAAAACTCTTACTAAAGAATTATTTTGCATTTTAATAGAATTTATGCTCATTTAAGGCGAGCAAATATAGAATTAAACCTATGAATTGACAACTCTATGGCCGATTAATCTATTCTTAAAGAATGTCATTTAAAGCTGCATTCATAGCCTGTACTTTTTCAGCACTTTCATTTAACCGATTTTGCTCTTCAGAAGTGAGTTTAACATCAACTATAGAATCTATACCGTTAGCTCCAATAATACAAGGCACACCGATACAAATATCATTCAAGCCATATTCCCCTTCTAGATAAACAGAACATGGTATCATTCGCTTGTGATCGCTTAATATACTATCTGCTAAATAAGCAACCGAAGCTCCGGGAGCATACCATGCAGAAGTACCTAGTAGCTTAGTAAGTGTTGCACCACCTACCATAGTATCAGCAGATACTTTTTCTAAAATTTCTGCATTCAGGTATTGAGAAATAGGTGCTCCGTTATAACTTGCAATTCTTGTCAAGGGAATCATTGTAGTATCACCATGACCTCCTATAACCATTCCTTGGATGTCGTTTGCTGGTTTATTTAGAGCTAATGAAAGATAAGTCTTAAACCTTGAACTATCCAATGCCCCTCCCATACCAATAATTCGATTTTTGGGTAATCCTAAAGATTTTATTGCTAAATAAGTCATCGTATCCATCGGATTTGAAACAACTATAATAATTGCTTTAGGTGAATGTTTTAATACATTCTCTGAAACACTTTTTACAATTCCTGCATTAATTCCAATTAGCTCCTCTCGAGACATTCCAGGTTTTCTAGGAATTCCAGAAGTAATAACTACTAAATTGCTGTCTGAAGTAGCACTATAATCATTGGTGACACCAATAATTGAGGTATTAAAGCCTAGAGTAGTTGCTGTTTGTGATAAATCTAGAGCTTTACCTTCTGCAAAACCTTCTTTTATATCTAATAAAACAACTTTACTTGCTATTTGTTTTAGAGCTATATATTCGGCACACGAAGCACCAACATTTCCAGCTCCAACTATTGTTACTTTCATTTTTAAAAATTATAATTATTCATTATCACTAAAGGTTACATCAAAAATACAAAGAATTTAGATTTGAATTTATGTCTATAATAATAGATATTATGCATCAATATTTGCATAGATAGCGTTCTCCTCAATAAAATCTCTTCGAGGTGGAACTTCATCTCCCATAAGGGTTGTAAATATTTTGTCTGCAGTTGTATCATTGGTTATAGTGACTCTTCTTAATGTTCTTTCTGATGGATTCATAGTTGTGTCCCAAAGCTGCTCAGCATTCATTTCTCCAAGCCCCTTATATCTCTGAATTGATGAACCAGCACCAAAATCTTGCATCAATTTATCTCTCTGATCATCATTCCATGCATATTCTTTTTTCTGACCTTTTTTAACCAAATACAATGGTGGTGTGGCTATGTATATATAACCAGCCTCTATTAATTCCTTCATATATCGAAAAAAGAAAGTTAAAATAAGTGTTGAAATATGACTTCCATCAACATCAGCATCACACATAATAACTATTTTGTGATAACGAAGTTTTTTAATATTTAACGCCCTACTATCTTCTTCAGTTCCAATTGTAACACCCAGGGCTGTGTAAATATTTCTAATTTCTTCGTTTTCAAATACCTTATGTTGCATCGCTTTTTCAACATTTAATATCTTACCTCTTAGTGGTAAAATTGCTTGAAATTTTCGATCTCTTCCTTGTTTTGCTGTTCCACCTGCAGAATCTCCCTCAACAAGGAAAACTTCACAAAGCGCTGGATCTTGTTCAGAACAGTCAGAAAGTTTTCCAGGCAATCCACCACCACTCATTACTGTTTTTCTCTGAACCATTTCACGTGCTTTTCGAGCAGCATGACGAGCTTGAGCGGCTAAAATCACTTTTTGAACTATTATTTTAGCGTCATTTGGATTTTCTTCTAAGTAGTTTTCAAGCATTTGTGAAACTGCTTGAGAAACCGCTGAAGTTACTTCACGATTACCTAGCTTAGTTTTTGTTTGCCCTTCAAATTGCGGCTCTGCTACCTTCACTGATATGATTGCAGTAAGTCCTTCTCTAAAGTCATCTCCAGCAATATCAAATTTTAATTTATCTAACAAACCTGAGCTGTCTGCATATTTTTTAAGAGTAGTTGTGAGACCTCTTCTAAAACCAGCAAGGTGAGTACCTCCCTCGTGTGTGTTTATATTGTTGACATATGAGTGTAGATTTTCTGTATAAGAAGTATTGTAAATCATTGCAACCTCAACAGGAACACTATTTTTTTCTCCTTCCATAGAAATCACATCGCCAATAATCGGCTCACGTGCTTCATCTAAAAAGTGAATAAATTCTTTTAACCCTTCTGTAGACAAAAAGGTTTCTGACTTAAATTGACCAGACTCATCTTTTTCACGCCTATCAATGATGGAGATTTTGATTCCTTTATTTAAATATGATAACTCACGCATTCTAAGAGAAAGAGTATCATAATTATATTCTCTAGTTAAATTAAAAATTTCTGCATCAGGCTTAAAAGTCACTAATGTACCTTTCTCATTTGAATCTCCAATGTTTTTTACAGGAGCTAATGCTTTTCCTTTTGCATAACTTTGTTCCCAAACCTTACCATCGCGATATACGGTTGCAGTTAAGCTTTCTGAAAGAGCATTAACACAAGAAACACCTACACCGTGTAAACCCCCTGAAACTTTATAAGAATCCTTATCAAACTTTCCACCTGCACCTATTTTAGTCATCACTACTTCTAAAGCAGAAACACCTTCTTTTTTATGCATATCAACTGGTATACCTCGACCGTTATCCTTGGTAGTAATAGAATTATCCTCATTAATGGTTACTGTGATTTCATCACAGTAACCACCCATAGCTTCATCAATAGAATTATCAACAACTTCATATACTAAGTGATGAAGTCCACGAACTCCTACATCACCTATATACATTGAGGGTCGCATCCTAACATGCTCCATTCCCTCAAGGGCTTGGATACTATCTGCCGAATACTGATTTTCCTGATTTTCTTTGCTCATATTTAGTTGTTTTTACCTAGTTATCTAGCCTAGAAACAAATATAAATATTCAACTCCTGGCAATAGAGCTAAACCCCTGTAAATAGTATGATAGTTATCAACATTTCTATTTGAAAAAAAATATAATATAAGAAAATTCTAGAGCTTTAGCCTATTTGGAATTATAACTCTTTTCATGAACTTTAGATACAGCTCTTCCGCTTGGATCATTTTGGTTTTTAAATTCAATATCCCAGGATAAAGCCACAGGAGAACTGCATGCTACAGAAGGAACGGAAGGCACACTCATAGCGGCAGTATCACTAGGGAAATGTGATTCAAAAATAGTTCTGTAATAAAATTCTTCTTTGTTCTGAGGTGTTTGAGACGGAAAACGATGATTAGCATTTATAATTTGTTCATCAGAAACTTTATTTTCAACTAAATCCTTAAGCGTATCAATCCAACTATATCCTACTCCATCCGAAAACTGTTCTTTTTGTCTCCAAGTAATGCTTGGAGGAAGATATTCTTCAAATGCTTTACGTAAAACCCATTTTTCCATGCGCTCATTGGTTATCATTTTGTCTTTAGGGTTTAATTTCATTGCTACTTCAATAAATTCTTTGTCTAAAAAGGGAACTCTCCCTTCAATTCCCCATGCAGCTAACGATTTGTTAGCTCTTAAACAATCGTATTGATGAAGCTTTTCAAGCTTTCGCACTGTTTCTTCGTGAAATTCTTTAGCATTTGGTGCTTTATGAAAATACAAATATCCACCAAAAAGTTCATCAGCACCTTCACCTGAAAGAACCATTTTAATTCCCAAAGACTTAATAGCTCTTGCCAATAAAAACATTGGAGTAGAAGCCCGGATAGTAGTAATATCATAAGTTTCTAGATGATATATCACTTCTTTAATAGCGTCTAAACCTTCTTGGATAGTGAACTTTATTTCATGGTGAATAGTTCCAATATGCTTTGCAACTTCTTGAGCTGCTGCCAAATCAGGAGAGCCTTCCAATCCTACTGAAAAAGAATGTAGTTGAGGCCACCATGCAGATTGCTCATCATTTGATTCAACTCGTTTTGCAGAGAATTTTTTTGCCAAAGCTGAAGTGATTGAAGAATCCAAACCACCTGAAAGCAGAACACCATAAGGGACGTCACTCATTAATTGACGATGAACTGCATCTGCCAAAGCATCATGTAAATCTTCAATTGAAGTTGAATTTTCTTTTACTGAATCAAAATTTTCCCATTCCGGATTATACCATTTTGTGGGAGTACTATCATTACTATAAAGGTAATGCCCAGGTGGAAATAATTCAATTTTAGAACAAATCCCCTCCAATGCTTTCAGTTCTGACGCTATATAAAAAGTTCCGTTACCATCCCAACCCATGTATAATGGTATAATCCCCATGTGATCACGAGCAATAAAATAAGCGTCATTTTTTTTGTCATATATAGCAAAAGCAAAAATTCCATTTAATTTTTTCACAAAATCTTTACCTTCATTTTCATAAAGAGCTAAAAGGACTTCACAATCCGACTGTGTCTTAAATTCGTAGGTTGATTCATAAGGAAGACGTAATTCTTGATGATTATATATTTCTCCATTTGCAGCTAATATGAGGTCTTCAGAAGAATTTGTAAGGGGCTGTTTCCCAGAAGTAGGATCAACAATAGCAAGTCGTTCATGGGCTAAAATTGCATTTTCTGAGTCATAAATTCCACTCCAATCTGGACCTCGATGTCTTAATTTTTTTGACATTTCTAAGATTTGGGGCCTCAATAAATCTGATGGTTGCTTTAAATCAAAAGCACAAACAATTCCACACATAAATTATAAATTTTGTCAAATATAATGATGTGCTGTAAATAATTTATTATTATTCAAGAAATGGTTTATAAATTTAATTGAATATTTAAATTTTATTGAAAAAATAAAAAAATATAAATAGATTTTAAGAGTTTTAGTTAAAATTTTAAATAGAATCTAATTAATACCGGTTACTATAAACTATATTTCCATCTAAAATAGTAGCTACAACCTTTACTTTAGGAATATTTTCTTCAGATATACTCATGATATCACGATCTAAAATAACAAAATCAGCAACTTTCCCTGATTCTATAGACCCCTTTTCATCTTCTTCAAAGTTAGCATAAGCTCCCCATATAGTCATTCCACTCAAGGCTTCATATCTAGACAATTTGTTTTGAGCTAGATACCCGCCGACAGGGAAACCTTTTTTATCCATGCGTGCTATTGCAGCATAAAAAGTCATAATAGGACTTACTTCTTCTACAGGAAAATCAGTTCCTAGAGCGATTTTGGAAGATTGATCTAAAAGTGCCTTATACGCATAAGCACCAAGTAATCTGTCCGGACCTAGACGATCTTCTGCCCAGTACATATCACTAGTTGCATGAGTTGGTTGTACTGAAGGTAAAATTTTTCTATTAAACAATTTAATATCAGCTGTATCTATAATTTGAGCATGTTCAACGCGCCATCTAGGATCATCCGAAAAAACTAAAGCTTTTTTGTAAGCCTCCAAAACAATTTTATTGGCATTATCTCCTATAGCATGAGTATTCATTTGAAAAGGAGTAGTTGCTAATTTATAGGCCAATGCTTCTATCGAATCTTTGGAGGTTATAAACTCTCCTTTGTGATATTTTAAATCGGAATAATTTTCTTTTAAGGCAGCACCTCTTGATCCTAGGGCACCATCAGCATATATTTTAAAAGATCTTACATTGAGTTTATTTGTTTTTAATGGTCCGCTATTAAGAAAGAAATTCATGTTTTTCTTAGTGTTGGAGATCATGGCATAAACACGCATGTTAAGTAAACCTTGTTTTTGAAGACTGTCTACAAGAAAGATATCATCTTTACTCATTCCTGCAACTGACACTGTCGTTAAACCATTTGAAAAACTAATTTCAGCGGATTCCTTAAGTGCTTTAATTTTATCCTCAACTGAAGGTTTTGGAAGTATTACATTCACCAATCGCATTGGAGCATCAATTAAAACACCTGTCAATAAACCATTTTCAATAACAATTGTTCCACCTTCAATTTTAGTTTCTAAAGTAATTCCAGCTAAGTCTAATGCTTTTTGATTTACTAAAAGGGCATGCCCATCTATTCTGCGTAGGGCAACTGGTATATTTGGGTATAATTTATCTAAACTCTCTTTGTTGGGCAAATCTTTATTTTTCCAATCATTTTGATCCCAACCTCTTCCAATTATAGCCTTTCTATCTTCATAATTACTCAAACGTTCTAAAACTTCATCAAAACTTTTTGTGCCTTTTAGATCTACTTCTTGAAGACTTAACCCTAAAGTTAAAAAGTGGCAATGAGAATCAATAAAACCTGGATAAACAGGAAGAGTTTGAAGATCTAGAACTTTCCTTGCAGAATATTTATTTAAAAGCTCTTCACCTCCTATTTCGATGAACTTGCCTTTGTCAACAACAAAAGCAGATGCAACGTTTCCACTTGGACCCATAGAATAGACTTTTGCATTATGAACCAACAAGTCAACCTTATTTTGACAAGACGACAATAGCAAAAAATAAATTGAAATAAAACTAAGTAAGAGTGGTCTTTTCATTTAAAATTTATAATAAAATTATTTTAATTTAGCTTGTAAAAATTTATTCTGCAAATGTAATAAATTCAAAAGACGAAATTAAAATATTTTTCCTGTACTTTTTAAAAAATCAATATTGAAAATCAATATTGAAAATCAAATTTATAGGTAATTCCAGCTAACATTAGTAATGGGGGCTGATTATAATAGGCCCATTCACCATGAATACCACTTGAATTTAACTTGGTCTTTAAAAAAACATCAAACTGTTGAGATAACTTATAAGTCAAATGGGTAGTAGTAGTTATAAAATTTGGAATTTTTTCCTGTTGATATTGAGCTTCTTCAATTTCTTGACCAATAAATATAGGTCTAAAAGCAACTAAACGTTCACCAATAAGAGTTCCTTGAAAAGTTAAAGTTAAATTATTCTTCCATTGAAACTGACCCTCCCAGTTTAACTTAATTGAAGGAATATTCCAGAGGATTTGTTGATCTGTGGAATCATAATGATTATAAAAAGTTTCAAATCGAACATAATTATTTTTAGTAAGATCGATTTGTAATGCTGCTCTAATGCCATATAGATTAACGTTAGCATATTTACCCTCGAAAGCATTTGACAACCTGTATGGAATGTTATTATTTTTATAATCAAAAGGTAAACGTTCAAATAATTTAAAATTTTTAATTTGATCATAAATAAATCCAAAATCAAAATTCAAGACTGCAGCCAAACTTGATTTTACACCTAAAGTGGCATTATATTTTTTAAATGTTGGCTTAAGATTAGTGTATGCTGCTAAGTAAGGATTTTCAATAGTCAGTGATTGATAAGAATTAAAATTTACCCCTCCATTTGATGAGAAATATGGAATCATTACATTCTTAGAATTTTGATAAGAAATTTCAATTTTAGGATAATACAAAAGTTTTTTATCGAAATCATTAACACCTTGAACATATGCTAATCCTGCTCCAATTTTAAATTTTAACTCATTTGAAGTATTTGTATAATATAAGCTTAAAGAACTAATTCCTTGAGTGTAATCATTAACTCCATCAACAAAATAGGACTGTTCAAAAGAGGTGTTTATTCCCTTGAGTCCTAATTTTGCAATTAATTCTCCATCTCCTAAATCAATCTCAAAATTTGAATTAACTGAGAGTTGCTGTTCAGAGGTTTTAAAATTATCTGAGGTTAAATTTGCTTGAAACTCAATACTTCGAATAAAAAAATCATACCAATTCAGACTTGTTCTAATTTTAAAATAATTACGATTAATTTCAGGGTTAATGTTATTTAATAAAAAAGAATCCCAATCTCTTTTATATAAACCAAAATAATTATTTTTAATTGAAACAAATTGTGTTAATGTATTTACATTATAATAGTTACTTCTAAGGTTATGATGAATTCCAAATTTAGTAAAACCTTGATTACTCCTAAGTTTAGTGTTGGCTATATCATTTTTATATCCATCTCTATATATTTTAATACCAAAACGCTGCAAACGATCCAGTTCAATTACACTAGAAATATCTAAATAAGTTTGACCATTTGTTCCAAATCCACCATTAAATACGGTATTAAAGGGTGTCTCAGAAGAACGTTTTTTTAATTTTAAAGGTGTTGCTTTATTAGGAACAAAAGTTGACAATGCTGGAACGGAGATAATCTTAAACTCTAAAATTTTATTTTTTAGTTTTAAACTATCGGGGATTTGAGGACTAGAATTTATTTTAAATGAATTTGATAGACTTGGAGTGTATGATTTTATAATCAAAACTTGTTGCGTACCAATATATTCTTTTTGTGCATAGAGCTGAAAAGTCAAAAAAACTACTAATAACAACAAAATATTGAATATTCTAATTTTCATTTCTTGGATTATTTACAGATCTATTTTCCAATGCTGCTTTGACATTGTAAGTTTTCAATAAAGATTTTGCTTCTTCAGTTATTTTTGGAAAGATTTCAAAATTGTCTATTAAAGATTCTAAAACAAAACTCGCTTGAAAAGAATCTTCTAGTGCAAAATAATTTTTAGCAAGCAACAATAAAGATTTTGCATTCCATACTTCCAATTGAGAACCATTAGCAGCAATATTCATTATAATCTTAATCGAATCTTCATATTTTTTATGCTTAAACAATTGATCAGCTTTAAAATAAAATGCCTCTGCAACTAATTCTGATTGAGGTGCACTTTCTAGTATCTGATATGCTTCTGCAGCGATAACTAAATCTTTTAACATTAAAGCAGAACGTGCCTTGAGCTTTAATGCATCCCATTTAATAGTTGATTCAAGTAAAGGATAATCCAATACAATGTTTGACATCTCAATAGTTAAAAAGAATTGATCTGTTTCATAATAACTTTGCATAAGATTTAATGAGGCGAATCGTTTATTTTCATCAAATGAAGCAATTTGAATTAATTTTTCAAGATAAGGGATCAACTCATTCGTGCTATTTTTATATTTTAAAAGAGTTACTCCCCTTACTATAGCTTTTTCAGTATAATTAGAAATTTCACTTTGAATCAAAGATTCATAATAAACTAATGCTTTATCAAAAAGTTCTTTTTCGAAGTAAATTTCAGCTAAATAAAAAATAGCTGATTTATTAAAGACTCCTTGTGGAAAGTTTTCTAAATATTCTTTTAAGCGCTTTTCTGCTCCTTTAAAATTACCTTCTATAAATTGTTTTTCAGCAGCACTAAAAGCTGTTTTTTCAAGCTCAATATCTGTAAAAGTATTCAACTCATTAGTTTTGATCCAGTTAGAAAAAACTCCAACCTCACTTTGATCTACGGAGATTTCTTTTAATATTTTAACAGCTTGATGTGCTACGGGGAAATTTCTATATTTTAAAGCAACCTTTTCCAAAATTAATTTAGCCTTATCATATTGTTCTTCGTTATAAAGTATCAATCCTTTATTCAAAATAGATCGAGCTAAATATGGGCTATTTTCAAAACCTTCTATCAACTTGTCATATGATTCAATAGCCTTATCACTATTCCCTTCACTTCCATAAATAGCTGCTAATTCAAATATAGCGTCATCAACCAGTTGATTATTTTTATAATTATCAATTAACCATATTAAAGATTCAGTTTTTTTTAAGTTTCGATCGACAAAACCATAGCTAATAGCTTTTTGATAAGTGGCATAAGCACCCAAGCGAAAGTTTAAAGCAATTGCATAATTATAATATTCAATTGCGGGCCAGTATTTTTTCAAAGCAAATTCACAGTCTCCAATTCGTAAGAAGGTATCATGCTGATAATTTACATCTAGATGATCGTTAGTTGAGTTAAAGTCTTTAAAAAAAGATAAAGCATAATCATATTCACCTAATTTAAAATATACATAAGCCATGTCATAGCTTAAACGTTCGAAGGATTTTATAGAATTCTTTTGTGGGTGCTTTTTAAAACTTTTATAAAAAGATAATGCATTATCAAATAAATTACGTTCATATTCGGAACGACCAAGCCAATACAGTGAATATGCCTCTAATACTTTATCTTCTTTAAGCTTTATTGACCTTTCAAATAAAGAACTCGATTGTGAATAGAGTCCGCTTTTGAAGTCTTGAATTCCCTTTAAAGTCAAAACACGTTGTAATATAACTTCATTTTTATAACCACTTTTATCATCCAAAATATTTAAAGCAGCTTTATAATTACCTATTTTTGTATATGAATTAACTAATAACTCTTCCAAGAGTATAATCTGACTATTTTTAGGATAATCATCTATAAAATCAGATAAGACCTCAGGTATGTTTTCATATATATTACCAATTTCATAGCTGAGTTTAGCATAATTCAAGGATGAATCTTCCTTAATCAGGGCATTAAAATTCATTCTTGATGCGCTTTTAAATGCATTTTGAGCTGCAAGCTTTTGATTTGTTTTTATATAACAATCTGCTAAAATATAATATGCATTTTGAGCTAAAGAATTTTTTTTACCAATAATTTTATTGAATTGTTTTATTGCTTTTTGATATTCACCATTTTGATGTAAAGCATACCCTAATTGATAAAAATCATTATTTTCCCAAGTGCCTTTTTTACCAAGATAAGACTCAAGATATGGTACTGCATTAGAATATTTTTCAAGATTAAAATAACTCTCCCCAATGATTTTTGATACCTCAGAGACTATATCAGGTTGAGGGTTTTGTATAGCAATTTTACCTAATTCAATCGCCTTTTCAAAACGACCTAAACGAAAATTCATATCTGTCTGAAAATAAGATAAATTATCTTTTTGAGATGGATTAGAAATACTACTGAATTGAGAAACAGCTTCATCAAAATCTTCAAGCTGATAAGCAATATGACCTAAATAGTAGTGTGCATCAGACTCAAATGTTTTATTATCTCTAACATTATACAAATAGGGCTTAGCTTGTTTATACCTTTTAGCGGAAAACAGAGTATATCCCTTATTGAAGTTAAAGGCTGGTCGTTCTAATTTTGAGACTTGATTTTCTGATACGCGTAAAAACCATTTTAAAGCATATCGATATTTTTCATTCTTAAAATAAAAATTGGCAACGTCAAAATTTATTGATTCAGATTCGAAAGAGTTGGGATAATCTTTTCTAAACTGCTCTAACATTTTTTCAGCATCTATGAAGTTTAATCTAAGAGCATTTGAAATGGTATTAAATTCAATGCTTTTATTTAAATCATCATCATTATATGCATCTCCAAAAAGTACATTAGACTGCCAAGAAGCAGGAAAATAATTTAAACCAAAAAAATGTTTCCCATTTTCATTAACATGATGATAGTCATATAATTGACACCACAAAATAAATGGTGACATTACTAAAATAAATGTAAATTTTAATGATTTTATCATCCTTATAAAGATAGTAGATTAGAATTATACCATAAACATTAAAGAATTTTATAAAATATAATTTATGAACAAAATATTTAAGAATAATTCAAAAAACATACCTTTAGATAAAATCTATACTTTCTATGCAAAAAGGAATTGTTTTACTTGACAAAGCAACAATTATAAATGAGGGAAATGTTATTTTTTCAGATATTAATTTCAATTTGAATGTAGGAGAATTTGTTTTCCTAATTGGTAAAACAGGAAGTGGCAAAAGCAGTTTACTTAAAGTGCTTTATGGGGATTTGCTATTAACATCTGGAACTGGAAGTATAGTTGGATACGACCTTACCCAGCTAAAAGATAAACAAATTCCTCTTTTAAGAAGAAAAATTGGAGTTGTTTTTCAGGATTTTAAACTACTCCCAGACAGAACAATTTATGAGAATCTTGCTTTTGTTTTAAAAGCAACAGGATGGAAAGAAAAAATAAAGATCAAAGAGAGAGTTTCTGAAGTCCTAAGCCTTGTTAATGTTTCTGCAAATTCAAATAAATTTTCATTTGAACTCTCTGGCGGTGAACAACAACGTGTTGCTATTGCGAGGGCGTTACTAAATAATCCGGAATTGATTATCGCAGATGAACCAACAGGCAACCTAGATCCTGAAACAAGCCAAGAGATTATGCTTTTATTTAGAAAACTTCATGCGGAAGGAATGAGTGTAATAATGGCTACTCATGATTATAATATGATAGTAAAGTTTCCTGGGAAAATTTTTCAATGTGAAAATGGAAACATAAATGAAGTCTTAGCTAAAAGCTAGCTCTAAATTTTTTGACGCTTTCTATCTGTTTCATTTAAATATATTTTTCTTAATCGAAGAGACTTTGGAGTCACTTCAACATATTCATCTTTTTGAATATATTCTAAAGCCTCCTCAAGTGAAAATTTGATTGCTGGTACAATTTTAGCTTTATCATCTGCACCTGAAGATCGAACATTACTTTGCTTTTTAGCTTTTGTGATATTTATTGCCATATCATCTTGACGTGAATTTTCACCGATAACTTGACCTTCATATATATTTTCTCCAGGCTCTACAAAAAACTTTCCACGATCTTGTAATTTATCTATTGAATACGGAATTGCTGTACCATTTTCCATTGAGACTAAAGAACCGCTAATACGTCCTGGAATACTACCCTTTAGAGGTTGATACTCTTTAAATCTGTGAGACATGATCGCTTCTCCTGCAGTTGCTGTTAATAATTGATTTCTCAATCCGATAATTCCTCTTGAAGGAATTAAAAACTCACAAATCATACGATTTCCTTTAGCCTCCATAGAAAGCACTTCTCCTTTTCTTAGACTTACTGACTCAACTGCTTTTCCAGAAACGTCTTCAGGTAGATCTATTGTAAGCTCTTCAATAGGCTCACATTTAATACCATCTATTTCTTTTATAATAACTTGAGGTTGACCAATTTGTAATTCATATCCTTCGCGTCGCATAGTCTCAATCAATACCGATAAATGCAATACTCCTCGTCCAAAAACCATAAACTTATCTGCACTGCCCGTTTCTCCTAATCTGAGAGCTAAGTTTTTTTCTAATTCTTTTGTTAAGCGATCTTTAATATGACGAGAAGTAACAAATTTTCCGTCTTTACCAAAAAATGGAGAATCATTTATAGTAAATAGCATACTCATTGTTGGCTCGTCAATTGAAATTGACTTTAACCCTTCAGGGTTTTCGATGTCTGAAATAGTATCACCTATTTCGAAGCCTTCAACACCCACTAAAGCACAAATATCACCGGTTTCAACCTTTTGAACCTTTTTACGTCCAAGACCCTCAAAAATAAAAACTTCTTTTATTCTACTTTTCTTTATTGAACCATCTCTTTTTACTAGAGCAATTTGCTGACCATCAGATATATATCCTCTTTGAACCCTTCCGATGGCAATTCTTCCGGTAAATGATGAGAAATCTAATGAGGTAATTAATAATTGCGTCGAACCAGGTTCAAATTTGGGAACTGGAACGTGTTCTATAACCATATCTAATAAAGGTTCAATATTTGATGTTTCGTTTTTCCAATCATCACTCATCCAGTTATTTTTTGCAGAACCATAAACGGTTGGAAAATCTAACTGCCACTCTTCAGCACCTAACTCAAACATCAAATCAAAAACTTTCTCATGAACTTCATCTGGAGTACAATTTTCTTTGTCTACTTTGTTTATCACAACACAGGGTTTTAATCCTAAATCAATTGCCTTTTGAAGTACAAAACGAGTTTGAGGCATAGGCCCTTCAAAAGCATCAACTAACAATAAAACGCCATCTGCCATATTTAAAACTCGTTCCACTTCTCCACCAAAATCTGCGTGACCAGGAGTGTCAATAATATTGATCTTAGTGTCTTTGTATACAACTGAAACATTTTTAGAAGTAATAGTAATACCGCGTTCACGTTCTAAATCGTTATTGTCAAGTATTAAATCTCCAGTATTTTCGTTATCTCGAAACAATTGACAGTGATACATGATTTTATCAACTAAAGTTGTTTTTCCGTGATCTACGTGTGCAATAATGGCAATATTTTTAATAACTGTCATAGCGTTTTTTTTAGGCGCTGCAAATATATTACTAATTCTTGCGCAAGACCTCAAAGGATCCAATAATTAATCTAATAAATTAAAATTAAATATCTCACTTAAATCTAAAGTTTGAATCAATATTTGTAATTTTGTATCCGATTAAGTTCATTGAAACTCATGGGGTCGACTGGTTTTGACAGCAGGACGCATGAAATGGTAAGCAAGTCGAGCGCTGAATTAGAGCTCGTAAATCTCATTTTTCATATTTTTAAATGGCGAAAATAACTACGCTCTAGCTGCATAATTAACAGAATTATAGTATGTTAATGCCAAGTCCTGACTAGGTCGGGAAGCTGGATGTCTCTGAATAGCCCTTGTTGACGGCGATTTATATTGAGGCACCATAAAAGTCAACATCGAAACGTAGGGGCATCGGTTGCGTTTTACAATTTATGATGTTAAGGGTATAATGGATAGTTTTCGATCAGCTATACCTCGAAAATCAAACGAAAGCTAAACTTGTAGAAAGCTATTGAATCACTTGTTTGGACGAGGGTTCGATTCCCTCCGACTCCACTAGTTAAAACCCTAATATATTTACAAAAAATATGTTAGGGTTTTTTATTATGGATATTTGTTCGATTATTGTTCGGCCAGTGATCTAAAAGTCAAAAAATCTGATAAAAAAGTTTAAAAAGCTATCCCCAATAGGTCTAAATAAATTCACTTTCTTTTTTGGGAGTGCTTCGCTATGTTGGTATATTATCTAAACCCTTTAATTAATCCTTAAAAACATTTCTTTAATTCGACTATCATGAATGTTCTTTTTTGATTGGATAATAAAGTCATTTGATTTACAATACTTACATAAAATAGTATCTATTCTGATTTTAGCAGCTCCAATTTTTTTAATCTTTGTTTCATACGCAAGTGTATTATCAAACAAATTCATCAAGTCTTGGTATTTTACTGCCTTTGGATGTGACCTGAATATTTTATCAAAAAAGATTAAATCGCTTTCATCCAATTCAGATTTAATATTCTTTAAATTTTTATTAATTTTCTTTAAAGTGGTTGTTTTTTTTCTAAATCGAAAAACAATTAATATTAACACAAAAGCTAGTGCTAATAAAACATATAGAAAAACAGTTAGTTTATTTAATTTATTTCTGAAAATTGGATGTTCTGAATTCGATATTTTTCCCAACCATTATAATCAAAATGCCACCATTCGTATTCATAAACCTCAAATCCGTTCTTTTCCATTTTACTTATTAGTAAATTTCTCAATTTCCTCTGTTTCTTTGTTCCTCCTGGATAATTTTTATAAGAGCGTTCACTCATCTCATCATATTCTCCGGTCATTTGTATTTCTTTACCTGATTTAAGCTCATATAAGCTTAAATCAACTGCACAACCCCTATTATGTCTGGAACCATCCTTTGGATTAGCCACAAATTTTTTATTCTCTTCTGGTGTAATATCCCAAAATAATTTAGTTACACTCCAAGGGCGATAGCCGTCAAAAATAAGCAGACCATATCCAAGTGGTTTTAGTTCGTCAATAACTTTAACTAAAGCGCTAGCTGCTGGTTTTTGTAAAAATGCCCTAGCCTCCTTGTAAACTGCTCTACCGACAAGATTATTTTTTGTGGCGTATCGTATGTCCAAATTGATAGTTGAATCTATTTTTGTTAACTCTACTAAATCAGACTTTTTGAAATTTCCTGATTCATATGGAGGGCTGGTCGCACAGCTGAAAATAAATAAAACACATAGTAAGGCAATTGGAAAAAGCAGATTGAAATTCTTTTTAAAGTAAATTGAAATTCTTTTCATAAAATAAGTGTAAAAAATAAATTTTATTTTGAAACTCACCATTTAGATTACTTTTTATTAACTTTTATAAAGTTGAGATCTTGAAAATCATAACTAAAATCAATAAGTGGTGATATGCCTTTCATTTTAATATTTAACGCTTTGCCTTCTTCGTCTAAACCAAACATTACAAAGGCATGTGCATCAACAAGACTTGGGTCATCCCATTTAGCTACAAATGTATTTGCTTTATAGTATAACATCTGACCTTTTAATTTTGGAGATCTGTTAGATCTGAACCAGAGTTTATTTCCCTCTTGATAGATTACTATCTTTCCAAACCAGGCGTCTTCAAAAGTTCCCAAGAAATTATTTAATTCAAGCAGACCTGTATTCGCTTTCTTTGTGGTTTTCCAAATTTTTTCAACAACTTCTTTGGCTTTTGAGTTGCGTTGCTGAAAAGACTTTGCGTAAGTTGAAGCCCAATCAAAATCGTCGAGCTCTAAATACCGATCAACAATAGACTGAGAAACAGCAGAAAAGACACCTGCTCCGTCTAAATACGTATTTGTCAATACTACAATACCAAGATTTAAATCCGGAATTAAAATAGTTTTAGACAACATCCCTATTAAACCTCCTGTATGGGAGACTACCATATTTCCTTTGACATCATTCAAATTCCAACCCAAACCATAGCCACTAAAATGAGAATTATATCGGGGATTTCTGTTTGGTTCTAGAGTAGTATGTATTTTCCACATCTCATTTTGGCTAGTTTCACTAAAAAGTTTTTTCTCCAGATTATTCCCGTATTTTCCTTTGTTTAGGTGTAGTAGCATCCAGTTGGCAATATCATTGACGTTTGAATAAATAGATCCAGCAGCTCCATTTATTTTTTTCGGATCCCATTGCTCAGGTTCTACAATTGAAAGAGTTTTATCATTATTGAGATGTGGAGATGCAACGTTACTCTTATCATCAATATAAGTTATAGATGCAAATGAATTGTTCATGTCAAGGGGTTCAAAAATACGTTCCTTTATAAATTGCTCCCAGGACATACCACTTACTCTATTTACCAATTCTCCAGCAACCATGTAAAGTAAATTGTCATAATCAAACTTTGTTCGAAACGCAGATTGAGGTTTAAAGTATTGAAAACTGGTAATAATATCATTAATTGTAAAATTTGAACCATCAGGAAAAAACATTAAATCGCCTACTCCTAAACCTAAGCCAGATCGATGTGTCAATAAATCTTGTATATTAAAATTTTGTGTTACATAATCATTATACATTTTAAACTCAGGAATATGATCTATTACCCTATCCTTCCATGAGAGTTTTCCTTCTTCAACTAGTATTGCTAGAGCGGCTGTAGTGAAAGCTTTTGAGTTAGATGCAATTCCAAAATTTGTATGTTCATTTACTTTGGCTTTACTATCAATGGATTTTAAGCCATACCCTTTTTGATGAATAATTCTACCATCCTTGACTACTGCAACAGCCATTCCGGCAACAGTAAATTTATCAGTCGCATTTTGAACGATGGCATCTATTTCTTGCGATGTAACTTGTGTGAATGCCTTATTAATATGTAATCCTGATGTAAGAATTGAAACACAGATTAATTTTAAAAAAATCTTATTCATTATTTTAAATTTCCCTCTTCTTTTGAAGAATTTATATTTATTTCGTTATTGTTAAATTTAAAACAAAAACAATACTTTAGTAAGTTAAATATTTTTTATTTTTAGATATAATTAACAAAAATGAACCTCAAAAAAAATCTGCTTATATCTGGTCTTTTCATCAGCTGTATTTTACTAAATGCACAATATGAAGGTTTTAGCTCTGAAGAATGGAGTAACCAACAAAAATTAGAAGACACTTTTATTAATGGTATTAATCAACAATCATTTAAAAAACATTTAAAAACCTTGACTATACGTCCACATGTAGTTGGAAGCAAAACAAACGAAGCTGTTCAGAAATATATTGCAAATATCATGAGTAATGCGGGATTTGAGGTTACTAAATATCCATATGATGTTTATTTGCCAAAAGAACCAGGCTTTTCATTGGTTGAATTAGTCACTCCATACAGAGAACCTTTGAATCAGCAGGAAGATATTATACCAAATGATGAATACTCTAAAGATCCTCTACTTTGGAAAGGATGGAATGCTTTTTCTGGAAATGGAGATATTACATCTGAGGTTGTTTATGCTAATTACGGAAGAAAAGAAGATTTTGAACAATTGAAAAATCTAGGAATTGAAGTAAATGGAAAAATTGTTTTAGCACGTTATGGAGGTAATTTTAGAGGATTTAAGGCTAAATTTTCAGAGGCAAATGGAGCTGCTGGACTGCTAATTTTTACAGACCCTAAAGACAGTGGTTATATGAAAGGATTAGTTTATCCCGAAGGTCCTTATTACAACAAAAGCACAATCCAAAGAGGCTCATTGCTTACTACAGATTTCACAGGAGATGCTTTGACCCCATTTGAACCAGCTCTTCCTATGGATGGTAAAAAGAAAATAAAACGTCTTGATCCCAAAAATGCACAGCTACACACTATTCCTGTTACACCACTAGGGTACGGTGCTGCCAAAAAAATTCTGCAGCAAATGAAAGGTAAACCAGTACCCCAAAAGTGGCAAGGAGGGCTTCCTTTCACCTATAGACTTGAGGGAGGAAATGATTTAACAGTTAGATTGAAAGTAGATCAAAAAATTGATTTTGTACGAGCCACTAATGTGGTAGGCTTTCTTGAGGGGTCTGAGAAACCAGATGAATGGATTATACTTGGTTGTCATTATGATGCATGGGGATTTGGAGCAACAGATCCAAATAGCGGAACTGCAATGCTCTTAAGTTTAAGTGAAACATTGGGGGAAATGGTAAAAAATGGATATCGTCCAAAAAGATCAATTTTAATAGCCCATTGGGATGCAGAAGAACACGGAGTAATTGGCTCTAGTGAATGGGTAGAGCAAATGCGTGACGAGTTAAGGGCAAAAGGTGTAGCCTATATGAATTTTGATGGAGGTGTTTCTGGTAAAAACTTTAGTGCCTCTGCAGCTCCAACTCTTAAAAAACTACTAGTCGAAACTTCAAAAAAAGTTAAATATCCGTACACAGATCAAAGTTTATTTGAATTTTGGAAAAAAGACAATGCAGAAGAACCGAGTATAGGTAATCTAGGTGGAGGGTCAGATCATATTGCCTTTTATATGCATGCAGGCGTTCCTTCCCTAAGTGGCGGCGCAGGAGGCCCAAACTTATATCATTCAAATTACGATAGCTTTCAGTTTTATGAACAATTTGTTGATCCTGAATTTCAAATGGGACCTATGGTTGAGAAAATGGCCGGGTTAATGTCACTTAGGCTAGCTAATGGGAATATTATTCCATATAATTTAAATCGTTATTCAACAGATTTAAATATTCACTTTGAATCTGCAATCTCTAAAATTCAGAAATATAACTCCAACTTTGAAGGGTTCGATAAATCTAAAAAGGCTATCGAAAAATTGGGAAAAATAAGTAATGAGTTAACAATTAAGATTGAAGAATATTTAATGAATAAAAAAGTTTCTAAAAAAACAATTAATAAAATCAATAAGCATCTAATTGCTTTAGAGAAGAGTTTTATTTCTGAAAAAGGAATGTACTTTGGGTCTTGGTATAAGTCACTCTATGCATCCTCTGATCCTTTTAGTGGATATGCAGCTTGGATATTACCTGGATTGGAATATGAAATTGCATTAAAATCCTCAAAACGATTAAATGAATGGGACAAACGTTACTCAGAAGCTATTATAAATCTTGGACAAAAAATGAATAATTTAATAGATACTATTAATTTGAGTATGGCTAACAAATAGTTATATCTATTTGTCTTAATTAATTTATTAAATAGTGATAATTAAAACTAAACTAAAGTCCCTTTATGACCTAATGAAATAGTTTAAAAATAATAATTCCAAGAAAAACTAAAGTAAGAATTTACATCATATTAAATATCTTTTTCATGTTCTTACGATTGATTTTAAAACGTATTATCATACTATCTGAACTTAACTTGCAAAAAATATAACTGTATTTGTAATCTTAAACAACACCAATTTACCTAACTCATTATGAAAGTAGTTGGGTTTTTAATAAAATATTATTTACCTAATTATACATTTAATAAAAAAATAAATTTATTATTTGAAAGGAAATTATTAATTAGGGCATTAAGAAATAACCCTTGATTTGATAATTTGATAATACACTCATGGCTGATAAAGCTGGTATTACATAAGGGTTTAAATCTTTATTTGAAATATTTCTAGCTGCTGTAGCTTGAGAACAAACATATAATTTAACACCTGATTCTTTTAGTTGTTTTAATAAATTTAAATTAGGATTAGGCTTTTCAAATTGATTCTTATGTTTTTCGTCAGAAAGAACAACATGGGTTGCTTCTCCATGAATGGCAAGAATAACACTAATTTTGTCATTAGAAACATTCGCAACACTAAACATATTTAACAACCTAGCGACACTCCAAAGACCCTTGTTCACACCGTTTTTTTCTTTTATATCCTTTATATCGAAGATCAAATTATATTCCAAAGATGGATCAGGCTGCTCAGCAGCATCCTTAAAATACTTTATTTCTCCATATCCGTCAATTAAAGGGGTTTCCCATTCTTGAGCAGATAAAATTTTAAACGTTATGAAGAAAAAAAGGATATATGTTAGTTTCATTTTTAAATGCATTAATTAAAAATTATTAATAGTAATTTTTAAAAATACAAAAAAGAGAGTATAAAAATAGTATATGATATTATTTCAAAAACATCTATAAGTTGTTAAATTGTAAAAAAAAGAGTCCGTGAATCAATCAGGTAGAATAATTAAATGGAATCATTTCAAAAATTAATCAAAAGACTTTTATTATTGATTGGAATATTCACTATGATAATTATCAGTGTAATTATTGCACTTTATAATTATGAAACTAAAAATATAGAATACAATATTATTGAACAATGGGATCCAAATGAAATGATAATTGATAATTTAAATGTCCCTTTAATAGTAAAACAAGGATATTTATTTGTTAGTGAATCATCAAAATATATGGGCCCTCTTGCTAAAAATGACAGTCTTCGCTTTTCTGGAAATAATCTTTCTTGTACAAATTGTCATTTAAATGGAGGAACATTATCCGGTTCTGCATCTTGGATTGGAATTATTGATCGTTTTCCTCAATTTGGAGGAAGAGCAAACAAATCAGGAACAATTCAAGATAGAATTAATGGGTGTATGGAAAGAAGCATGAATGGCAAGAAATTGTTTTTAAAATCAAAACAAATGAATGCAATTGTTGCTTATATGGATTGGCTGGGAGAAGATTTACCAAAATTAAATTCAAAAATATTTAAGGGATACCCCGCTATTACTATTCCAAAATTGGCAGTAGATTTAGAATTTGGAAAAAATATTTACATAAAAGAATGCACAACATGTCACGGAAAAAATGGTCAAGGAATCAGATATTTAGATTTTGATAAAGGCTACCAATATCCTCCTCTATGGGGTAACGACAGTTATAACGATGGAGCTGGCATGAACAGAGTAATTACAGCAGCTGCATTTATAAAAAACAACATGCCATTTGAACAGGCTTCATGGGAAAATCCAAAACTAACTGATGAACAATCTTATCATGTTGCAGGATATATAAATAGTTTTTCAAGACCTCATAAAAATAATCCTGAAGCTGATTATCCAGATAAAAAACTAAAACCTGTATCAACACCATATGGCCCATGGGAAGATGATTTCTCTGCTAAACAGCATAAATTTGGTCCCTTTGCTCCAATTATTTCTTTTTACAAAAAAAAATACAATATCGAAAAAACTAAATAGAGAAGAATTTAAACACTAAATTTGTCTATATTTTATAATTGATGGAGTATTTTCAAGAATTTTTTAAAATTTTAAACGGTTCTATTAATTGGACATTTAAATCTGTTCTTTTTGATGTGCCTTGGAATGAAAATTATTTTTGGGGTCTAATTATTATTTCTATAGTAGTGTGGGGGTTAGAAATCCTTTTTCCTTGGAGAAAAGAACAAAAAATATTAAGAAAAGATTTTTGGCTAGATGGCTTTTATATGTTTTTTAATTTTTTTATATTTTCATTTACTATAAGTGGTTTTTATCACGTTCTACAATTGTTTTTTAGTGATGCCGGCATATCTGAAAAAAGTTTAGCAATCATTGATATATCCCTTTGGCCTATATGGCTTCAGTGTTTAGTGTTTTTTATTGTTTTAGATTTTGTTCAATGGATTACCCATATTTTGTTACATCGAATACCCATTTTATGGCAATTCCATAAAGTACATCATAGTGTAAAAGAAATGGGGTTTTCTGCTCATCTTCGATATCATTGGATGGAAAATATTTTATACAAACCAATGAAAACTTTTGGAATAATGATTTTAGGTGGGTTTGAACCGGAACAGGCTTATATTGTTCATTTTATAGCAATAACAATTGGTCATCTTAATCATTCAAATATAAAAATATCATGGGGGCCATTAAAATATATTTTGAATAATCCGATTATGCATCTTTACCATCATGCTTATGCTATTCCTAAAAAAAGATTTGGAATTAATTTCGGAATTAGTCTTAGTGTTTGGGATTATCTATTTAAAACAAATCACATTCCAGAAACTGAAGGTAAAATAAAATTAGGTTTCCCAGGAGATGAAGATATTCCCTCAGATTTCTTAAGTCAGCTAACTTATGGATTTAAATCTAACAAAAAAGTGAATAAAATATAGCTTATTATTTTGCAATAGAATGAACTCTATTTAGGAATACTAATCATAATATTTCGATATTCAACCTTTCCATGGTCTCCCTGAAACATAATAGGTCCGGGAAAACCCTCATTACTGTCCATAGCACCTCCTGTAATGCCAGGTATTATTTGATCGTTAATAATAGCCTTCTCATTTACTAAAATAGTAACTCTTCTTCCAATCAAAGTAATATCAAAAACCTGCCATTCTCCAGCCTTTTTTGCCGCCATCTCGTTAGGTGTTAAAAATCCATAAACTGCCCCAAATAAAATTGAACTAGGATCTTTACCGTAACTATCTTCTACTTGCACCTCATATCGTCCTCTTAAATAAATACCTGAGTTGCTTTTTTTAGGATAGCGTACTTCTAAATGAAGTTTAAAGTCTTCAAAAGTAGATTCTGACACTAAATTAACACCGGTGTAAGGATTGATTAAAATATCATCTTCAACATACCATTGATTCTTGCTATCTTTGAATTGAGGCTTCCAGCCTTCTAAATCTTTGCCATTAAATAGAGGGGTAGGTTTACCAAATTCAACTTTGTTTTTACGAATTAATTTTGGTGCTCTTTCTCCTCTAAACTTTAGAGATTCTCCTTTACTTGACAAAATATGTCCATTCAAACCGTCATTTTTAAGTTTTGCTGAGAAATGAAGATCATTATCGCCATTCCACTGAGAAGGAATTGTAAAATCAACAATATCGTTATAAAAATACACTTCAGATATAGGACGTGAACTACCGTTATATTCAACAAAATTGCCTACTAAAGTTTTAGTCCCAGATAATTTTACTTCAAGCCATGAAGGTAGAATACTGTTAACTGATTCAACGTGTAAATCCCATTTTCCAATAATTTCATTTTGGTATTGGGCATTTAAAGATGAAATAATAATACTAAAAAGAGTAATTATTTTATAAATATTAAAAAATGTCTTTTTCATAATTAGTTTAATTATTGATTTTCACTTATTAGTTAAGAGATAAAATATCAATTCCTAGATAACGATCATCATTATTATAATACCAAGATCTATTTTTTGGTATTTTTATCCCGTTAACAAGTAATTCTTGATCTAAAACAATGTATTCTCCATCATTTTTTGATTCATCATGAAAGAATTGATATCGCTTAAGAGCATAGGTAGTTTGATCAAAATAAAAATACCAAGTATCTTCACCAACTTCAGGTTTATAGGTAACTCTTAATCTCCAATACAATATATCTCCTATTTTTTTACTCTTTATTAAAGGATCAATTATAGTTCCATTATCATTAAGTTTCATAGGTAAGCCATATAAATACTGATAATAATCACGATACATTACCGCTCGATCACAAGTTAAACGATATTCATTTTTGATTTCCTCAGAAAAAGAAGAAGAGCCATTAAAAAAAAGTGTACATTCTTCTCCATTTAAAGCAGAAGTTGTGAAATTTTCATTCATTTGAACAGTCAATTTAAAAAAAGAATTTTTTATGTCAACTTCTATTTTACTTTTTCTTAACGAACTATCCTTACTCTGCATAGTTACATAAAAAACACTTTTGAAAGCATCCCACAGGCCCTGAGGGTCATGATATTCTATTGAACATGTAAGGAGTTCTTCTCCGCTTATTTGCTGACTAAAAGATGATTTAGAAACTAAAAAAAATAGAATTAAGCCAAAATATATTTTCATAAAAAATTATTTAGAATGTAAAAAAAACTTTCTCATAAGGCTAAATAATTTTTTACATCTTTTTTTAAATTAATAACGAAATAAACTAATATAAATGTTTATTAATTTTGATTTCTTTTAATTTCCATTACAAAACTACGTAATTCTACTAATCCACGTATAACCTTCCAATTGCAGAATAACCTGGATTTATTTTTTTATTAAGATTATCTAACTAAGTAACGTCCATGCCATGAACCAAACGAATAACTCGTATTTCAGATTCGCTCGAATAGGAAATCATAATTAGAATTAAAAAAAACAGATAAACTTGTTTCATGAATTATTATCTTAATGATTTTATAGTTTTAAGAACACTGTTAACGCTGACTTTTAATCCATCAAAATCTTTTTGTTCAATAATAGTTTTTGAAATTAGCTGAGAGCCAATACCCACGCAGGTGACTCCTGCATCAAACCATCCCTTTAAATTTTCTTTGGAAGTATTTACACCCCCACTTGGCATAATACTAGTCCAGGGTTGAGGACCTTTAATTGCTTTCACAAAGTCAGGACCATAAATATTTCCTGGGAAAAGTTTTATGATTTCTGCTCCACGTTCTTCTGCTATTGCAATTTCAGTTAATGTTCCACACCCTGGTGACCAGAGTACCTTTTGTCGGTTACATACAATAGCTATATCTTCTCTAAATACAGGAGTTACTATGAAATTAGCACCCATTTTCATATAATCACTTGCCGCGCCTGCATCTGTAATAGAACCTACTCCCAATATCATTTCGGGAAGTGTGTCTTTAGCAAATAGAACAAGTTCTCGAAAGACCTCATGAGCGAAATCTCCTCTGTGTGTTATTTCAAGAAGTCTAGCTCCACCATCATAACATGCTTTTGCAATTTTTTTTGCAATATTCACATCCTTTTGGTAAAAAAGCGGTATTAAGCCTGTTTTTTGCATCTGATTGATTACTTCAAGTCTTGTAAATCGTGCCATCATTTTATATTTTTATCGAGAAACTCTTCCAGAAGCATCACCACCCATTAATTTTTCAACTTCTTGTATACTCACCAGATTAACATCTCCCTTAATTGTATGTTTTAAGCAAGAGGCGGCAACCGCAAAATTTAGTCCACTTTGATCATCTTCAGGATAGTTTAATAGTCCATATATTAATCCTCCCATAAAAGAGTCGCCTCCTCCTACACGGTCAACAATGTCTGTGATTTGATATTGTGGACTTTCATACATAGTTGTTCCATCGAAAAGAACACCAGCCCATGTATTGTGTGAAGCTGAAATAGATCCCCTTAAAGTAGTGATTATTTTTTTTGCTTTTGGAAATTTTTTCATCATCTGTTCACAAACTGAAAGAAAATCTGCAGCTTTAATCTGATGGCCTTGGGTAGTGATATCTAAGTCTTTAGGTTTAATACCAAAATGCATTTCTGCATCTTCTTCATTCCCTAAAATAATATTACAATACGAAGTAAGATCTGTCATAACAGACTCTCTGTCAGCGCCATAATTCCATAGTTTAGCACGATAATTCAAATCTGTAGAAACTGTAATTCCCAAATCACTAGCAATTTTTACAGCTTCTAGACAAGCATCAGCTGCACCTTTTGAAATTGCAGGAGTAATTCCTGTCCAATGAAACCAAGAGACACCTTCAAAAACTTTTTTCCAATTCACCATTCCGGGTTGAATCTCTGAAATGGAGGAATAGGAACGATCATAAATCACTTTACTAGCTCGACTAACAGCTCCTGTTTCTGAAAAGTAAATACCTAATCGATTTCCTCCACGAATAATATTATTTGTTTTGACTCCACGCTTGCGAAGTTCCATCAATGCACAATCACCCATATCGTTTTTAGGTAATCGGGTTACAAAATCCACATCAACACCGTAATTAGCCAAAGAAATAGCTACGTTAGATTCTCCTCCACCATATACAACATCAAAGGAATTTGTTTGAGAAAATCGCAAATATCCTGGAGGTGATAACCGTAACATAATCTCACCAAAAGTTACAACTTTATTCATAGCTATTTTTTTATATGATGTATTTGTAATATGAATTTATATCAATAATTAAAATATTCTTTCGCGTTGAAATAACGGATGTCTGAAATTGTTTTTCCAACACAAATGAGGTCATTTGGTAAAGGTCCTTTTCCGATGTCATTTCCAAATAAATTAGATAAAAGTCTTCTAAAATATTCATGGCGAGGGAAAGATAGAAAACTTCTTGAAAGTTTACTTAATTTTTAATTTATCGTGAACTAAAATAATAAATTTTTCTAATAATCTAAACTCAAAAGTTTTTTTTTAAAATGCTCTAGATCAGAAAAGAAAATCTTTTAAAATAACAACCTTATTATATACAATAATTAGATCAAATATTTTATTGTGATTTTAATAACTATGATTTTATTAATTCATTATATAAATGAATTATTTAAGGTTATTTGGGTGATTTTTTTATTTAATTTTGTTATTAGATACAGCTAATAAATTTATAGTCAAATTATTATCATACTATGTCTAAAACAAAGCCAACTGACAATAACTCACTCCCTTTTTTAGAAACTAAAAAAAGCGTTGCCAAAGTATTAAATAATTATATTCAGACAAGTAAAGATTGTAAAGGAAATGTTTTAGTTCAAAAAAGTCCGCAAGAAATTGCTGAGGAATTAAACTTAAAAGAATTATTCGAAAAAGGTTTTAAAGACTTGACTGATCTTGAAAGCTTTATCAAAATCTATTTAAAACATACAAACCATTTAAGGAATCCAAGGTATGTAGGACATCAAGTTGCTGTTCCTCAAGATCTTTCTGGTATTCCTGACTGGATTCATGGTACTATTAATAACCCAAGCTCACTATATGAAATGGGACCCTCAGGAGCTACACTTGAGGGTTTTATGATCAATTGGATGCTTTCCAAACTTAATTGGTTTAAGGGTAATGATCTTTACGATTTTAGCAATCATAAAGATAACGGGAGCGGAACTTTAACACATGGAGGTTCTATTGCAAATATGACTGCACTTTCAGCAGCTAGAGCAAAAATTGCCCCCGAATCCTGGATGGAAGGTTCACCGAAAGATTTGGTAGTTATGGGACCTAGCACCTCTCATTATTCAATAGTCCGTTCATTATCAATAATGGGAATGGGAAAAAATTCATTTATCCCTGTTCCTGTAGATACCAATGAAGTGATTCAGACAGAAGCATTAGAAAATATATATGCACAAATAAAAAAAGATGGTAAACGTGTAATGGCTGTAGTAGCTAATGCTTGTGCAACTTCAACTGGTCTTTTTGACCCACTAAATAAAATGGCGGACTTTTGTAAAAAACACCAATTGTGGTTTCATGTTGATGGTGCTCATGGTGCAGTGGCTCTTTTATCAAAAAAGAATAAACACAAAGTAAATGGTATTAAATATGCTGATTCAATAATATGGGATGCTCATAAAATGTTGAGAGTCCCTGCGCTTTGTACAGCAGTTCTTTTTAAACAGCAAGAGGATCAATGGAATAGTTTTCATCAAAAAGGAAGCTATGTTTTTCATGAAAATGAAGTTGTTGGAATTGACTCTATGCCTTACACTATTGAATGTACCAAATCAGCTTTAGGAACTAAGTTATTTTGGAGCTTTGCTTTAGAAGGAAAAAAAGCGATTTCTCTTTTTGTTGAAAACACTTTTCAGCAAGCTCAAGATTTATACACATATTTAAATGAAAGAATAGATTTCTATTGTCCATATATTCCACAATCAAATATTTTATGTTTTCAATATTGTCCTGATAAATTATCAAATATTCAACAACTAAAGCTCCGATATGCCTTAATAAATTCGGGTAAGTTTTATATTACATCATGTGAAATTAATGGTGAAAGATTTTTAAGAACTGTATTGTCAAATCCCCTTACCCAGCAAGAAGATTTTATAGCCATGGCTAACACAATTAAAAGTTTAGCTGAAGCTTTGTTTTTTGAAAAGAGACAATAAATTGATAATCCATTTTAAAAACTTATACTTTTGCACTACAAGACTTTATTATGAATCAATTTAAAATTAGAGCATATATTATTAATAAAATTACCGAAAGTGGTGTTCCTAGCTACTTGGCAGAAAATTTAGTTATTATTTTATTATTTTTAGTTTCACTTTTTATTGGTGGAATACTATTTTGGGTATCAAGAAAAATAATTATTGGTTTTTTCAGAAGGATCACTCTTAAAACTAAATCATCTTTTGATGATTTATTAATAAAAAATCGAGTACCTCGTATTCTTTCTTACTTACCCGTTTTGTTTTTGTTCTACGGAAGTATACCTTCAATTTTTGAGGGATTTAACGACTTACTATTCAAATTTTCTAAAAATGTTTTAGAAGCCCTTTTTATAATAGTTATTATTGGTATTGTGAGGGCTATTCTAAAAACCCTTACAGATTATCTTAAAACAGTTCCTTCATTTAAAGACAAACCTTTAGACAGTTACTTGCAAGTTTTTATGATTTTCCTCTGGTTTATTGGTGGGATTTTAATCTTATCCGTATTAACTGGGAAAGATATAGGAACCTTCTTAACTACTCTTGGAGCTCTTTCAGCTGTATTGCTTTTTGTGTTTAAAGATACAATCTTAGGCTTGGTTGCCAGTGTTCAAATCACTGTGAACGATACAGTTCGTATTGGAGACTGGATTAGTATACCAAGTAGTAATGCTGATGGAGATGTGATTTCTATAAGTTTATCAACTGTTCAAGTTCAGAATTTTGATATGACAATTACATCTATTCCGACCTATAAATTAATTTCAGATTCGTTTATTAATTGGCGAGGAATGAGTGAATCTCAAGGTAGAAGAATAAAACGTTCTCTTCTGATTAAAATTAGTAGTATTCGTTTTTTAAATTCAGATGATATTTTAGCACTTGATAAAATTGAAATATTAGCTCCTTTTCTTCAAAAAAGAAAGAATGAAATTGAATCATTTAATCAAGAAATAAAGACTGATAAAAGCCTTTTGATCAACGGACGAAATTTAACTAATATAGGATTGTTTAGACATTATACAGAAGCCTATCTTAAAGAGCATCCTATGGTTAATACTAAAATGACTGCTATGTGTCGTCAGTTATCTCCAACTTCACAAGGAATACCTCTTGAGGTATATGTATTTAGTGCTGACAAGGACTGGGTAAATTATGAGCACATCTCTGCTGATATTTTTGATCATCTAATTGCTTCAACAAAATATTTCAACTTGGAATGCTTTGAATTATCACCTCAACTTCCAGTAATTAAATAACAAAAAGACTTTTTTTTAATGTTTTTTTGTTAGTAAACATATGATTTAGTCCATCCCTTGTCCTTTAATATAGGGAGATCCTGCTAATTTTAATATTTTTTCTATTTCAGAAACCTTAGTTTCAATTACAGTTTTTACTTCTGACTTAACTTCTTTCAAAAGTTCTTTTGCAGTAGCCAAACTCTTTTTATGTAGATCTGTAGGTCCATAAGTATTTTCCAAACCATCAAAAGCACTATATAGAAAGTTTTGCAATCCTGCAGGATTTCGTTCTCCCACTTCACTTCTTGAAGGACTTCCAGATAATATTTTATTTATACGTGTTAATTCTTCTTTCAAACTTGTTAATTTTGACTCTGTGGTTCCTGGAATAATATTTGTTCTTCCCAACGCTTTTACAAATGCTTTTTGTTTTTTATTACTTTCCGACAAAACATCTTGTACTGCGTTAATTTCTGATAAAAGACTAGTCAATTCTATGCGAAATTTATTGTAATCTGAGTAGCTTGCTCCTTTTAAAACACCCTCTCTAATAGATTTTACCTCAAAAGATATTGGGCCGTCTAAAATAGTGACTTTACCATTTTGCTCTAGATGTAAAGAAGCAGAATAACTTCCTGGAGTAACCATAGATCCACCTCCATATCGACGTCTTGAATTTCCATTGACAGATATAGCAAAAGGATTAAAATGTGTTAAATTCCAAGAGATACGGTGGCTTCCTTTGGACGCTTTTTCCATTATTTTGTTTATAACATTACCATCTTTATCTTGAATCGTTAGTATCACTTTAGCATTTTGTTCTTCAATCTCGTCATCTAAGGCATCCCATCCTGGGAAAGGAATATTCTTTTTTGATTTATTTAATTCAACCTCACGATTTTTACGAGCTTGTTTTTTTGTTTTAAAATCATCAGCCATATGATAAGTGAATTCAGCTCCAAAGGTTGGATTTTTTGCAAAATAATAATCTGCCCCAGTATTTCCAATACTGCTTCTAGGAACATACCACTTAGCTGGACGCGGAGTAAACAACTTACCCTGTTTACTTAAATTATCTTCTGTAAAATCTCTTAATGCACTATAATCATCAAGAATAAAAAAGCCTCTTCCAAAGGAAGCAGCAACCAAGTCATTCTCACTTTTTTGAATAGTTATATCTCTAAATGAAATGGTAGGAGTTCCAGGGAGTTTATTCCAAGATATGCCATTATTTAAAGAAGTATAAATCCCATTTTCCGTAGCTGCAAATAGTAAGTTTTTCTTTATTGGATCTTGAACCATTCGCCATACTATTGTACGCTTAGGAATATCACCACTTATGGATTTCCAAGTTAAACCCTTATCTAAACTTCTAAATAAATAGGGATTAAAATCACCTTCTTTATGATTGTCTAAAGCAACATAAACAGTGTTAGCATCATACAAATCAGCTTTGATATCATTAACAAAAGATCTAGATGGAAGTCCAAGGCTTGTAACTGGAATTTTTCTCCAAGAATCACCTCCATTTTCTGAAACTTGAATAAAGCCGTCATCTGTACCTGCATATAAAAGTCCCTCTTGGATTGGAGACTCTGCAAGAGAAGTAATAGTATTATAGTTAGACATTGCTCCAACATCCCAAGCATTATCCCAGCTTTGCTGACGCCCCATGATAGGAAGAGTAATTCGATCTTCATTTCGAGTCAAATCACCAGAAATAGTTTCCCAATCATCTCCACGGTTTTTTGACATCCAAACTCGATAAGATGCAAAATATAAATGTGCTGGATTATGAGGACTAACAAGTATGGGGGCATCCCAATTAAATCGTTCATGAGGTTCTCCTGACGATGCTTTAGGTTGAATGGCAACTTGCTCACCAGTCGTTAAATCAACTCTATGTAAACCTCCTTGCTGTGTTTCAGCATAAATAATATTATTATAAATAGGATCAGTGGCTGACTGATGACCGTCAGCACCAAGTGTTTTATACCAATGCTTATTTGCAATACCTTCACGTTCGTCTGTTGCTGATGGTCCACCTGCAGAACCATTGTCTTGTGTTCCACCAAAAATATGATAAAATGGTTTTGCATTATTTACAGCAACTTTATAAAACTGAGTTAAGGGTAGATTTTTAATATATCGCCATGTATTTGCTGAATCAAAACTTTCGTAAATTCCTGCATCAGTACCTAACATAATATAATTGGGATCATCTTTTTTAAATACTATGGCATGGTTATCCGAATGTTTTTTTCTTTCCTGAAGTTGTTTAAAGGTTTTTCCTCCATCATTAGAAGTCAAAACACGAACATTCATTAAGTATAATTGATCAAACTTATGAGGACTTGTATATAATTCCTGATAATAATGAGGTCCAGTTCCACCGGAAACAGTATTTGACATTTTTTTCCATGAAGCCCCTCTATTATCTGAACGATATACAGCACCTTTAGTTCTATCAATCTCAATTGCCGCATATACAACATCGGGCTGCTGAGATGAAATAGCTATACCTATTTTACCCATATTTGACTTTGGAAGACCATTAGTTAGTTTAGACCAATTATTTCCACCATCATCTGAACGGTATATTGCAGTCCCAGGACCTCCTCCCATTAATGCAGCTACAGTTCTATGTCGATCCCAAGTTGCTGCATAAAGAACTTTCGGGTCCCTAGGATCAATCATAATATCTGTGACACCGGTCCATTCACTATTACCTAAAACTTTTTTCCATGTTATCCCTCCATTAGTAGTTTTATATAAACCACGATCGTCTCCTTTATTCCATAAAGGTCCTTGAGCTGCAACCCAAACAATATTTGAATCATTTGGATGGACAATAATTTCAGAAATATGTTCAGAATTTTTAAGCCCCATGTTCTTCCAACTATTTCCTCCATCAGTACTTTTATAAATACCGTCACCGTACGCCACGTGTCGACCACCAACATTTTCTCCTGTCCCTAACCATACAATCTCTGGATTTGAGGGGTCTAGGGTTATACAGCCTGTAGAATAGCTTACCTGATCATCAAAAATTGGTTTCCAAGTGGTTCCTGCATTTTCTGTTTTCCATACACCTCCTGAACCCGTGGCAACATACCAAACACTTTCATTGTCAGGATGAGTGACGATATCAGAAATTCTTCCTGATAAGAAGGCAGGTCCAACATTTCTAAAAGAAAAGGCATCTAATGATAATTTATTTTTAACTGGTTTATTTGATTTTTTCTTACGTTGTGCATCTACATTATTAAAAGAAAAGAAAAGTATAACGCTAATAGATAATATAAATAATCTCATAATTAAATATTTTAATGATATTACCAAAGTACATTTTATTCTCAATCTTCTGAATATCAGTCTCCTGTTTTTTTTAGATATTGCGGACTGACAAAATTTATAAATTATGATTACACTTAAAAAAATCGGGATATTTTGCCTTTTTTTTATTGGAATAACAATTCAGGCTCAAAAGTCATCTAAAAATGATGATGTACTTAAACCTATTGATTCGTTGACTAAAAAGATGATTAAACAAGAGGGATTGATAACTGCTTATCGAAAAGAAAATAAAATATTTTTTGAGATTCCAACCTCACTTTTAAATAAAGACTTACTTATGGTAACACGCTTTGTTAAACTTCCTGGAAACTACCAAGCATATGTTAATGCCGGTTCCAAAACTAGTGAGCAACTCATTCATTTCAAAAAGAAAAATAATCAATTACTTCTTACTCAAGAAAGCTACATCAATTTTGCTAATCAAAATGACCCTATAGCACTTAGCGTTGCTCAAAACAACTTCCCTCCTATTTTAGATGCTTTTCCAATCAAAAACGAAGAAAAAGATCGCTTTTTAATTGATGTAAGTAATTATTTTTCTAAAGATTCTCCTGGTTTCAATATAATTAGAAAAAGTATTAAAAAAGAATATAATATTGGAAGTGCTGATAGTAAAAGAAGTTTTATTGATAGCATTAAAAATTTCCCTAATAACATTGAAGTAACGCACACACTGACATATAGAGTAAGTAATCCACCTAGAAGTAACACTTCAAAAACAATGAGTTTTCAAATAAATCATTCGATTATTGCTTTACCCGAAGATCCAATGCCTTTTAGATATCAAGACCCTCGAGTAGGATGGTTTAGTTTAAAAAAATATAATTATAGTTCCGATGCACTTAAGTCTGATGAAATTAGAATTATTAGAAGATGGAGGTTAGTTCCCTCTGATATAAATGCATATATAAAAGGAGACTTAGTTGAACCAAAAAAACCCATTATATACTATTTAGATCCTGCAACCCCATTAAAGTGGAGACCATATTTTAAAAAGGGTATTGAAGATTGGAATACTGTATTTGAAAAAGCCGGATTTAAAAACGCTATTATTGCTAAAGATCCTCCAACCAAAGAGGAAGACCCTAATTTTAGCCCTGAAGACATTCGTTATTCTACTGTCCGATATGTTGCTTCTAGAACAAGAAATGCTACTGGACCAAGTGTTTCCGATCCTAGAACTGGTGAAATTATTGAAAGTGATATAATTTGGTATCATAATCACCTGCGTTCTTATCGTAATCGCTTTTTATTAGAAACAGGTGCTGCCAATCCTAAAGCAAGGAGTCTTAAAACGCCAGAAGAAGAAATTGGTGAGATGATGCGTCGTGTCATTTCACACGAAGTTGGACACGCTCTTGGACTACCACACAACATGAAAGCTAGTGCTGCTTATCCTGTTGATTCTTTAAGGTCAGCAACTTTTACCCAAAGAATGGGAATTGCAACAACTATAATGGATTATGCTCGATATAACTATATAGCACAACCTGAAGACAAAAACATCAGGTTTGTCCGTCAATTAGGTCCATATGACGATTATAGCATAGAATGGGGCTATCGTTATTTTCATAATGAAACTTCTGAATCTGAAAAAACTATTTTAAAAACAATGGTAGATTCAAAAAGCATGAATCCACTCTATATGTTTGGCTCCAACAGTTATGATCCGGATACTCAAACTGAAAATATTGGAGATGACCCAATAAAAGCAAGTGAATATGGTATAAAAAATTTGAAAATTGTTGCCAAAAACCTAGATGAATGGACTACAGATGAAGGAGATGATTATTCAGACTTAGATGAGCTTTACAATGAAATGGTAGGTGTTTATCGAAGATACATTTATCATGTTATAAAGATGATAGGTGGAATTAATGAAACCCTCATGAATAAAGGACAAAATAATGTTCCTTTTAAAAATTTAGATCAGGAAAAACAAAAAATGGCACTTTTCTTTCTGAATACAAACCTTTGGAAAACACAAACTTGGTTATTAAAACCTGAATTAATATCAAAAATAAAAAATGAAGGTGGCTTAAAAACACTTCAGAATCTTCAGCTAAGTGCTCTAAACAGAATTTTAAGTGTTTCTCGACTAAATAGAATGTTGTCTTCACAAGCTACTTTAAAAGGTCAAGGAATGAAGCCAGATCAATTGCTTAAAATACTTTTTAATTCAGTTTTCAACACAGACATTTCCCTAGACAATTCTTTCATGGCATTACAAGTAAATTTTACCAATCGTATTTTAGAATTGATAAAAGAAGAGAAATTAAATACTCGAA
>Ga0307998_1000161_pt1 | contig 39242 bp, 35 predicted proteins | sample Davwhametageno37_FD_203147 | JGI IMG/M metagenome (GOLD analysis project Ga0307998, IMG submission 203147) | Marine microbial communities from Davis Island wharf, Antarctic Ocean - #37 | ecosystem: Environmental > Aquatic > Marine > Unclassified | place: Antarctic Ocean: Davis Island wharf... | reverse complement strand
AAAAAATTAGACATAATACTTAAAAAAGAGGAAGAAGGAAACCCTATTTCAAGTCGAGAAATAAGAAGTAAAAGAGTTTACGGAATCAACAGCAATGCAATTGCAACATTCTTAAGAAACTTGGACGCAATTATTTCGAAAGAAGCGACATGTGTTAACCTCGTGCCACTTTATCAAAGAAACTTTGAGGAGAATAAAACAGATGTCTTATGGCTCAAACGTGCTGCCTCTAGGATGGATAGCAAGGAGTGTTCTGACGATCCGTTTTTTGTTACGCTTGTTGAAGCATTACACAACCTAGATCCCTCCGCGGATTCTGCATACTACTTAGGACTTCTAAACGATAAGAAGGGTAACAATCAGGAGGCTTTAAAGTATTATGAAGAGTCAATTACGTTAGAAAATGATCCTTATAAGAAAGCCAAGATATTATATAAAATTGCCCTTAAATTTAAAAATGCAGGAAGAAAGTCTTCAGCGCGAAACTATGCGATGAAGGCGTTAAAATTCCAACCTTCAATGGGTCGTGCCTACTTGACGATTGCCAATCTCTATGCCAGTAGTGCAAACGACTGTGGAGACAGCCAGTTTAATAAAAGAGCGGTCTATTGGTTGGCTGCAAATATGGCAAGAAAAGCAGGGGAAGTTGATGCTTCAATCCAAAAAGTTGCGCGTAAGACAGCCGAGAGCTATGTTGGCAGAGCTCCCTCAAAAACTGATATATTTACGGAAGGAAATCAGGGGGCTACCATAAAGTTTAGCTGCTGGATTAACAGCAGTGTCAAAGTACCAAATCTATAAATGAAATTTTCATTTCGAAAAAGCTATAAAATTGGGGTTGTTGCATTTGCAGCGACCCTATTTTTTTCGTGTGAAAACAATACTCAAGCACTTAAAGAGATCAACCGATTTAATGACGATCCCGTAGGAATCGCTTATGATGTCAGAATGGTGTATTCCGACTCTGCACTAGTCAAGGCCATACTTACTGCTCCCGTTCATCTCGACTTCAGTCACCTCAGTTTTAAATACTCAGAGTTTCCAGAAGGCTTAAAAGTGATTTTTTTGGACAAAGACAATCAAGAAAATCAGGTGGTAGCAGATTATGGGATTTTATACAATCAAACTAAAATTGTAGATCTTCAAGGAAATGTTGAGTTACTTTCCCATGATGGCTCTAAATTGGCTACGGATCAGATGTATTGGGACTCCGAAAAAGAATGGCTTTTCACCCAAGAACCTTTTACTTTTGAAAACCAAGATTATAATCTTGCGGCAACTCGATTGGATACCAACAAAGAATTCACTAAATTTCAGACTGGAAAATTGTATGGAACAATTGCCGTCAAAGAAGAACAAGACTCATTAAAAGTAAATGAAAAGTTATAAAATTTCTGAAATATTATATTGGATAATTGCTGTTTTGGCAACCTATGAAGCCTTTTCAATTTGGAGTACAAACAGAGATAAAGCCTATATATTTATCGGATTTACTGTGCTGTCTGTTTTTATGGCCTTGTTTAGGAGACACTATCGCAATAAATTTAAAAATAGGGAGAAACCGTCTTAATGATGACTTCTGATTTAATTATCTTATTGTGTTTGATGCTATCTGCTTTTTTTTCGGGCATGGAGATCGCCTTTGTCTCTTCGAATAAAATCTATTTGGAAATTGAAAAGCAACAAACCGGAATTACTTCCAAGCTCTTAAATTACATTACAAAGAATCCTTCTCGATTTATTGCGACTATGCTGGTGGGGAACAACGTTTCATTGGTTATTTATGGAATATTTATGGGAGATAGAATTTTACAACTCTTTTTTCCTGAAACCCTTTTAAGTGGCGTCATAGGGATAGAAATTGTTTTTATTCAGACAATCATTTCAACCGTAATAATTTTATTAACCGCCGAGTTTCTACCCAAGGTGTTTTTTCAGCAATATGCCAATGTGTTTATGAAGGTTTTTGCACTGCCTACAGCAGTTTTTTTCACCCTGTTCACTCCGATCACCTTAATGGTAATTAAGCTTTCAGATTATATTTTAATTAAATTTTTTAAAACCAAAGGAGATCAGATTCAGCTTACTTTTTCTAAATCTGAATTGGGAAATTATATTGAAGAGCAACTAGAATCAACTAAAGACATTGAAAATGTTGATAGTGAAATTCAAATTTTTCAAAATGCATTGGATTTTACTGAAGTTAAAGCTCGGGAAGCCATGGTGCCAAGAACTGAAATTGTAGCGATTGAGAACGACGCAGATCTTGATGAAATTAAAAAACTATTTACTTCTACCGGGCTATCCAAAATACCAGTTTACAATGAGTCGGTTGATGATATTGAAGGTTATGTTCACGCTTTTGAATTGTTTAGGAAACCAGAGCACATTAAAAAAATATTATTGCCAGTAGCTTATGTCCCAGAAACAATCAGAATCAGTGAAGTTCTAAAACTTCTAACCAAACAAAGAAGAAGTATCGCTGTTGTATTGGACGAATATGGAGGTACTTCAGGGATTATTACAGTCGAAGACATCATCGAAGAACTCTTTGGAGAAATTGAAGATGAACATGATAATATTGAGCACTACGAAAAGCAAATTGAGGAAGATTTATTTGAGTTTTCCGCTCGTTTGGAAGTGGATTACATCAACCAAAATTATGGAATTGATCTTCCTGAAAACGCACTTTATGAAACCTTAGGAGGTATGATCGTTCATATTCAGGAGGAAATACCCAAAAAGGGAACCATAATTTCGATTGACAACTACCAACTTGAAATCAAAGAAGTGTCTTCAACGAAAATTGAAAGGGTTTCGTTAAGGGTCTTAAAACGAAATTAATCCAACTCACGCTGAATTATGCTGATTTTGAATCTTCTAGGCGCTTAAATAACAATCCAATCTTTTTTTAAATCAAAAAGGAAATTGTATTTTCGCAATCGACTAAAAAAATTAAACAATGGCAGTTTTAGGACAAATCAGACAACGTTCCTTTTTTCTTATCATCGTAATAGGAATGGCTTTATTCGCCTTTGTTATTTCAGGTGTTTTTGGTAGTAATAGTTCTGGAAGTAATCCCAGTGATCCAATTGCAATCGTAAATGACGAAGATATTGAAGTAGGCTTTTTCCGTCAGCTTGTAGAGCAGACAGAAAGAAACTATAACCTATCGACACTTCAAGCGGTTAATACGGTTTGGGATCAATTGCTAAGAGTAACGATATTCAAACAAGAATTTGATCGTTTGGGCATTGATGCTGGAAAACAGCAAATTGAAATGATTCTTTTACAAAATGAAGTAATCGTTCAAGATCCTCGTTTCCAAAATGAAACTGGACTTTTTGATTTTGGGATTTTCACTGATTTTATAAATCAATTAAAACTTGAAAATCCGCAAGCCTATGACAGTTGGAGATCACAAGAAGAAAATATCATTGGACTTGCCAAAGAAAATATTTATTTTGACCTGATAAAATCAAGTGCTGGTTTTACAGAAACAGAAGGAAAAAACGCTTATCATCTTGAAAACGATAAAATCAACATGAAATATGTTAGCGTTCCTTACAGCGACATACCTGACAGCCTTTTTAAAATTAGCGATGCTGAAATAAGAAAATACATCAACCAGAACATTGATGATTATACAAAAGACGCTTCAAGAGCAATTAGCTATGTGAAGTTTGACGAGCAAGCTTCGGTGGAAGATGAAAATAAAATCAGAGCTGATCTTGAGAAACTATTAGAGCAAAGAATCGAATATAACGACGTTTCTAAATTGACCGATACCATTGAAGGATTAAAAACAGTTAAAAACATAACTGAATTTGTATCTCGATATTCTGAAAGCACTTTTGATTCAATTTACCTTCCTAAAGGAAAATTGGCCAATGATTATGCCGATATCCTTTTTGGTTTGAGTCCTGGAAAAGTATTTGGACCGTATAAAGACGGAAATGAATTTAAAATTTCTCGTTTATTAGACCGTAAAGAAGGCGGCTCAATCAGAGCCAGTCATATCTTAATTACTTACCAAGGAGCAGAACGCGCTAACCCTGAGGCAACAAGAACCAAAGAAGAAGCCCGCACCCTTGCCAATCAATTGTACCGCAAGGTGAGAAGGGATAAAGAAAATTTCGGAGTGATGGCTGCCTTAAATTCTGATGGTCCTTCAAAAGAAGCGCAAGGAGATCTCGGATTTTTTCAGGAAGGAACCATGACCGAAAAATTCTTTGATTTTTGTAACAAATCTAAGGTGGGTGAAATAGGGTTGGTTGAAACTGATTTTGGATTTCACATCATTAATGTTACAGACAAGGAAGATGTTGTTCTTTTGGCTAACGTCACCAAACAAATCGTTCCTTCTGAAAGTACTTCAAATATTGTTTTTAAGGAAACTACTCAATTTGAAATTGAAGCGATCAACACGAAAGACTTTTCAGGGGTTGCAGAAAAAAGTAATTTAACGGTTAGACCCGTTGAAAACATAAGCATCTTAGAAGAAAACTTACCGGGCTTACCTAAACAGAGGAATATCGTCCAATGGGCTTTTGATGAAGACACTAAGGTTGGTTCAGTTCGAAGATTTTCTCTTGCAGCGGGTGGCTATGCAGTCGTACAATTGACAAAAATCACACCAGAGGGAGAAGTAGATATTGAGTCTTTTAGAACAGAAATAATTGCAGAGCTGATTAAGGATAAAAAAGCAGCTTACATTCAAGAAAAATATGCTGCCAATACCACATTAGAATCATTAGCCAAAGCGACTGACAGAGAAGTAGAAACTGCTTCTGCTGTAACCCAGAAGAATACTGTTTTAGCAGGATCTGGGACAGAACCTTACGTTATCGGATTGGCGTTTTCATTAGATGTTAATAAGCCTTCTGCACTTGTTAAGGGGGATGAAGGAGTTTACATGGTAGAAGTCACTTCTAAAGAGGTTGCTGCTGAGATGGAGAGCTATACTGCCTATGCCAATGCACTTCAAGTTGAAGAAAGCTTAAGGATCAATAACACCATATACGAAGCACTGCGTTCTGCTTCTGAAATAGAAGATAATCGTAAAATTTATTATTAATTAAATAGTAGATTAATCAGATTAGGCAATAACCATTTCTGAATATTTCAAAACCGTTTTGTAACCTTTATTCTTAAAATAAGAATTGGTATTACCATTTCCGGTAACAAGAATAAAGTCGCCACCCCAGGCTCCGAGACTCTTTATTGATCCACTATAATCCGGAAATAAAACCTCCTTAACGGGTTTTATATTTAGTATTTGTCCCAATTGCGTTTCATGAGTTTCAATTAGTTTTTCAAACTTTTTGAGTTCATTTGATTTGAGTATTTTTAGAGACAGGTCAGAAAAAATATCAAGTTGTTTTTCTGTGATTGTTATATCAGAAAATCGCTTAACTGCTTCACTACTGTCTTTCTTCTGATTGAGGTAGACAAAGAAGAGTTGTTCCTTAAAAGATGGATTAAATTCACAACTTTGAGCTTTTGGTGTTTGATTTTTATTTGAAAACAAAAGCGGACTCTTGGCTTGTGCACAGGCAATGTCATAACCGCTTCCCCCAAAGGTTTGTTTTAGTAATTCATAAGGATTTGTATTTGACCACTGCGCTAAGTTTGAAATCAGTGTAGAGGAGGTGCCAAGCCCCCACTGCCGATCAAATTCTAAGACAGTTTTAACCCTTCCGCCTTTTCGAAGAAGAAATGCGGAATTTTGTTTTCTTACTTCTTTTAAAACAGAACGGAGTCTTTTGGCAATATCAGTTTGGTCAGTAGTAATAATATCAAAATCCTTGATAGAAAAAGTAGCCTTAAACCACACACTTCCCTTTTCATCATAACTTTCCCATAGGAGTTCCTTTTCTTTAGAAGAATCATAAATTAAAGATTGACCTCTATTACAGGGAACTGCCAAAGCCAGTGCGCCTTTTAGGACGAGGTATTCCCCAGAAATAAGTAATTTTCCATGACTGTGATATTTTTTCATACCACTAGGGATTTGTGTTTAAAAAATCTGAAACTGCATTGTGAGTTACGGCATTGGTTTTAAAGAAATCAACAGCTTTTATCTTTTGAGCCTCCGAAGCATCATTTTGATTAAGAATATTTAGCAAATGCATTTTCATATGTCCTTTTTGAATCCCCGAGGTAATTAACGAACGAAGCGCAGCAAAGTTTTGTGCCAAACCAGCAACAGCTACGATTTGCATTAACTCTTTTGCATTTGGATTTCCAAGTAACTCCATCGACCATTTTACCATGGGATGAAGCTGGGTCAGTCCTCCAACGGTTCCCAAAGAGAGTGGGAGTGTTAGTTCAAAAACAAAATCATTTCCCATCACATAAGCATTACTCAAACTTGAATAGCTTCCCTCTCTTGCAGCGAAAGCATGAACACCAGCTTCCACTGCTCGGAAGTCATTGCCAGTAGCAATCACCAAAGCATCCACACCATTCATGATGCCCTTGTTGTGGGTAACTGCGCGAAAGGGTTCCTTTTTTGCAATCTCGATCGCTTGAATGAATTTTTGAACAAAATATTTTGCAGGCATTCCCTCATGTTCACCCAGTTTTTCGATGGGACATCTCACTTCAGCCTTTACCAAACAGTTCGGTACGTAATTAGAGAGAATACTCATCACGATTTCAACAACTCTCTCTTCAGCAGTAAAACCAGTATGATTTTCTACCACATTCTTAAATGTATTGGCGATTTGTTCTAAGCAAGAGTTAATAAAATTAGCCCCCATAGAATCAACCGTATCAAAGGTTAAGTGCAACTGAAAATAATGATCAATCAAATCAGTTTTATCAACCAGCTCAATGTCTAAAATTCCTCCGCCACGCTTTTGCATGTTTTGAGTTAAATTCTCAAGACTATGTATCAGTTCTTCTTTCTTTTCTTGAAACAGTGGATTCAATTTCTCAAAGCTACCTTGGAATAAAAAATGGACCTGTCCAATTTTTTCTTGCCCTAGAATTGTGGTTTTAAATCCTCCTCTAGAGGCCCAGAATTTTGCAGCCTTACAAGCAGCTGCTACGACTGAGCTTTCCTCAATCGCCATGGGAAGTGTGTAGGTTTTATTATTAATTAAAAAATTAGGTGCAACCCCGATGGGAAAGTAATAGTTTGCCAATGAATTTTCGATAAATTCATCGTGTTTCTTTTGAATTTTTGAATCAGAATGGTTGTAAGAAGAAATTAATTTTTTAGCATCTTCAGGATAACTAAAGTGGAACTGACTTATCCAGCTTATTTTTTCTTCTTTTGATAGTTTAGAAAATCCATCAATATTTTTTGACATAATTTCAGCTGTCTTTTATTAAAGCAAAGATACATTTTTTAGACCTTTTCTCTTCTTTCTATCAATTTTCAGTTTTCTCCTTATTTTTTCATTAAATTGTGTTTTTATATACCTAAATATACCGATGCAATGAGACAATTTCTGTTAGTATTTTATTTGTTGTTCATGGTCAATGGTTTTGCCCAAACTACAAGCTTACCCATAGACAAACTTTGGAGAGGCAACTTCAGTCCTGAGCGTTTAGAATCAATTCGTCCGCTTTCAAATGGTTATCAATACACTGTTCTTGACTTAGATTATAGGGCAAAAAGTTCTAAAATAATCATGCATAATTATGCTGATGGCGGAGAAGGCGTGGTGTTGATTGATTCAGAAAAATCTGCTAAAATTCCTTTCTTTAGAGGTTATGCTTTTTCTAAAGATGAAAACCTTTTACTTCTTGAAACAGAAACTAAACCTATATACAGGCGATCTAAAGAAGCAATGTATTGGGTTTATGATAGGAAAAGCGAAGGGATTAGTCTGGTTTTTGATCATCCCGTCCAAGAACCTAAATTTTCACCAGATGGAAGTCAAGTAGCCTTTGTTTATAAAAGAAATCTCTATGTTAAGGATTTAATAAAACAATCCATTGTGCAAATAACCTTTGATGGAGACCACCAAACCATTAATGGGACTACAGATTGGGTTTATGAGGAAGAGTTTAGTTTTGTAAGGGCTTTCGACTGGAACGCCAGCAGCACCAAAATTGCTTTTATGCGATTCGACGAAACGGATGTGCCTAATTTTTCTATGGACATTTATGGAGCTGAATTGTATCAATATCCCTATGAATTTCGTTATCCTAAGGCTGGAGAAGAAAATGCAAAGGTAAGTATGCATCTCTATGATTTGAAAAAAGGCACTACCACTGAGCTTATTTTTCAAGGGGAAAAGCCCTATTATATCCCGAGATTTGAATTTACACCTGAGGAAAACATACTGAGTGTTCAAACCATAAACAGGCATCAAAATCATTTGAAGCTTTGGAGCATTAACACCGCCAATAATCTTTCTTCAGTCATATTAGAAGAACAAGATGCTGCTTATGTTGATGTTCATGATAATCTGACTTTTTTGAAAGACAATAGTTTTTTATGGACCAGTGACAAGTCTGGTTTTAATCACGTCTATCATTATTCAGCATCTGGAAAGTTGATTCGTCAAATTACAAAAGGACAATGGGAGGTCACTCGATTTATTAAATTCAGTGAAAAAACGCGTGAAATCTATTACTCCTCAGTAGAAAAAAGTTCCATCGGGCGTGGGGTCTATGCGATTAAAATTAATGGCAGAGGAAAACGAGCTTTAACATCAGGCAAAGGCTATTCGGGAGCAAACTTTAGTGCAGACGCCTCTTATTTTATTGAGTCCTATTCCGACGTAAACACCCCCCCAGTTTATCGCTTGAAAAAAACTAAAGACACTACCACTGTTCGGGTTTTGTTGAATAATACTAAATTGAAAGAAACACTAGCAGAATTCAAGTTGCCAGTGAAAGAGTTTTCTACAATAAACATCAATGGTGAGGAGCTAAATCTGTGGATGATCAAGCCTAATGATTTCGATCCCAATAAAAAATATCCATTATTAATGTTCCAATATTCAGGGCCAGGCTCGCAAGAGGTAACCAACCGTTGGTCAGATGAAAGAACACTGTGGCACAAATCAATTGCAAACAAAGGCTATATCATCGCTTGTGTTGATGGCAGAGGAACAGGTTTTAAAGGTGCAGCTTTTAAAAAAGCCACCTACATGAACCTTGCAAAACTCGAGGCCATTGATCAAATCGATTCGGCACGAAAGCTGGGGGAACTTCCTTTTGTTGATGCAGAACGCATTGGGATTTGGGGATGGAGTTTTGGAGGACTCATGGCGGCGCATTGTTTGCTAACAGGGAATGATGTTTTTTCAATGGCAATTGCAGTTGCGCCTGTAACGAATTGGCGTTTTTATGATACAATCTATACCGAGCGTTTTATGCGGACTCCTCAAGAAAACCCTGAGGGTTATGATCTTAATTCTCCGATAAATTATGCCGACCAACTAGAGGGTAAGTTTTTAATTATTCATGGATCTGGCGATGACAACGTTCATGTTCAAAACACAATGAGAATGGTAGAAGCTTTGGTTCAAGCAGACAAACAATTTGATTGGATGATTTACCCAGATAGGAATCACGGGATCTATGGCGGTAACACAAGAAATCATCTTTTTCAAAAAATGACAAACTTTATTATTGATAATCTATAACAATATTTAATGACAGATAAGACCGCCATTTTGGCCCCTTCAGAAAAGATAATCTTTGGACACCCCGCGGGACTTTTCGTTTTGTTTTTCACTGAATTATGGGAACGCTTTTCCTATTATGGAATGCGCGCCTTGTTCACAATTTTTTTAGTGGCCAAAACAACTTCTGATAATCCTGGATTTGGGTGGTCTAATACCGATGCTATATGGCTCTATGGATGGTATACAATGCTGGTGTATTTGGCTTCGGTTCCCGGTGGATGGATAGCCGATAACCTTTTGGGTCAGAAAAAAACGGTCATGCTTGGCGGGATCCTATTGTGTATTGGTCATACGATTTTGGCTTTTGATACAGAAGTTAGTTTTTATGTTGGCTGTGCATTTGTAATATTGGGAGTAGGAGGATTAAAACCTAATATATCTAGTATGGTTGGAGGACTCTATAAAAAAGGAGATGAAAAAAGAGACATAGGGTTTTATATCTTTTATATGGGAATTAATATAGGTGGATTCCTAGCGCCACTTCTTTGTGGTTGGATTGGAGAAACATACAATTGGCATTATGGTTTTGGATTGGCCGCTATTGGAATGTTGTTTGGTCAAATCACTTATTATTACGGTCAAAAATATCTGGTAGGTGTAGGGGATTTTATTGGCAAAGTAGATCATCCAGAAAATGAATTAAGAAAAAAGGATTTAACCCCCATCGAAAGAGACCGGGTTAAAGTACTATTGATTTCTTTTTTAATGATTATCATTTTTTGGGGAGCCTTTGAACAAGCCGGAGGATTAATGAATCTGTATGCCAAACAAAACACCAATAGAATATTTATGGGCTGGGAAGTACCCGCCTCATGGTTTCAATCTTTAAATTCATTTTTCATCATTACTCTTGCTGTTTTTGTAGGGGGATTTTGGTACAAATGGAAAATGAAAGGCAGAGAAGCCTCTTCACTTTTTAAAATTGCAATTGGTATTTTAATAATGGGTTGGGGATTCCTGTTCATGCGATTTGCAGCTTCCGAATATGAGTTGCTTGGTCAGTCTTCAATGCATTGGCTTTTCTTGGCTTACCTTTTTCACACCATTGGAGAGTTATGCTCTTCACCAGTTTCTTTATCATTCATCACCAAACTTGCTCCAGCCAAATACGCTGCATCAATTATGGGGCTCTACTGGGCAGCAACTGGCTTGGGCAATAAGCTAGCGGCAACCATAGGTGGGCATGCGGCAGTAACAGGAGAAAAAACTACTTTTACAGGGATATTTGTTTTTTGCACAATATTTGCCCTATTAATCGTTCTAATATTAAAACCACTTAAACGCCTAACCCACGGAGCCGAAGATGTAATTCAAAACCCGTAATAAATCTTTTAGATATGAGATTATTTTTTTTAATTTTAGTATTAAGTTTTAATGCTCTTTCAGCCCAATCCATTCAATGGATGACTTTAGCCGAAGCAATCGAAGCACAAAAGGAAAACCCTAAGAAAATCATTATTGATGTCTACACCGACTGGTGTGGGCCTTGCAAGCTCATGGATAAAAATACATTTCAAAACAGAGACGTTGCCGCTTATATATCAAAGCACTACTATGCCGTTAAATTTAATGCAGAAGGAAATGAATCGATCACTTATTCTGGAAATGAATTTTCAAATCCAAATTACGATCCTGAGAAAAAAGGACGGAATGCAACACATCAATTTACACAATATTTAGGCATAAGGGGCTATCCTTCATTGATTTTCATGAGCGAAACCACTGACCTGATCATGCCATTGGTTGGCTATCAAAAACCACAGCAAATTGAACTCTTTTTAAAGATGATTAAGCAAGGAGATTATATGATTTTCTCCAAGCCAGAAGACTTTGAAAAGTATAAAAAAAGCTTTATTCCCAGATTTAGAGGCTGATCTTATAAGCACCATCTTTACGAATATCAATCAGCTTGACGTTGTGCTTTTTACAGCTTTTCTCCCATAATTCTGTATTCCAAGGGCCGTTGCTTGCATCAACAATCACTGCTTTTAACTTCTGCCTTTCTAAGACACGTTCCAAATTTATTTTAGGATTATTAATCAGCATTAAATGGGAGGGATTCACTTCGGGGACATCACAAACTCCATTTTCATCAACAATTAACAGCCTGAATTCATCTTTTATAAAAGTATTTTTAAATTCTTTAAAATCAATTTTCTTTAAATTATTTTCACTCGAAAAATCAGCAATTAAACCAGTTTTTAATGGAATGGAATCTCTCGTATAGAGGTCTAAGTTCGTCTGATGGTGGTGCGCTAAAACGGTTTCTCGGTGCTTATAAAAGATCCAAAAATCATTGATCTTAGAAGTGTTGTGGTCTTGTATCAAAATAATTGTTTGAAGTGCAAGTAGCCCGTATAGTAAATGAATTATATCTTTTTGCCTCCTGTTTTTCACCCACAAAAACAACAACAAAATCAAAGTGTAGCTCATTACCAATTGGAGCCCCGAGAATGTAATGTTTTCAAAAATAAAATTTTCTTTTCTTGCGATCCAGTAGATCGATTCATTCATTATTCTTATAATTTTGTCATAGATTAATACAATGACTTCAGGTAAGCTATCAATCATTAATAAAAGAAGAACGAAAATGCTTCCTATCAAAAACACACCAAACAAAGGAAGAATTAACCAATTTGAGATTAGAAATAGGCCTGGAAACTGATGAAAGGTGAAGATGCTTAATGGAGCGACGGCAAACTGAGCAGCGACACTAACAGTGGTCAATTGCCAAAACCTTTTGAATAACCAAAATTTTGGTTTCCATAACTTTTGGAGAAGGGGGTGAATCCACAAGATTCCAAATACGGCCAAGTAGCTCATTTGAAATCCCAATTGGAATAAAAAAGGGGGATACGCGATCAACAACAGAAAAAAAGAAACCACGAGTAAATGAAATGAATTGGTGATTCTTTTTGAATACTTGGCAATCGAAAATGCCGAAAACATTGTTACGGCCCTAATCACTGACGCACTGCCTCCTGTGAAGAATGCAAAGGCCCAAAGCAAAGAGACAACCAAAACACCTTGAATGATTCTCCCTTTAGGAATCGCTGTTACTGGCTTTAAAATAAAATTTAAAAAAAGCATAATGATTCCAATATGCAATCCCGATATCGCTAGAATATGAATTACTCCTGCGCTTGCATAGGCTTCGGTCATGTCTTTTTCTAAAACATCTCGATCTCCCAGTAACAGTGTTTTTATGATGTTCTTCGAAGCAATATTTAATTTACTTTCATCAATTTTTTGGTTAACTTTAGTTTTGAGAATAGTTAACCAATTTTTTGACTTTTCAGCATCTGGACTAATGGTTTTGTATTGACCTTTTTTAAGATTTATTTGATCGTATATCTTTATTTTTTTTAAATAATTGGCATAATCAAATCCTCCTGGGTTTAAGACTCTTTTTAATTTTTTAGGAGGAATTGATGTTAAGATAAATGCCCCATTCTTTGCCAAGGACTTTAGAGAGTCTTTTTCAATCGATATCAAAACCTTTCCCACGGTTTTTATTTCATCCACTCTAATAATCTCTCCATAAAAACGTTCGTTGTACATGTTCTTTTTTAAGGCCTTAGTCAGTCGAATTGAAAAGGAATGAGTTCCTTGTTCAGAAGCGAAATAACTGTAATGATTTTTAGGAATTCTATTGTATTGACTTTGAAAGAAATATCCGATTGGTAAAAAAAGTAAAAACAGAAAATAATGTTTGTAGCGTGACCTTTTCCAAAAAACTCCGATAGATAACACACCTGTTATGATCAGAGAAGTTTTTAGTGATAATGCGGAGTCTAGGATGTTGTAGGAAGCGGCTATCATGCCAAAGACAAAACACAATACAATAGGATAAAGAGAAAAACTAGAGATTTTCATTTAATAAAGTTAAAATGAAAATTAGAAGAATGCTATTTGGCTCTGATTGCTTCTATAATTAATCCAGCAGTTTTTTCACTAGCACCTTCCTTTCCTAAAACAGAAAAAAGCTTTTCGTAATCGCTTTTTAACTTTTTCCGACCTTCTTTAGAAAGTAAAAATTGAAGGTGAATGGAAACTTCCTTTACATTAAAATTGTTTTGAATCAATTCTGTAACAATTTCCTTGTCAAGAATCAAATTTACCAACGAAATGTATTTGAGCTTCACCAAACGAATAGCAATTTGATAACTAATGTAACTACTTCGATAACAGACCAATTGGGGCACTTTGAAAATGGCGGTCTCCAGTGTTGCCGTTCCACTCGAAACCAATGCAGCTTTTGCTACTTCGAGCAAGTCATAGGTTTGATTTTTGACTACGCTTATGTTGGTATTTAAGAGGTAAGGATCATACCAATCTTTGTCAATTCCAGGGGCTCCAGCAATTATGAATTCATGGTCAGAGAAAAGTTGAGCCACTTTTACAAATATGGGGAGCATTTTTTTAATTTCTTGCTTCCTGCTTCCTGGCAAAAGTGCTACGATAGGAGATGTTTCAGAAAACCCATTTTTACTGTAAAAGGTGGTCGATTTCTTCCTTTTTATGATGGTGTCAAAAAGTGGATTTCCAACAAAACTTACAGGATAATTGTGCTTTTCTTTAAAGTACTTTTGCTCAAAAGGCAATATGGCATAAAGGGCATCAATGTCTCTCTTGATTTGATGAATCCTGTTTTCTTTCCAAGCCCAAATTTGCGGACAGATATAATAATGGTTTTTAAACCCATTTATCTTTGCCCATTTTGCAATTCTTAAGTTAAATCCAGGATAGTCGATGTATATGATTACGTCGGGTTTAAATTCAAGAATGTCAGTCTTGCAAAACCTAATGTTATTTAGAATCACCCAAAGATGAGTGATCACCTCCCAAAACCCCATAAAAGCGAGTTCACGATAGTGTTTAACCAAATCAGCACCAGCCTCCTCCATTAAGTCTCCCCCCCAACAACGAATATTTGCTTCGGGATCTTTCTTAAGGATCGCTTCTATCAACCTTGCCCCATGAAGGTCTCCGGAGGCTTCGCCTGCAATTATATAATACTTCACTTTAATTTTATTTTAAAGAAATTCACAAGTTAAATGAATTTTAAAACAACAAGGAAACAGACAATTATAATAGAAATGATCACGAGTCCTTTTGCAAAATTGATTTTATTTTTTCGAATGGCTAAAAAGAAAACAGGAAGATTGATCAACGAACTAACACTGATAAGACCCCCCAGCTTTTTTCTCTCATAAAGAACAGCAATTCCATCCTCCAACGGACCGTCGTACAAGAATAGAACAGCAAATATCATACAACTAAGACTCAATAAAAGTCCTGCGATAACTCCATTTAGTGTTTGTTTATTTTTCAAAATCCCAAGTGTTTAAGTTCTGAATGGCATGGTGTGCTGTAAGGTCAAACTCAACGGGAACGACAGAGATGTAACCATTTGACAAGGCCCATTCGTCCGTGTCTTCTCCTTTATCTTTATTGACAAACTTACCCGTAAGCCAATAGTAATCCAACCCCATTGGATTGGTTCTTTTGTCAAATTCCTCCACCCAATAAGCTTTGGCTTGACGACAAATCTTGATGCCCTTTATCTCTTCTTTTTTGAGTAGCGGGAAGTTTACATTGAGGACAACATTAGGTGGAATTTTATTTTCCAAAGCACTCAAGGTGATTTTTTTTACATAATTCCTGATGGCATCAAAATTTGCATTCCAACGGTAATCTAAAAGCGAAAATCCAATGGCTTGAATCCCTTCGATACCTGCTTCAACAGCCGCACTCATTGTCCCAGAATAAATTACATTAATAGAGGAATTAGACCCGTGATTAATTCCCGAAACACATAAATCTGGCTTTCTATCAAGTATTTCATTAACGGCAAGCTTTACACAATCGGCGGGAGTTCCTGAACAGCTGTATTCTTTTTGCGGCCCATTCGTGACGCTCATTTCGGTACACTGCAAAGTGGAGTTTATTGTTATGGCATGACCCATTGCCGACTGAGGACTATCTGGAGCAACGACTACAACTTCTCCAATCTCGTTCATTACTTCGATCAATTTTCGAATCCCTGGGGCAGTTATCCCATCGTCATTTGTAACAAGTATAAGTGGCTTTTTTTTCATATTATTTAAATACATTGTAAATTTACTAAATAAAAACACCCTATTATCATTTTACTTTTAACAAAAAGTTTTGATAGGAATTCCCTAAAATAGTGGGTTTTTGGTTACATTTATATTCTAAATAAGATTGAAATGAGATTTTTCGGTTCCCTCTTTGCAGGGTTTTTGTCTTTATTGTTATTACTTAATTTTTCTGTTGGCATTCCCAATCCAGAAAAGGATAAGCTTTTGATTGAGGTTATCGCCTATGTACTAGAGCGTGGTCATTTCAGTCCAAAGGAAATTAACGATGACTTTTCTGAAAATGTTTTTCACAATTATATCGAAGGCATTGACGGACAACATCGATTTTTCCTTCAATCCGACATCAACAATTTCAATAGATATAAGAAAGAGCTTGATGATCAAATTAAAGCATCAGACATTACTTTTTTTGATCTAACCCACAAGAGATTAATGTCCAGAATTGAACAAGTAAAGGAGTTTTATGAGGAATTATTAGAAAAACCTTTTGATTTTGATAAACAAGAAAACATTGATTTGAACTTTAAGGAAATGTCCTATGCGTCTACACTTAATGAGCTCAAAAGCATTTGGAGAAGACGTTTTAAGTTTTCGGCACTGGACGTCTATTATAGCAAAATGCAGAGTGAGATCAAAAAGAAAGAAGAAGACAGTACCTATCAAATAAGGTCTAAAGTCATCATTGAGGAAGAGGCAAGGCAAAAAACTAGGGAGGATATTGAAAATAGTTTTGAAGTGATTGGTGAGATTCAGCGAAAGGATTGGTTTTCAATTTTTGTCAACTCTATTACATTAGAGTATGACCCCCACAGTAATTATTTTCCGCCTGAAGAGAAGGAAAGATTCGATCAAAATATTTCAGGAAAATTCGAAGGTATCGGTGCGCGACTTCAGAAAAAAAATCAAGAAGTTAAAATTACAGAAATTATAGCGGGAGGACCCGTATGGAAAGATAAATTGCTCGAAGCAGGAGACATCATATTAAAAGTAGCTCAGAAAGATGGCGAACCGGTTGAAATCGGGTCCATGCGTCTTGGCGATGCTGTAAAGCTAATCAAGGGTCCTAAAGGGACTCAGGTTTTTCTTACGGTCAAGCGCGTCGATGGGTTAATCGAAGAGGTTGTTATCACAAGAGATATCGTCGAAATAGAAGAATCTTATGCCAAATCATCTTTAATAAATAAAAACGAAAAGCTTTATGGACTCATAGAGTTGCCAAAGTTTTATATTGATTTTAAAGACAACGGAAGGCGTAATGCGGCCAGTGATGTTAAAAAAGAATTAGAACAGCTTAAACAAAGAAATGTAGAAGGGATAATACTTGACCTCAGAAACAATGGTGGCGGTTCTTTAAAAACAGTTGTTGAAATGACAGGGTTTTTTATTGATGAAGGTCCAGTCGTTCAAGTAAAAAGTACTGGGGGAAGAAAAGAAGTGTTAAAAGATACAGATCCTAGCATCATTTGGGACGGGTCTTTAGTTATTTTGGTAAATGAGTTTTCAGCCTCAGCCTCAGAAATTTTAGCCGCCGCGCTTCAAGATTACAAGCGAGCGATTGTTATTGGTAGTAAACAAACTTTTGGAAAAGGAACAGTTCAAAATGTTATTGACCTTAACCGGATTATATCGGGGAGTACTCATGGCGATCTTGGTGCGGTAAAATTAACAACAGATAAGTTCTACAGAATAAACGGAGGATCTACCCAACTCGAGGGAGTCAAGAGCGATATTGTAATTTTAGACCGCTATGCCTATGTTGATCTAGGGGAAAAGGATCAAGAGAATCCTTTGACTTGGGATCAAATTAAACCCGCAAAATATAAGCCTTGGCCAAATCAATTTAATTATGATTATGCACTGTCTGAAAGCAGACAAAGACTGGCTTCTAATTCCTTCATAAAGCTTGTCGATGAGCAGGCCAAGTGGGTTAAGTTGCAACAGGATGATTATGAATATACACTCAATTATGACGTTTATTTAAACGAGCGAGAAGAAAACTTAAAAGTTACCGATCAGTTCAAGACTTTAAATGATTTTGATTCTAACCTTTCATTTGAATGGTTGCCAGAACCAGGTATCGAGGTCAACGATGAAATAAAAGAAAGAAGAGATCGCTGGGTTGAAAATCTTGAGAAAGATTTTTATATCAATGAAGCCGTAAACGTTTTAGGGGATTTAAATCTAAATTTAGAGGCCTCAAAAAAGGTAGCTCAAAACAAAAAATAATAAATCAGAATTGAGCGGCTCTAACAAACACTCTCTATTAGAATTTTTTAGAGACCCTTGGGCTACTGTGAGCTTTGCGTATATATTTTTTTTAATATTAATAGCATTTTTCGCCTATCAGATTGCGCCAGACAGTACGTCAAATGCAAACCAAATGCACCTTTCCATTCATTCCAAGCCTCCTGGTTTTAAATCAAAAATGGTTTTATTAACAGGTCAAAATTTATCTAACCCAAGCACTACTTTTTTTTATGGTGACATTGATTCTTCAATAGAAATTCCAATTCAGAATTATAAGATCATTAATGAAGGAATTGAAATTCAACCCTACGGAATGCCAAAAGATTATTATGAGGTATTGTCAAAAGACAGGCTTCCACAACCATTTGAAGTTCCAAAATTCATTCGAGAAAATATTGTAGAAAAGACCTTTTATTTGGGAACCGACAAATACGGTAGAGATCTATTGAGTCGTTTGATTATCGGAACAAGAATATCCTTGTCGATAGGGTTTGTTGCAGTTTTCATTTCACTTTTCATAGGCGTTTTTTTAGGTGCTATTGCAGGCTATTTTGGAGGTTATGTGGACAAAGTAATCGTTTGGTTGATCAATGTTGTGTGGTCAATCCCTACGCTGCTGATGGTCATTGCGATCACACTGGCCTTAGGAAGGGGTTTTTGGCAAGTTTTTATTGCAGTAGGTCTGACGATGTGGGTGGAAGTTGCGCGAGTCGTTAGGGGTCAGGTATTGGCAGTAAAAGAGAAAACATATGTTCAGGCAGCACAGGCGTTGGGCTATTCCAATCAAAGGGTTTTGATAAATCATGTTTTACCCATGGTCATCGCCCCGATTATTGTTATTTCTGCTGCAAATTTTGCCAGTGCTATTCTAATAGAAAGCGGTCTTAGCTTTTTAGGTATTGGTGCGCAACCGCCAACGCCCAGCTGGGGAGGCATGGTCAAAGATCATTTTCGTTATCTGCTTTTGGGAAAGCCCTATTTGGCGATTCTTCCAGGTTTGGCCATTATGAGTTTGGTTTTGGCCTTTATGACTTTGGGGAACAGTCTGAGGGATTTCCTAGACGTCAAAAATTAATATTACCATTCGTTTAACCTATTGGCATCGAGGTTTAAGTGGATGAAAATCAGGATGCTAAAGGCAAGAAGACTGGATCCTCCATAGCTGATAAAAGGAAGCGGAATTCCGATGGTGGGAACCATACCCAAAGACATTCCAATGTTAATTAGAAAATGGACGAAAATAAGACTTGCTACGCCATAGGAAAAGACCCTTCTAAACGTATTGACCTGCTTTTCAGCACTTAAAATAATTCGCATAATTAATCCGCAAAAAAGAAATATCACGAATACACCTCCAACAAAACCCCACTCTTCTCCGATAGTACTGAAAATATAATCCGTGTGTTGTTCTGGCACAAAATCTCCCTTGGTTTGAGTTCCTTCTAAGAAACCCTTTCCGGAAAATCCACCGGAGCCAATTGCTATTTTCGATTGATTGATGTTGTATCCAATGCCTTTTGTGTCTGTTTCCTTTCCCAATACAATATTGATTCTGTCCCGATGTCTTTGCTCAAAAAGATTATTAAAAATAAAATCAACGGAATAAGAAAAACCAATGGATATAACGAGAATCAATAAAAAGGGCCAAACTTTAACTTTCCGTCTTGATTTTTTAATAAAATAAAATAGAACAGCGATAACAGTGATAATGATTACAATCGCAATTCCGATTTGAAAACTTAAGGTGATTAAAAACAAACAAACCAGACTGAGAAGCAGAAACAAATAAGAGTAATTTAAACCTTCGCGAAAAAGCGGAAAGAAAAAAGCTCCAAAAATTAGAGCAGAACCTGGGTCTGGCTGTAAAACGATAAGAAAGGCGGGTAGCAATAAAAAACCACCAATTTTTAATAAGGTAGTAGGTTTTTTTAAGTCGGTTTGAAATAAACTCATCGATTTGGCGACGATCAGCGCCGTGGCAACTTTTACCAATTCTGAGGGTTGCAGGCTCGTTCCGCCAAAGGAATACCATGAGGTTGCTCCCGAAATGGTTTTGCCAAAAACAAAAAGTCCGATCAATAATAGAATTCCTACGATATAGCTCAGCATTGCAAACTGTTCAAAAAACTTAACATTAATGGCCAGAATTAAACCTCCTATAAACAAACTCAAGCCAAGAAAAACAATTTGTTTTCCTACCGGTTGAGTCAAATCGAAAATAGAGGTTACGGCATCATTATAGGTAGAGGAATACACGTTGGTAATACCAAAAGTGACCAATATAATATACATCAGAATCAACAACCAATCAAGACGTGCTATAATGTTATTATTCATTGACTCTAAATGGTTTTCCTGAATAGGGCTTTTTGTACTCTTCTAAAAGGGTTCCTTCTATCATTCGGGTCTCGAGCCACTTTCGTTTAATTTCTTTAGTTAGATATTTCTCAATCATCAAACTTGCAATAGGAGCTGCCCATCGTCCTCCCCAATATCCATTTTCTACAAAAACAGCGATGGCAATTTTAGGATCATCTTTTGGCGCAAATGCAATAAACATAGAATGATCTGTAAGTTGGGTTTTTACGCCATCAATTTTAACAAAGTTCTCAACGGTTCCAGTTTTACCACAAACGGCTATTCCTGGGATTTTTGCAATTCTAGCGGTTCCTATTTCCACGACTTTGTGCATTCCTTCAATGACGGTTTCAAAATGAATGGAATCTATGGATGTAGTATTTTTTGAATAGTTTTTAGGGAGAAGATCTCCACTTATAGATTTCACAAAATGCGGGGTGTAGAAATAACCTCTGTTGGCAATTGCTGCAGTGAAATTGGCCATTTGAATGGGTGTGGTTAAAATTTCCCCTTGACCAATTGCATTTGAAATAACAGTAGCAGATCTCCATCTGTCTTTTTTGTACCAAAAATCATAATAAGAAGCATCGGGGATAAAACCTTTTTTTCCTGTGGGAAGGTCGTACCCTAAAAAATTACCCAACCCAAAACTCTTAACATGCCTATTCCAAATATCCATTCCGCCCGCAGTGCTTTCGCCTGCTTCATCAATGATTTTTCTGTAAGTGTTCGCGAAATAGGTATTGCAAGATTTATAAATCCCTTTTATAAGATTATTCTGGGAGCCATAAGCACAGTGACATTCCATAAACACTCCTCTAGCATAGGAATGACCATGATTGCATAAATAAGTTGTGTTTGGAGTAATTACTTTTTCTTGAAGTGCAATCAGAGCATTTAATGTTTTGAATGGAGATCCAGGAGGATACTGCGCTTGAAGACCGCGATCAAATAGTGGCTTTGCCAAGGTGTCCAACGCTAGTTTTCGATAATTTTCAGATCTCTCTCTGCCTATCAATAAATTTGGATCATAACCAGGGGCGGAAATCAAAGTGAGCACTTCCCCAGTTTTAGGTTCTATTGAGACAATGCCCCCTCTTTTATTTTGCATGAGCAATTCTCCATATTTCTGAAGTTCAGAATCTATTGAAAGAGTCAGATTTTTTGCGCCTTTTGATTCTTCATCATACTTTCCGTCCTCATAAGATCCAATGATTCTATTAAAACGATCTTTTTGAAAAAACTTTTTTCCTTTTACCCCTCTAAGTTGACTTTCATAAAATTCTTCAACTCCTTGCCTCCCGATGAGTTCCCCAAGGGTATAATATTCATCTTTTTTAAGATCATTTTTACTTACCTCACTGACATATCCTAAAAGATTTGCTGCTATTGGATCTTGATATTTTCTAATTGACTTTTTCTGTAAGTAAAACCCCTTAAACTTCCATATTTTTTCTTGAATTGAAGCATGGTCTTTTTTGGATACTTGACTCACAATTATTGAAGGTAATTTTACTGAGAATCTTTTTGCTTGCTTTAGTTTGACTTCTAACTCAGTTTTTTCAATTCCGATCATTTGACACAATTCAAGTGTGTCAAATACCTTTAAGTTTTCTGGGATAAGCATTAAGTCATAAACAGGTTGATTTGAAACCATTAGTTTTTGATTCCTGTCATAGATGTATCCTCTTTCGGGAAAAATAAGTTTTTCTACTACTGCATTATTGTCGGAAAGAAGTTTGTAGGAGGAATTGATCAGCTGAAGGCTGACGAGTTTAAAAACAAAAATCAAGGAGGTTGCCAGAGTGACTCCTATTAAAAAATATTTTCTAATCATGTCTCGTTTTGAAAAAACCTAAGGAAATCCACAACAAGATAAATGAAAAAATGGTTGTAAAAAAAGTGTATTTAAAAATTATGGAAATACTTTTAAGATTAAAGTAAACCACAATAAATAAAATCAGATGATGAATAAATACCATCAGTGCTAAATAAAGCAGTCGATTGGACAAGGAGGTGCCCCTAACCATACCCATTGAAATGTCAGAGTTAACCCCAAATGAAAATTGAATGATATAAGGCCTTAAAAAAGCTATTGCAAGTGACGCAACCATATGTCCTCCTGCACCTTGTGATAGTAAATCTAGCAGAAACCCCATGACGAATCCAATCAAAATAAGTAATGTAGGGTTATTGTCAAAACGATAAGTTATCAAAAAGAGTAGATAAATATTGGGGTTGAGGAAGCCAAATAAATTTACGTTATTTAACAAGAAAGCCTGCAATAAAATCAGTAAGATAAATTGAAGAAAAGACTTTGTGTTACTTTGAAACATCGTTGGTCAATTTTTTTATTTCGTCCAAATCTTTATTTTTGATGACATATGCAAATTCTTTTTGGGTCAAATTACTAAACAAATCCACCTCGATCTGATAATAACCCTCCGTCTCGGGTTGAACAAATTTAGAAACAACTCCGATTGGTATTCCGAATGGAAAATAAGCCGACATTCCTCCAGTCACAATTGTGTCCCCAACAGAAACCGAATTGATGGTGGAAATGTCATCCAGTGTCATTTTTTTAGGATGAATACCAGGCCATGAAAGTGAACCATAAGCTCCATTTTTCTTAAAGCTAACATTTACTTTTATCTCTTGATGTAAAATAGAAATCACGCTCGAATGATGAGCTCTTGTTTCATTGACAACCCCAATGACTCCATCGGTTGAAATGACCCCCATGTCTTCAATCACACCATCTTCATGCCCTTTGTTGATGATCAAATAATTATTGGCTTTATTAAAGCTATTCTTAATAATTTTGGCACTTGTTACTTCAAAATTAAAAGTATCAAGTGTTTTTTGTTTAAGAATTTGATTCTGGAAATAAATGAGCTCTAAAGCTTTAAGCTTATTATTTTCTTTAATAAGATCTCCGTTAATTTTCTTCAGTTTGAAGTAGTCAGAAATACCTTTCGAGACACCGTATAAATTAGATGAAATACCTAGACCTATTGCGCTAAAAACACTCTTGTGATAAAAGCTTCGTTGGTTTACGATTAAGAAGGAAATAAACAATAGCCCCAGAAAAAGGGAGGTGTTTTTGTACTTCAACAGGGCATTGAAAATCTGCCGCATAAAGTATTTATTTAATCAAAATATTTTTAAAACGGTCAAGGTTTTTTAAAGTAATTCCAGTTCCCCTAACAACAGCTTGTAGCGGATCCTCTGCGATATAAACTGGTAAATCAGTTTTCCTGGAAAGGCGCACATCTAGTCCTCTTAGGAGGGCACCGCCTCCGGCTAAATATATTCCAGTATTATAAATGTCAGCAGCTAACTCAGGTGGGGTTTGAGAAAGCGCTTCCATAATAGCGTCTTCAATTCTAATGATAGATTTATCAAGTGCTTTTGCAATTTCAATGTAGGATACCATGGTTTGTTTTGGTTTTCCTGTCACTAAGTCACGACCTTGGACAGACATGTCTTCCGGAGGGTTTTCAAGATCCTCTATGACTGCACCGATCATGATCTTTATTTTTTCAGCAGTTCGTTCTCCAATATAAAGGTTGTGTTTGCTTCGCATGAAGTTAATGATATCATTCGTAAAGACATCCCCAGCGATTTTAACAGATTTATCGCAAACAATTCCTGAAAGTGCAATAACTGCAATCTCGGTAGTCCCTCCTCCAATATCTACGATCATGTTTCCCTTTGGTTGCATGATGTCAATTCCAATTCCAATGGCCGCTGCCATCGGTTCGTGAATTAAATAAACTTCTTTTCCGTTTACTCGTTCAGCAGATTCCTTAACAGCCCGCATTTCTACTTCTGTTATGCCAGAAGGAATGCATATAACCATCCGTAAGGAAGGCGTAAAAAATCTATTTTTAAGTGTGGGTATGCTTTTAATCAACGTATTAATCATTTGCTCAGAAGCATTAAAGTCAGCAATGACACCATCCTTAAGAGGTCGGATGGTTTTTATGTTTTCATGAGTTTTACCCTGCATCATGCTTGCTTCATTACCAATGGCAATTATTTTGCCAGTAGTTCGATCAATTGCAACGATAGAAGGGCTATCCACAACAACTTTATCATTGTGAATAATTAGGGTATTTGCGGTTCCAAGATCAATCGCGATTTCTTCAGTCAGAAAGCCCATGAAGTTTTTCATTCGTTTTTGTTAAAGGTATAAAAATTAATGCTTAAAATGACGTGTTCCTGTCAACACCATTGACAATTTGTTTTCGTTACAAAAATCGATTGAAAGTTGGTCTTTAATTGAACCGCCTGGTTGTAAAACAGATCTTATTCCAGCGTTGTATGCGATTTCGACACAATCCGGAAAAGGGAAAAAAGCATCACTTGCCATGACCGAATCATTAAGGTCAAACTTGAAATGATTCGCCTTTTCAATCGAATGATTTAAGGCATCTACACGTGAAGTTTGTCCAGTTCCTGAAGCCAATAGCTGCTTGTTTTTGACCAATACAATTGTGTTTGATTTCGTGTGTTTACATATTTTAGAGGCAAAAAGAAGATCGTCGATTTGATCCTGTGAAGGTTTAAGTTCAGTGATCATGTTCAAATCATTAACTGCATCTGTTTTATTGTCTCTTTCTTGCTGTAGCACGCCATTTAAACAGCTTCTAACGGTCAAGGAAGGCAATTCAGTTCCTTTTTGAATGAGTAAACAACGATTCTTTTTTTGTTTTAGGATACTGAGCGCTTCATCGCTAAAGGAAGGCGCAATTACTACTTCACAGAACAGCGAATGAATTTCGGTAGCTGTTTCAGCATCAATTTCTTTGTTAGAAATCAACACTCCTCCAAAAGCAGATACAGGATCACCGGCTAAGGCGTCAACATAAGCTTGTTTTAAGGTTTTCCTTTGAGCAAATCCACAAGCATTGTTATGCTTTAAGATCGCAAAAGTGGGATCTTCGTCATAGAATTCAACAATTAAATTTACGGCAGCATCAATATCAAGAAGATTGTTGTAGGAAATTTCTTTTCCGTGAACTTGCTCCAGTAAGTCCCCCAATGGCCCAAAAAAGTAACCCTCTTGATGAGGATTCTCTCCATAGCGCAATCGTTTAGATTCTTTAATACTTAATTTAAGAACCGTTTTTTCTTCGTTAAAATAATTGAAAATCGCAGAATCATAGTGAGAAGAAGTTTGGAATGCTTTAGCAGAAAAATATTTTCTGTCGCTTAGTTCTGGGCTTCCATCTTTTGTCGTTATTAAATTTAAAAACTCATCATAATCATTCTTGTCAGAAACACAGATTACGTCTTTATAGTTTTTTGCAGCTGCACGAATTAAAGCAATTCCTCCGATGTCAATTTTCTCTACAATCTCTTCTTCCGATGCCCCGGTAGCTACTGTGTCTTCAAAAGGATAGAGGTCAACAATGACCAGATCAATTTGAGGAATCTCATAAGCCTCAAGAGCTTCAATATCCTTGGGTTCTTCCTGTCGGTTAAGAATACCGCCAAATATTTTAGGATGAAGTGTTTTCACTCTTCCTCCTAGAATTGAAGGATAGCCCGTTACATCTTCTACAGCCACAACGTCATATCCCAAATCGCGGATGAAAATTTCGGTTCCTCCAGTCGAATAAAACGTTACTCCCATTTTATTCAATTTATGAATAATTGGTGCCAATCCAGTTTTATCAAAAACAGAGATTAGTGCGGAAGAAATTTTCTTTTGGCTCATAATTTTACTTTATTTTTTCTTAGCCTCTACTGAGGCTAAATTGTTTAAAAAACGGACACATCTTAAATAATTGAAAGATGACATTTGGATGAACGATATATTTAGATTAAAATCATTAAAAAATTAATAGCTTTTTAAGTACTTTAGTTAAATATAGCTCGAATGTTGTTTTAAGCAAAAATATTAAAAAACATCAAAGAGAATCTATCTTTTTATTAATATTTTAAATCGCCCAATTTCAATTCAATTTAAATGAATCAAAGAATAAAAATAAGTGGGATGACTTGCGGAAATTGCAAAAGTAGCGTCCTTGAAAAGCTCTCTTTTTTTAAAGAAATTACTGTAACTAACATTGATTTAAGCTCCGGTATTACGGATTTAGAAGTGACTCAAAAAATATCGTTAAACTTAATTAACGAGCAACTATATCCAAAATATAAAGCTGAAATGGTCATTGAAAACAAAAGTTTTGATAGCGGTACTGAATCTTCTGAATCCAAATTGAGACTGTTGTTTCCCTTGTTTTTGATTTTCGGCTACCTTATCGCTGGAACCTTTTATCTTCAAAAAGAATTATTAACCATCGAAGGATTCATGTATGATTTTATGGGTTTGTTTTTTATCGTTTTTAGCTTTTTCAAGTTCCTTGATTACAATGGATTTCCAGCATCTTTTGCCCAATACGACCCTTTGGCAAAAAAAAGTCTTCTGTATGCCAAAGTTTATCCTTTTTTAGAAACAGTTCTTGGTGTCCTTTTTTTAATGCGTTGGAAATTAGACATCGCCTTGTGGGTTACGTTGATTGTATTGTCGATCACTACTATTGGCGTTTTACTTTCTTTATTAAACAAAAATAAAATTTCATGCGCTTGTCTCGGTACAGCTTTGAAGCTTCCCATGTCTGAAGCGACTTTAATCGAAAATGTCATTATGTTAACCATGAGCGTTTCAATGTTAATTAACTAATTTTGTTTAAAACGTTGAAAAATAAATTATGAAAATACAGGTCGTGATTTTGTGCCTAAGTTGGATTGTAACTTTTTCGCAGGACAATCTTTCCGGAACAATTAAGTATAAAGAAGATAACAAAATCATCCCTTTAGCGGGTGCAAATCTTTATTGGGAAAACACCTCAAAAGGCACGGTGAGCGATGGGCAGGGTGGGTTTGCCTTAGAAAGAGATGTAGTTAGCAATGTATTGATCGTTAGTCATTTAGGATTTAAAACAGATACCCTGATTGTCAATTCTAATGAAAGACTTGATCATTTCTTAACCTCAGAAAATGAAGACGAATTGGAGGAGGTTACGCTTATTCAACGCAGAAAATCTTTACAGAAATCTTTTTTTGAAACACAAAACATCATAAAAGTGAGTAGCGCCGAGTTGCTCAAGGCAGCTTGTTGTAATCTTTCAGATAGTTTTGAAACCAATCCTGCCATCGATGTAAACTTTTCAGATGCTTTGACAGGAACCAAGCAGATCAAAATGTTAGGACTTTCGAGTCCCTATTTACTGATTTCTGAAGAAAATATTCCTATGGTCCGGGGGGCTTCTCAGGCCTATGGATTGACATTTACACCAGGAACATGGATCGAAAGCATACAAATCAGTAAAGGCGCTGGGAGTGTTACCCATGGATTTGAAAGCATCGCAGGAGAGATAAATACAGCGTTAACAAAACCATTAACAGATGTTCCTTTTTTCCTTAACCTTTTTGGCTCAGGTAATGGTCGATTCGAATTAAATTCACATTTCAATAGGAAGCTGACCGATCGTTTACATTTAGGGTTATACCTACACGGGAATCAAAGAAAGGAAAAGTTTGATAAAAATGAGGATGGTTTTTTGGACCAACCGCTTGCACAGCAGATCAACATCATGAACCGTTGGCAATATGTTTTTCCTGAAAAAGGTTGGGTAAGTTTTTTGAGTTGGCGGTGGATGAATGATCAGAAACAAGGCGGGACAGTTAATTTTGAACCCCAATTAGACAGTGGAAAGACAACAAATTGGGGAAGCGAAATTAAAACTAACCGATTTGATGCGTCTTTCAAACTGGGTTATGTTTTTCCTGAACTTCCCTATCAAAGTTTTGGTTTTCAAAGTGCCTATAGTAATCATGACCAAGATTCTTACTATGGACTGCGTATTTATGACATCAATCATAAAAGTTTTTATACCAATATTTTATTTAATTCCATCATTGGAAACACACTCAATAAGTTTAAGTCTGGGATTAACTTTAGTCATGATGAATATGATGAACAGGTGAATAATTTTGATTATTTAAGGACAGACCAAAATGTTGGCGCTTTTTTTGAATTCTCACATGATAATAATGAAAACTTTAGCTGGATAGGAGGGATTAGAATTGATGTTCACAACAGGCTGGGAACTTTTGTCACCCCCCGTTTTCACCTTAAGTATTTGCCCCTCGAAAAATTTGTCATTCGATTGTCAACAGGAAGCGGACGAAAAGCTGCAAATCTATTTGCTGAAAATCAAACTTTGTTTGCAACCAACAGAAAAATAAATATAGAAAGTTCGGGAGGTCAGGTCTATGGTTTAAAACCAGAAAAAGCATGGAATTATGGACTGAGTCTAAGTAAATCATTTGATGTAGAATCAGATAATTTAACGGTTTCAGTCGATTATTATATCACAGATTTTGTTGATCAAGTTGTTGTTGATTGGGAACAATCAGAGGAGATTTCTTTTTATAATCTAGCTGGGGATAGCAGTGCGAAAAGTTTTCAGCTTGAAGTAGATTTTTCTCATAATCTCTGGAATTTTCGAACAGCCTATAAGAATTATGATGTTAAATTAGATTATAAAAGTGGATCTTTACGAAAACCCTTGCAAGCAAGAAATCGATTTTTCGCCAACGTTGGTTTTGAATCCAACATGACAGCTAAAGACCAACAATGGAGATGGGACTTGACTTATCATTTGGTTGGAACCCAAAGGTTGGTTGAAACGAGTAGGGATAAAGCAAATAGCTATTCTCCAAATTACTCACTTTGGAATTCACAATTGACCAGGGTTTTTTCTGAAACTTTCGAAGTTTATCTGGGAGGAGAAAACATTGGAAACTATAGACAGACCAATCCCATTATTGGTGGGGAAAACCCATTTGGACCTGATTTCGATGCCTCACAAGTCTATGCACCCGTCTTTGGAAACATGATATACGCAGGTTTGCGTTTTAAAATTAATCCATAATCATTAAAATTATATTTATGAAAAAATTATTTTTAATCTTAATGCTACTTCCCTTGGGAATAAATGCACAAGAGAAACCAAAAAAAAACGCCAAAACCAAATTTATAGTTGTTGGAAATTGTGATGCTTGTCAAAAAAGAATTGAAAAAGCAGCCCTTTCAGTCAAAGGGGTTAAAATGGCAAAATGGGACATTCCTTCCAATGTAATTTCTGTAATTTATGATCAAAGAAAAGTTCATATAGACAGTGTTCATAAATCAATTTCAGCGATTGGACATGATACGGAAAAGAGTATTTCTCCGCTTGCAGTCTATAATGCATTGCCTCTGTGTTGTCAGTACATTAGAAAAGAATAAACATAAAAAAAACCTGCTTTGTTAAAAGCAGGTTTTTTTTAATATTAAAATGGAATTACATCATTCCGGGCATTCCGCCGCCACCGCCCATTGGTGGCATAGCAGGGGCGTCTTCCTTGATGTCTACTAAAGCACATTCAGTAGTTAGGATCATTCCAGCAACGGAGGCAGCATTTTCAAGTGCCACACGCGTTACTTTCTTAGGATCAATAATCCCTTCTTTAAGCATGTCAACAAAAGTTCCATCTTTGGCATTGTATCCAAAGTTTTCTTTACCCTCAAGCACTTTAGAAACGACAACAGAACCTTCGCCTCCAGAGTTTTCAACAATTATTCTTAAAGGAGCTTCAATTGCTTTGTGTATGATTTGAATTCCAGTAGCTTCGTCAGCATTGTCAGATTTTAATTTAGACAAACTTTCTTGTGTTCTCAATAAAGCAACACCACCACCAGCAACAATACCTTCTTCTACTGCGGCACGCGTTGCGTGAAGTGCATCATCCACACGATCTTTCTTTTCTTTCATTTCAACTTCTGAAGGTGCACCAACATATAGCACGGCAACACCACCCGAAAGTTTAGCCAAACGTTCTTGAAGCTTCTCTCTGTCATATTCAGAAGTAGTCGTTTCAATTTGAGCTTTAATTTGGTTAACGCGAGCTTGAATTTCAGCTGTCTCACCAGCGCCGTTAACAACAGTTGTGTTGTCTTTGTCGATGGTCACTTTTTCAGCGGTACCCAACATTTCAATGGTTGTGTTTTCTAGAGAAAAACCTCGCTCCTCAGAAATAACAGTACCTCCTGTTAAGATGGCGATGTCTTCAAGCATTGCTTTTCTTCGGTCTCCAAAACCAGGTGCTTTTACAGCAGCGATTTTTAAGGCACCACGAAGTTTGTTTACTACCAAAGTGGCTAGTGCCTCACCATCCACATCTTCTGCAATAACCAACAAAGGCTTTCCAGTTTGAGCAACAGGCTCAAGTACTGGAAGTAAATCCTTCATTGAAGAAATTTTCTTGTCGTATAATAAAATATAAGGTGATTCTAGATCAGCTTCCATTTTTTCAGAATCCGTAACAAAGTAAGGAGATAAATATCCACGATCAAATTGCATTCCTTCAACAACGTCCACGTAAGTGTCAGTTCCTTTGGCTTCTTCTACTGTGATTACACCTTCTTTTCCAACCTTCTCAAAAGCCTCAGTAATCAGACTTCCGATGGTGCTGTCATTGTTAGCAGAAATACTAGCAACTTGTTTTATTTTATCAGAAGCATTTCCAACTTCTACCGATTGTATTCCAAGTGCAGCGACTATTGATCCAACAGCCTTATCAATTCCTCTTTTAAGATCTAATGGATTTGCACCAGCCGCAACGTTTTTCAAACCTTCTTTCACAATCGCTTGTGCAAGAATTGTTGCAGTTGTTGTTCCATCACCAGCCAAATCATTGGTTTTAGAAGCAACTTCTTTTACCATCTGAGCGCCCATATTTTCAAGCGGGTCAGCCAGCTCAATTTCTTTTGCTACAGTAACACCATCCTTAGTTACTTGGGGTGCTCCAAATGATTTTCCTATAATTACATTTCTTCCTTTTGGTCCAAGGGTTACTTTTACGGCATTTGCTAGTGCATCAACACCACGTTTAATTCCGTCGCGAGCATCTAAGTCAAATTCTATTTTTTTAGCCATCTTAATTTTGTGTTATTTTTTGTTAAACAATAGCGAGAATATCGGCTTCTCTCATAATTAAATAATCGTTTCCTTCATGCTGAAGTTCAGTTCCAGAATACTTCCCGTATAAAACGTTGTCTCCAACTTTTACGGTTACAGGGTTTTCTTTAGTTCCAGGTCCAACAGCGACTACAATTCCTCTTTGAGGCTTCTCTTTTGCGGTATCAGGAATGATTATACCCGAAGAAGTTTTTGTTTCTGCAGCAGCAGATTCAATTAAAATTCTATCCGCTAGCGGTTGAATATTTAGTTTACTCATTTGATTAGTTTTTTATTTAGTATTAAATTTTTAGTTTAAAATAAAATTCCACAAATCGTGCCACCCAATTATTGTGTGACAAATTGATGTTTTAATTGACACAGAACTGACAGCATGACACAAGTTGCTATTGCTCGGGTGTCGCTACTGGTATTTCAGGAATTGTTTCAGGAATTGCTTCAGGGATAATTTCTTCAATTGCATTGTCTTGAATCAAGCGAGAATCGGCAGGCGCGTTGTCAGAAGTTAAAGAGATGTTCGAAAGTAAGATAAGAACCAATAAAAGTGTGGCTAAAATCCAAGTACTCCGATCTAGAAAATCTGAGGTTTTTTGGACACCACCCATTTGTTGTGCTCCAGCTCCAAAAGAAGAAGAGAGTCCTCCACCTTTAGGATTTTGTACCATTACTACTAGTATTAGTAAAAAACAAACGAAAATTATTAATCCAATAAATATTGAAAAAGTGCTCATATCAAGTCAAGTTGTTATTGTTTTTGCAAACGTTTTATTTCTTTTATTTGCCCTGCAAAGAAAACATTTTTTTCTGGATATTTCAAACTTAATATTTTGTAGGCCCTTATTGCTTTTCCGTATTTTTTTTGTTTGACAAAAACCTTGGCTAAAGTTTCGGTCATCAACTCTTCCGGTTGGTAAATATTTTCAACTTCTATGGGTGAACTTTCTGCTTTTCCAACGGGCGAGATTTTTGGGTCATTTTCAATAAAACGGTCAATGATAGAGAGCTTGTCACTCAATGGGCTTTTTTCGATCGCTGTCTGAATTCCCTTTTCCTCAGTATAGATTATCCAGTCCGTAAAACTCAATTCAATTTCAGCGCTATTTGTTTTTTCAATTTTAACTTTAGCTTCGATTTCCGCCTCTTTTTTGACAACAGGTTTCACTGTTTTTGTTTTTGTAGGCACAGCTTTTTGTTTGGCTGTTTTCAATTTAACAGGTTTAGCCTTAAGCTTAATCGGGCTATCGATAGCAATTTTTAATACGCTTCTGTTGCTTGACAGTATGGCTGTTTTATTCAAAACTTTTTGGTAGTCCTGATCGTCCCTGAATTTAAGCGCCTTTGCATAAAACACATGAGAGGATTGGAAATAGGGAAACGCTTCTGTAACTTTTTTCAGATCAGTTAAGGTTTGATCATTGAGGGGATCAAAATTATTGATGATTTTAAAAAAGTCTACTTCCTTTGCCATACTTACCATTTAGCCAGTGTTGCATTGAAAATATTTTGAGTCAAACGCTCGAAAATTTCATCGTGAGCAGCTCCTTTAATGTCATATAACTGTTGTTCTGCTGGAAAATCATAAAAGAAAGAGAAACGGTTTTCGAAGTCGTCTTCCTCATTATTTATGTTAGTATAGCGCAGATTTACGGTAACTGTCAATCTGTTTTGAGCAGCAGTTAAATTAGCTGTTGAGGTCATTGGAGTAACGCTGTATTCAACAATTTCCCCTTCATAAACTAAGTCTCCATTAGAGGAGACCAGATTCAAGTTGGTTTGATTTAATATTAGATCTTGAAGTTCTAATGTAAAATCTCGATCTACTCCCGGTTCAACCGTAGACCCAGGTCTACTCCCGGCTTGATTTTCAAAATAATTTACTTGAAAAGATTTTGCTCCTGCGGGTATAGAGGCTCCGGTAAAAGAATAGATACCACAGCCAAAAGTGAAGACCAGCAGTATTAAAGAAATAAATTGATTTTTAATGCTATTCATCTTCTAAGTCTTGAAGGTCAAATTGTTTGATTTTACGATAAAGCGTTCTTTCTGAAATCCCTAATTCTTTGGCAGCAATTTTTCTTTTTCCATTGCTTCTTTTCAAAGACTTCTTGATCATTTCAATTTCTTTTTCTAATAAAGATAAAGGTTCTTCTTCAATAACAGTTTCGGCAAACTCGTAACTGTTTGTGTCAGAATTCTCTTCGTAATTATAAGAATTATTTTTTTCAGCAGGGATTACTTCTAAAGATTTTTCTAGTGTATCGTTTTTGCTTCCATAGATTTTTTTTATTAAATCAGGATTTTTTTCTTGGACTGAGGAATGGTTTTCGTTTTCCATGAGCTCCAAGGTTAATTTTTTTAAATCATTGAGATCGCTCTTCATATCGAACAGCACCTTATAAAGAATCTCTCTTTCTGAAGAGAAATCAGCGTCTTTACTTTCGCTCTTGATAACAGCAGGGAGCTGAGACCCTAGTTCTGGTAAATAGTTTCTTAAAATTGCTGGGTTTAAATCTCTTTCTTTTTCGAGTACAGAGATTTGTTCAGCGATATTTCTAAGTTGACGAATATTACCACCCCAACGGTATTGGGAGAGCATGTTTTGAGCATCTTCATTTAATCTAACAGTAGGCATTTTATATTTTTGAGCAAAATCTGCCGCAAATTTTCTAAACAGTAGCGGAATGTCATCTTTTCTTTCTCTAAGCGGCGGTAAGTTTATTTCCACGGTACTTAGTCGATAGTATAAATCTTCTCTAAACTTACCTTTTTGAATCGCATCTCCCATTTTTACATTGGTAGCAGCTACAATTCTAACATCAGTTTTAAGAATGTTAGAAGACCCTACTTTCATGTATTCTCCATTCTCAAGAATCCGCAGTAACCGCACCTGAGTTGGCAGAGGAAGTTCACCCACTTCATCTAGAAAAATTGTACCTCCATCAGCAACTTCAAAATAACCGCTTCTGCTGGTGGTGGCTCCTGTAAAAGCTCCTTTTTCATGTCCAAATAACTCACTGTCAATTGTTCCTTCCGGAATTGCACCACAATTTACTGCAATGTACTTTGCGTGCTTTCGCGGAGAGAATTGATGAATGATTTTAGGGATATTTTCCTTTCCCACTCCGCTTTCTCCAGTAACCAATACGGTAATTTCAGTAGCCGCAACGCGCAATGATTTTTCGAGTGCGCGATTGAGCCCAAAATGGTTTCCAATAATTCCGAATCGTTGTTTTATGTTTTGAATAGATTCCATGATTCCTTATATTTCTTGAGAAATTCCAATTGCTTTACCGATCAAAGTTGCAGAAGTGGCAGCATCAATTTTAACATCTACAAATTCACCAACCTTATAATTTTCTTTTGGAAATACAGCAACGGTGTTTTGACCCGTCCTGCCACTCCAGAATTCATCTGATTTTTTCGAGCTTTTTTCAATTAAAACACAAAAGGTTTTTCCAATATTTGCTTTGGTTCTCAATTCGCTGTGTTCTCTTTGAAGGGCTATGATCTCTTGTAATCTTCTTTTTTTGGTGGGTTCAGGAATGTCATCAGCAATCTTACGAGCAGCATGGGTTCCGGGTCTTTCAGAATAAGAATACATAAACCCATAATCATACTTAACATAATTCAGTAAATCGAGGGTGTCCTGATGATCTTTTTCTGTCTCTGTTGGAAATCCAGCAATTATATCCTGAGAAATACCACATCCTGGTATGATTTTTCGAATGTTATCAATCAATTTGAAATACTCTTCTCTTGTGTGCTGACGATTCATTTTCTTAAGAATAGCATTACTTCCCGACTGAACAGGCAAATGAATATAGTCACAGATGTTTCTGTATTTTGCCATGGTGTGAATTACATCTAAAGACATGTCTTGTGGGTTAGAAGTCGAAAAACGAATTCTCATTTTTGGCTGCGCTTCTGCCACCAATTGTAATAGTTGAGCAAAGTCTACAGCTGTTTTTTGTTGTAAAGCAGTGGCGGCTTCAAAATCTTTTTTGAGTCCTCCACCATACCACAGATAGCTGTCTACGTTTTGACCGAGTAAGGTGATTTCTTTAAAGTCTTTTTCCGCTAATTGATTTACTTCTTCCAATATGCTTTTAGGATCGCGACTTCTTTCTCTTCCTCTTGTGAAGGGAACGACGCAAAAAGTACACATGTTGTCACACCCTCGAGTGATGGAAACAAAAGCACTAACGCCATTTGAATCCAAACGAACGGGAGCAATGTCTCCATAGGTTTCTTCTTTAGACAAGATAACATTAACCGCTTCTCTGTTTGCTTCGGCTTCCTGAAGTAAGTTGGGAAGATCTTTGTAGGCATCTGGCCCCACAACAATATCTACCATCTTTTCCTCCTCTAGAAATTTGTGTTTCAAGCGCTCTGCCATACAACCCAAAACTCCGATTTTTATTTTTTTATTTTTTTTCTTTAATTTATTAAATAGTTCTAATCGTTTCCTGACGGTTAATTCTGCTTTTTCACGAATGGAGCAGGTATTGACCAAAATCAAGTCGGCACTTTCCATCATTTGCGTAGGTTGATAGCCCTCTTTAGATAAAATTGAAGCAACAATTTCACTGTCAGAAAAATTCATCTGGCAGCCGTAAGATTCTATATATACCTTTTTATTATTGGTGTTTTTCGGTGTATATAATTGATTACCAAGGACTTCACCATTATATTCATTTGGATTTTTAGGGGGAGAAAATTGGGGAGAACTCATTAAACCATTAGTTTCTCCTTTTCCTTTACTCTTGGTATTCAGTATTTTAACTTTTTCTTCCATTTAAGATGGGGATAAAATTACTTATCCATCAATTTTCAATTTTCATTTCTCCCCATATGTGGGGTGAAACTTTTTTCTTTCTAAATAATCTTACAAAAATAACATAATTTTTAAGAACAAGACAAAATGTCAGTTTTTTTGTCAGTTTCTAAAAAAATGGGGATAACATTTCTGCTAATCCCCAATGTAGAGATGGTGTTGGTTGTTATTGATGGTTTAGTTATGATTATTATTAGTTGGATAATCTATCAATATATATAAGTATATGATTTTGATATATTACGAATTGTGAAACCACTAACTGATTATTCCCAAACTTCATCCCATTCATTCTTTTTTGATAGGTTGAGGTTTGTTTTAATACAATCAAGGATTGCAATACTAGTATAGTATTTCTTTCTCTTAAAACGAGATGATTGTAGGGTGTTCTCATTCTCATATTTCTTTAAGGTAGTATGAGATATACCAAGTATTCTCATCGTGGTTTCTCTGTTGTGTATTGGTTCTTGGTTAAGTAGTTCGGTATTCACCCCGATTTTAATTAGTATCTGTTCCATAGTTAGTAAATGATTATTTCTTTGTTTTGTTTATCAATTATGTATTCGTTTTTCTTCTCTGTATTCATATATGTTTCTAATGCCAACTCAACCTCATCTAAACAAGTTCTCCAACCTTCTATATCTTCCAACAATTCTATTTCCACATTCTTATCCTCAATCTCATTTTTTAATTCATAAATGATGTTTAGATATTTATCCACTTTACTACTTGCATTGGTAATTTTTGTAGAGGGAAATCTAATACTCATTATGAATAATCCGTTTTTAAGATAGTTTCAATAATTTCATTTATTTCTTCATCATCCTGTGGTTCATTCTCAAAGTAATTACTAACCTCTTGTTTGATTAAATCCTTCAAGGAACTTTTATCTAACTTGGTTATATCCTCTGTATCCTCATCATCACCATAACCCATTTCACGGAGTATCTCATCTAAATCTATCATATCCTCAACCTCATCTTCATATGGTTCAGGTTGAGGTTTTTGAGGAACTATCCCTTTGCGGTTTTTGGGTATTTCTTTCATACTCACACTTTCGTTAAATCTCTCTAACCTTCTTTCTTCTTGTTCGGTAAGAACTATACCTGCTCGTTTTTTCATTATGATTGATTTAACGAAGGGTGAGGTGTTCTCGTTAAATAAATGTTTGGTTTCTACTCTTATCATAGTATTCCTCCTATGGATGTTTGTTTCAACATCTTTGCGGTTTTTGTTATGTAATTCATCTGGTTCGGGTTGAGGTTAGTATCTATCCAATACACTCCTTCATTTATTCTTGCTAGGAGTTTTTCAGTTCCTTGTGATATATCCACGACTTTCCATCCTTTACCTTCTTCTACAATTCCCATATGGAGATTATCTACTTGTTCCCACGAGGTGATTGTTTTAGTATTCCCATACTCTTGCATCCTATCCATCATTGATTGGGTTTTCCAAGAGTATTCATATAAATCTTTGTTTACATACACCCCTTCAATTTGAGGCCCCAATCCTTCAGGTATCTTTCTTACCTCGGCAATTCGTTGGTTGATTACTAAAATCAATGAGTCTTTTATTTTTTGATGTTTGGGTTTTTGAGCCAAATTATTAAGCTCTTCTTTATCCGAATTATGGTCGTAGAGTTCATAGCCACCTGTTCCTTTTTCTCCCCATTGTGTGAGTCGATAACGATCAGTTTTGATTGAATAACCACCATACCATTCTGTTAAAGCACTATTTCTAACGCTTTTGGAGGAGCCATTCAGCATGGGATGCAAACTTTTGCCAGAGACAAACGACGGCGTTTCCATTCCCAGCAAATTCATCAGAGTTGGATAAATGTCAATCATTTCTACGGGAGCCTTATGGATTTTTATATCTTTTTTAATTCCAGGGCCTGAAAATACCAATGGAATTCTGGTTGCATTGTCAAAAAGTGTTTGTTTTTGCCAGTGTCCATGTTCTCCCATATGATAGCCATGGTCGGAAGTGAAAACGATTACGGTGTTTTTGTCCAACCCAGTTTCCTTAAGCTTGTCTAATATTCTTCCCACTTGAGCATCAACAAAAGAAGTCGTAGCGTAATAGGCTTGAATTACGGTTTTAGCTGTTTTTTCGTCCAAGTCAATTTGCTCTTTTTTGGCCCTTATCGATTTGGCTGCTGCTGGAGGCAACGTCCTTAAATAGTCAGCCGAACTTTTTGGAACAGAGATTTCTTCGAGGGGATACATGTCAAAATATTTTTTGGGAGCTACATAAGGAGTATGCGGCCTGTAGAGTCCAACTGCGAGGAAGAAATTTTCACCGTTTTTCGAGAACTTATCTAAAAGTTCGTTGGCTTCAGTAGCAGCGATTCCGTCAGTTTGCTCTTCGTCAGTTCCTTCTGCTGCAAGCCAACTCAGGGTGCCACCATAAGAATTAGGTTTTAATGTGTTTATTTTATACTCCTCGATTTTATCTCTCCCATAAGGGTTGATGGTTTGATCCCAAGTGTAAACATCGTCAAAACTAGAGGTTCCAATTGAAGCCGGGTTGTCATAATGATATATTTTTCCAATGCGGATGGAATGGTAAGCTTCCATTCTAAACTTTTGCCCTAGGGTGGTCACTTTGGGAACAGTTTGTCTAAGATATACCCGGTTGCGTTTTAGTTTGGTTTGATCGGCATACATTCCTGTCATAAAAGATGCCCTAGAGGGACCACACAAGGGAAACTGATTATGGGCATTCCCAAATAAAACCCCATTTCTAGCCAATTGATCAATGTTGGGCGTTTTTACTGTGGGATGTCCATAGCTCCCTAAGTCACAATTCAAGTCATCGGCAATAATGAAAAGGACATTGAGTTTAGGAGTTTTAGTATCCGCTTTAAATCCAAACATTATAACAGAAAGGAAAATCACTAAACAGGTGCTTTTTGATTTCATTCGATTTAAATATAAATAGTATTAATTTAAAATTCTAGTTAACAAAATTAATATTTTTAATT
>Ga0307998_1000160_pt1 | contig 39272 bp, 46 predicted proteins | sample Davwhametageno37_FD_203147 | JGI IMG/M metagenome (GOLD analysis project Ga0307998, IMG submission 203147) | Marine microbial communities from Davis Island wharf, Antarctic Ocean - #37 | ecosystem: Environmental > Aquatic > Marine > Unclassified | place: Antarctic Ocean: Davis Island wharf... | reverse complement strand
TGGTCTGAGTTTGAGCTGGCTCTTGGACCGGTTCAACCACCTGAGCTGACTGTGCCGCGTCATTTTGAGCTTGTGACGAATATATGCTATTAATTTGCTCCCGTGTCATAGACGCAACTGCGTCGTGTTGCCCTATGTGACCCCTGGCAGGCGGTTGTAATACTACGCGCCTCTGTGGAGTATTTGGCACTGGTGTATTATTATCTTCTGGCTTCATTGTCTATAGGTTCCCATTACCCTATATTGTACAATATGAAGAGTGTTTTTACACTGAAGCAATTATTTGATGCCGCGATGGCGGAAATGGTAGACGCGCGGGACTCAAAATCCCGTTCTCGCAAGAGAGTGAGAGTTCAATTCTCTCTCGCGGCACCAAATAATGGTTTTACGTTAGATCGATATAATGAATTCCGTACTTTATAACTATCACTACGGCGGCCCTTCCTACTGTTGCAAATCATGCAGCACTCTACTTGAGACTATAGCTCCTGCCTTTATCGTTGATGATTTAGTTCGCATAGTGCACCCTCTCGCCTCTAGCTTTGCTTTTACGATGGCCTGGTGCCAACCCGTAAACGTGACGTTTTTACCTGTTTCATAGCCTGCTCTAAATGGCTGTTTATGTTCTAGTAACGTGTGTGCAGAAATCAATCCAGGCCATTGTACTACTCTATGTGCAGTTTTACCTGGTATCCTGAGGCTCACGGTATTGTCTAGATCAGAGGACCCATCGATTAGCGTGATGAGAGATGGCTCGTACTGCTCTCTATCTGCCTGAGTCACCTGTGTTTTTACTTGGAGTCCACGTACACGACTTTCGCGATGGTTTACTGCGATAAGGTCACTGTTTCGGCTCCGCTCGAAGCTATGTTCGAAATACGACGGAGAAGGCAATGTTACTATATCGGGATTTAACCTGGACAGTCCGAGGGCTGCGATTGCTGCGTCGGTTTCGGTAGTTGGGCCGGCTTGCTCGCTGATATATCGAGGAACATGTCCGTTGAGGTCCAATAACTCCCCTTTTTCATGAAGCTCTGCGAGTCTTTTGGGTGCATCTACGCCACTCATTGCAAGATTCAATTTGACCAGTTCAATCAATTTACGAGGAACTCTTGTGTCAGAAACAGCATACGGCCACAATTCCATCATGCAAGCGTTCATAGTATTGAAACTATCCTTGCTAAGAAAATTGTTTACGCACAGTATTTCGGCTTCGTCGGCTTCGTTTACTTCGTTAAGCTCTTGCATAACGGTAGCGTATTTTCTCTGATATGTGCCTAGCACCCAAGACCTATATCTTATATTTAGCTCATTGGCCTCCGAGCCAAGGTCTGCTCCTAGGAGGGCTTTCTTGAGCAGTTCGGCGTACAAGAATGACCACTCGGACGTGTCGTCAAGAATCTCCCTCCGGTTGTCATCGGGGTCGTAGCGATTGTGAGGCTTCGCAGTTCTGTAGGCGTCAGCAAATGAGCCAGAGTTCATTACTATATCATAAAACTATTGTGAGCTTATTGCAAACTTGCTACTACCGATTTTAATGAGTCGTTTGGATTCCATAGCCAATAGCTGGCGGCGCGCGTCGCCACACTCCCTCTCCATATTGCCATAGGTTGGTCCCACTGCTGCGTCACTACTTCCCCACCGCTAGCTATGATGATGGTGTCTTTATGTAGTGTCGTGATTGTACACGGATACGTAACAGTGAATTTATGGAGTGCTTCAATAAGCTGTAGAAGTTGCATATTGAACGTCAGCATCTTTGGGTAATATACTCCTTGGAACAATTTTTGTACCTGCGCAAAACTCGCAACGATGAGTGTGTCTTCTCGCTCTATTAGCAAATTTGGATTATTTTTTACTAAGTCTACCGCGTCACGAGTCACTGTCAGCAAGCCTGTATATGACTGAAGAAACTGTTCATACAATATCGCTGTCTCACTGTTTCGGCTCGCATCTCCGATGAGCAGTACTCCGTTGGCCCATACGGCAGCTGCTTTGAGCTCCGGAAGGGATTCTTTAGATAGCCCACCTGATACCGTCGTAGGCCCATAGAGTACATCTGTGAGTGTTTTTGGCATCGTTTTCTTAAGCGCATCCGGCACAAGTACCTTTACTTCACCAGCTCCGGTTTCGAGCGCAGTCTGATAGCCTTCGGCCACAGCAGCGAATCCTAATTTGTTGCCACCGACGATGAGCAGCTTGCCAGCTTGGTTCTTACGTTCAGGCTTGTTCCACTCAATCTCTGGAAATAAAGGCACAGTCGGCAGTTGCTTCTTCCAATACGAATGCTCCACGTTGCTACGACGTACCAGACAATACAGTAAACGCGACTACGGCAAATGCGATGAGCGCGAATACAGTAAATACAATCATGAGTAGCCCTATAACGGTCAGCCAGGACAGTACGTGAGCTGGAGGATGCGGCAGCTTATTGTCACGTGCTGATTGAAAAGATCTGTACAATTCGCTGTTTGCCCCCATCGTGATCAGTAGCTCTGCATTGCCGAGCGTGATAATAGTCCAGATTGCTGAGCTTGCAAATGTCGTCAGCCATGCACCTTTTGTGAGGCTAGCACTATGGGCTATTGCTTGGTTTCCGGTTTTTCCCTGGCTGAAAAATACGACACCAGCAAGGCTGTATCTGACTGCCATGATGATACCCGGAACGATCAAGAGGAGACTCCATAATAAAATCTTTACGGTGAGTATAATCTGTAACCAAAGATATGACCAAAATCGGTCAATCGTCCCCTTGAAAGCTTGCTTGAACGTCAAGGTTTTTCCTGCAGCAACTCGTGCCGACGTGATATCAGCCATGCCGCTAACTAACGTGCCAAAAAGTAGCAGAGGGATTAAAACAGCAAAAAATAGCGCAACAATTACAACGACATCAGCCGAAGAGAGAGTGCTCAACGAATCTTCAAACGAGATAGTGCTTGTACCTGAGGCCGCGCTTGGGTCTACCTCGCTCGTAACAATGTTTAGTACTGAAGATATCCCGTTCCCTATAAATCCGACCGCTACGAAAGCTATCGCGACGATAAATATCGTCTTAGCATATAGTAATAGCCGCTCTATACCATTTTTGGTTATTGTAAACGGATTGTTGTCATATGCAGTTGGTTGTTGAGCGGGTTGGACTGGTAGCTCGTCCGGTGTCTGGGCGTTCATGAGTGTTCCTCTGTATTATGTATGTGTATAGTATCAAAAACTTTCATAAGTATCGAGTATATATGCTTGCGCTTCGCCCGGGCGGAGTGTGTAGGCAATATTTTTCCGTTCTATCACTATGTCCCATCCGCGCGACGTGGCTGCTTCCATCAGGTCGGTATTTGGATTAAATGCTATCGGGTGCTCGACTATTTCAAGCATGCTAATGTCGCTTGCGGAGTCGCCTACTGCATATGAATCTTCCAACGTTAAATTGTGTGTGGCGACAATTTCGCGAAGTATTTCGTCTTTTCTGTTATGAACTAGTAGCGAATGTTCAGTTACTTTTCCGGATTTCATCTGATATTTTCGCCCATACGCGATGTCAATACTATGAAGTGTACAAAATCGTTCGACAAGTTCGTGATGCGACGCGCTGATTGCAATAGTCGTGTAGCCATTGTGTTTTAACTGTTTGAGTAATTTCGATGTATATCTGTATACTTGATGCCCTTTTTCTCGGAGTATCTCGTCGGCGATGCTATGCAAGGTAGATTCTGGCAAGCCAACAATCGCTGGCTCGACTGCTTTTAGGAGTTCAGTCTCGTAGGTTGCATATGTATCGGAACGTATCTGCCATTCTTTTCTCGCGGCAAACACTTTGTTGGCTGCGTCTGCTGCAATAACTCCGTGCGAAGCTAATGCGTCGAACAATTCATGATACAACTGCCAACGAAAAATGGTTCCGTCGATATCAAAAACAGCAAATTTTTTAGACATCGAGCTCTATGCTCACGGGGCAATGGTCGCTGCCCATTTGGTCGGCATGGATTTGAGGGTTTTTGACATTGCCGGCTATTTCTTTACTTGCCAGCCAATAATCTATCCTCCAGCCGACATTACGAGCACGAGCATTTGCCCAGTGTGTCCACCAACTGTATGCATCGGTTTTATCAGGATATTTACTACGGAATGTGTCGATGTACCCGGCAGCGAGAAAATTATCGAAGCCTTGGCGCTCTTCAGTCGTAAATCCATGTTTACCGACGTTTGGCTTTGGATTCGCAAGGTCAATCTCTTGGTGAGCAACGTTGAGGTCGCCACTGAAAAGTACTGGTTTCGATTCTTCAAGACGTTGTACATAAGCTAGGAATGCTTTGTCCCAGTGCTTGTGTCGTAATTCGAGTCGGCTTAGATCACCTTTAGAGTTCGGAGTGTATACTGTCACAATCCAAAATTTCTCAAACTCAGCGGCAATCACTCGTCCTTCATCGTTTGGGCTGCCGTAGGTATCACCAGTAACTTTGTATGTTTCAATTAAATCTTCCGGGAAGCCATCTTTGTATTGCAACGGTTTTTCTTTGCTAAAGATCGCCGTGCTCGAATAGCCCTTCTTTATAGCGCTAAAAAAATGTTCATGGTACTGAGGCATATCGAGCTCAACTTGCTCACGATGGGCCTTTGTTTCTTGCAAGCACAATACATCTGGATCGTGCTTTTTTATAAAATCTTGAAAAGCCCCCTTATTGAGGACGGCACGGATGCCATTTACATTCCAACTGTATAGCTTCATGCCTATAAGTATAACTTATTGACTATAGATAAAATTGTAGTAAAATATGTTACTGTCCAGTTCGTACGACGTAAGGAACGCAATGCCGAACAAGAACGATCGCTTGACCCTCCGGCGTGACATCGATATGGCCAACTTCGTTAAGGAGGCCAAGAACATGTCGATGATCGAGATTCCGATCTCGAACGGAAAAGTGCTTCTTATCAAGGACAAGCTCATCAGCTATGATCGTGACGGCCGTAAGAAGTACGTCTTCACGAGCAAATCCGATAGTAACATCCGTGTCACGCTGGTTCAAGTACCAAAAACGGGTATATGGGAGCTGACTCGTCAGGTCGGAGTCTCCTTTTCGGAGGAGCTGACCAAGGCCTAAGGCCACTGGACAACTTGCCGTCTCCGCTCCCACTATGGTGGTGAGCGGAGACGGCAACGACACTTTTACTAGTCAATATTTTTTATCGCACGTTTTGCATCTCTGTCCTGATCCCGGCGTTTTAATGTTTCGCGTTTGTCATAGTTTTTCTTACCTTTTCCGAGTGCGATTACTAGCTTGATATAGCGGCCTTTTGTAATCAGTTTTGTCGGCACAATAGTCATACCTTGTTGTTTTTGTTTAACGAAACTATCTATTTGCTTACGTTTTGCGAGAAGCTTGCGTGGGTTTGTGTCCACGCTTCGTGTGTCTGGCTGCCCTTTTTCGTTAAGCTTCAGGCTAAAGCTAGCGTTGTTGAGCCACAGTTCGTTGTTCCGTACGGTTACAAATGATCCCTTGAGTTGTACGTGCCCATCGCGGGCCGCTCGGACTTCTATACCAGTCAGTGCAATTCCAGCGACAATTTCGTTGCTTGGGTCGAGAGCATAATCAAACCGAGCCCTGCGGTTGAGGACGGCCGATGGCTTGGCTGTGGATTTTACTTGTTTCATATCTAGACTATTGTAACAGTCCCGTGTATAGTTTTTCGAGATGGGTACACATACGATACCAAAACTTATTACCTTTGACGGCGAAGCTCGTAGTGGCAAAGGTACAATTGTCCAGGCGACAAAAGATTATCTGCGAGAAAAATGTGGCCTTAAGCCGATGCTTATCGACAGAGGGCAGACGTTTCGTGCATTGGTAGTAGCGGCAAGTAAAACCGGTGTTAATTTAGACAGCCCTGTCGAAATAGACGCATTCCTAGAAAACGAGCAGAACATCGAAGCTTGCACGCAGTTTGTCAAAGACGTGTACCATATGGATAAAGACACTCGAGATGCATTGCTGTATACCAATCAAGTTGGCGAAGATAGCGCAAAAATAGGCGGACGGCCAGCGAGCCAGTCATTTGTCGTGACTCTTACGAAAAAATGGATGCAAGACGCTGGCAGCGAAGGATTCGATGTTGTTCTTCTCGACGGCCGCGCGCTCGAAACAATCTCGCGCCAAATGCACGAAGAAAATCTTTGCGAATACGTACTTGGTCTGTACTTTGTGTGCGACGCACAAGTTGGTGCACGCAGGACGTTAGGTTACGCTGGGCTCCAATACGCTGAGCTATCGTCAGACCAAAAATTAGAAGTCGACGATTTCGTAACCAAGATTCACCAACGCAACGATGCCGATATGACCCGCGAAGTGGAGCGATTGGTCCGTCCAGAAAATGCGCCTCTCATCACATTACCTATTGCGCCTCAACCCGGTTCTCATATGTACGTCATAGACACGACGGCCGAAATGACTAAGAGCGATATGTATGAGCCGGTGGCCTCTTTTGTTGCACAGTCATTGAAGGCCTCAGAATAAAAGAGTAGTAAGACTTTTATACATTATTTTTGTATTGTAAACTACAACCAGTATGCACATTCTCTTTTTTAGCGATTTTCATGACTCAACACTAGGCGGTATACAGACGTCTATTCGATCCCAAAAGCATGCACTCGAGCAAGCGGGCCATTTGGTCACTGTCGTATCGCCCTCGCCGCTCGAAACTGACTACCCTCCTAGCTTGACGACTATATTGCTACCAAATATTCGATTCGTACTCTCAGCAGGGTATCCATTTCTATTGCCGACGAAAAGCAATTTCAGCTATCTTGAAGCCCAGGTGAAAAAAATACCACCTGTCGACATTGTGCATATCCAGTCAAACCTTGGCGTCGGTATTTTGGGCTATAAATACGCGAAAACATACAATCTCCCGAGCGTTCAAACGATGCACAGTCGCGACGATGTATTGGCCGAAAATAACTACCGCTTCCCTATAGCTACTTCATGGCTGGCGCGTCGCGTACACGCTCACTTTTTGCCACACGGCACTCCGGTGACTGGTTCTACCGCTCGTAGCGCTGCCAGGTACGCGTGGGAAATAATGATCAACCAGTCAGAAGCAGCCGATTGGGTAACGGTGCCGTCTAAACACTTTAAGCAAAAGTTGATAGAGCGTGGTCTAAAAAAGGACATTAGTGTTATATCAAATGGCTTAAGCGACGAAGTAGTGGCCGAGGCAAAAAAATTCACAAAGCTTCCGCCAAACGAGACAGTGCGTATTATGTGGTGCGGACGTGTGTCACCAGAAAAGCGACCGCTAGAGATGATCGATGCAATGCTGCATGTCGATGAAAAAGTACGTCTAGACATGTATGGGTCAGGAGCATATGAGAATAAAGTACGGCAGCGAATAAAGAAACTTGGACTCGAAAAAAGAGTCTCATTTTTCACTAAACTCACCCAAAGTGAGATCTTACGAGAAATGGCGGCACATGATGTGTTGGTGTACAACTCATATGGGTTTGATAACCAGCCGATGATACTGCTAGAAGCAACGCTGAGCCAATTGCCAGTGATACTATGCGACCCAGACCTTGTGGACTGCATACCGTCAGGTTCGGCGTTGCTCACGCGTGATCCGTCGAGTATTGCTATTGCCGAAAAAGTAGCCCGGTTTGTGGCGGCTCCGGACGAGGCGAATCGGATGCGAGACGTAATGCGGCGCCATATGTCCGACATGTACCAATCGACCCATACAAAAGAGATGCTTGAGCTGTATGAAACGGTCATCGCTCGAAGGATATGAACCTATTTGGGTTTGAGCTAGACGTTTAGCAGCGGATACATTGTGTACATGCTATTGCATAATAGCTATAATTGTAGTATAATATAATCATAACCTCAATGGTTTGTTCTTATCAATGTTAGATTGGATGTGATGTCGTGGACACGGCAAACAGGATTGGATTGCTGCCCGGCTTCGGCTGGATGGCGGGTCACGACTTTGTCGTGACCTTGATGATCTGCTGGGCAATTACGCCTATCGGTCACCTCGCAATTGGTTTGATCGGTGAAAGCCGATTAGTCCCTCTCGACTCGTGGAACGGCCGGCAATTTTGGTCGTTTTTCCCCGGGGATGTATTCCTTGGAGTTACGGCAGCGTTTTTGCTCGTAGCTGCAGGCAACTTGCCATCCGAGCAACGCTTCTACAACGCCACCTGGTTCCACATCGTGGTGTTGGTCGTCGTCGCGGCAGTGGCGATCTTCATGACCTACGGAGAGTGGAAGTCGGGTGCATACGGCACGAGAGCGATGTATTCGCCGACCAAGATCTACCACAATGGCGTCTTGTATGCAGGATTTGGGTATGTAATTGTCTCTACGTTTATCGCTCTCGTCGGAGCGGTCGAGCTGAAGTCACTCATTGTGCCTGCTCTGTTCTTCGTGGTCTGGATGGGCATGCTCGTGGTTGACAATTCCATCGCCCCCGAGCCAGATGAACGTGCGCAGAACGCCCACATCGAGGATTGGAGTCCTATCTGGGAACATTGATGAGAGCCGCCGCCCTTTTTTGCCGAAATCCATCGGCGAACAAAAGGGGCGGCTTTTTCATTTCTTGATATACTATACGAATATGCAAAAACTACGTGTAAACATGGTGTCTGAAAGCGAATTTACAGTGCAAGGTCATGGAGTGCATACGGCATTTCGTGAGCTGACCGACGAGCTACAAACCCGCAATGACGTTGAACTAACGGTCAACAAAAGCAATAAAGGTGCGGATATTACGCACATACAAACCGTTGGGCTCTACTCTGCATGGAAGCTGATTACTGGTAAAAGCAAAAAAGTGGTATCGGTCCACGTGATCCCGGAATCATTTGTCGGTAGTATCGTGGGAGCGACGTATTGGTTGCCGTTAGCGAGACTGTACCTAAAGTGGTTTTATTCACGGGCAGACCTATTATTTGCTGTATCGAACACTGTTGCTCACGAGCTGCAAGCGACGATGCATATTAAAAAGCCGATTGAGGTATTTTACAATACTGTGTCGATGAAATCGTACGCTGGGACTAAAGATATGAAAGCGTCTGCGCGACGGTCGCTGTCGATCAAGCCGAAAGAGTGGGTCGTGGTGGGAAATGGTCAAGTGCAACCAAGAAAGCGTCTCGACACATTTTTTGAAACAGCCATGCTATGCCCCGACGTCACGTTTATATGGATAGGCGGCATACCGTTTAAGCAGCTTGGGGCGGAATACGGAAAAATGAATTCGCTTATGGAGCAAACTCCACCAAATGTGCGTATGACAGGAATAATCGACCACGAAAAAGTTCGAACCTATTTACATGCTGCAGACGTCTTTTTTTTGCCGGCCGAGCAAGAAAACCATCCTATGTGTGTACTCGAAGCTGCGGGTGCGCAGCTGCCCATCGTCTTGCGTGACATACCCGAGTACGACGATACGTTCAAAGATGACGCTCTACTGATTTCGCACGCTTCAGAGGCGGCAGAACACATCGTGTCGCTACGTGACAATCCATCCTTCATGGAGAAGTCAAAAGTGGCTACACTCCGCATCGCAAAGAGGTTCGACAGCAAAGCTGGGGCCGAAATTGCTGTTGCGAAGTATCGTGAGCTGATTACAAAATAAATGAGGTATAATAAGCATTAGTAATGCGAATTGGTTTATTTACAGACACTTACCGACCTTCGATCAATGGCATCGTCTTTGTCGTCGAAACACTCAAAAAACACCTAGAAGAGCAAGGTCACGAAGTGTTTATTTTTTGCCCTGCAAAAACAGTACGGCCAAGTAAGTACTTGGAACTTGTCGCCGAAGACGACCATATCATTCGCTTCCCTAGTATCAAAGGTGCGTTTTTTGACGATTATGACACGACGATATTCTTCCCACCGCGTGTAGTACAGCAAATAAAGGAGTTAAACCTCGATGTCATCCATGTCTTTACTCCTTCGCAAGTAGGGCTTGTCGGCATTCAGGCGGCATGGAAACACGACACGCCGTTTATCATGCAGCACTCGACCGACCTGTACGAGTTCGTTGAGCACTACCCCGTTGTACTACCTGGCGTATTGGCGCTTATCGGCATCGTACTTCCTTTTACGCTTCGACTTGCAGGGAGAGACATGCGCGAAATCCTGATGTTATACCGCCCGCGCCGTGGTGTGACAAAGTGGAACCAAGACATCATTGAGCGTGCTATCACTATCATGTATAGCAAAGCCGACGCAGTAATTGCGTTGAGTCGCAAGAGCGTAGAGCAGCTAAGTTCATGGCAACACCACGAAAATTATAAATACGACCTCACGCTCATGCCAAATGGCGTCGACAAGCTCCCCGCGCCATCGGCCAAACAACTAGAAGATTTCCGCACCCAATACGGTATCGAGAATGACGACGAAGTAATCGGATTTGTAGGGCGCATAGCTGCAGAAAAAAACCTAGCTCGATTAGTCGAAACTATGGAAGTTGTGATTACGCAGCGGCCGAAGGCAAAACTCGTGTTTGTCGGTGATTTTGAGTATCGGGAAACACTCGAAGAAATTGCACGGACTTCTTCGGCTGGGAACCGAATAGTCTTTACTGGCGCAAGGCCGCGAGAAGACTTAGGCGTGGCGTACGCTGCATTTGACGTATTCGCCTTTCCTTCACTGAAGGACACACAAGGCTGGGTACTTCACGAAGCAGCTCATGCCGGATTGCCTATTTTGCTCATCGATACACTAGTTTCAGAGGTGGTACGTGAAGGCGAAAATGGCGTATTTGCAGAAGATGATGCTGACGATATCGCCGAAAAAATCATCGGGCTTTTCGAGGATGATGAACTACGCACGCGGCTCGCAAAAGCAAGTAAACAACTCGCTCTCCAATATAGCGAAGCCAAGCAAGTTAACTCGCTCATTGAATTGTACAAAAAAGTAGTGGAAGAGCACGAAACGCGCCCGACCCTTCGTGAACGATTTATTCTGCAGTCAAAGTAGTCCACTAAGCACTGCCCCTACCGTTCGTGTTACAATACTCTGATGATTGGTGATATTTCAGTAACCGAAAAATCGTTCGGACCTAAGACGTTGATGAAAAATATCAAGTTTTCTTTGGATGCCAAAGAAAAAGTTGGTGTCGTAGGCCGAAACGGTGTCGGTAAATCAACTCTCTTTGCTATCTTAGCAGGTACAGATACCGATTTTACCGGTAATATCGTCTATAAGCGCGGACTGACTGTCGTAGCGACTGCACAGGAGCACCACGATGTTGGCGCGGAACAAACGGTGCTGCAATACATCCTAGCTGGATTACCTGAGTATCCAGAACTCTCGCATATTATCGAAACATATCCGGTGACTATGGGCGACGACATGGATAAAATTGCCGAATACACCGACGCGCTCGGACGTTTCGACGACAAAGGTTTTTACCAGATAGAAAGCGACATCGAACGTGAACTTGATACCTTCCAGCTTCCAGATGTTGCGCACCGCCCTTTCTCTACTCTTTCCGGTGGTCAAAAACGACTCATCGAAGTCGTGAAGATAATGCATTCTCAAGCCGACCTAGCGCTGATCGACGAACCAACGAACCACATGGACTATGTGGCAAAAAATCAGTTTATCGAATGGATGAAACAAGCCCCAGAGGCGATGCTGGTGATTACCCACGACCGCGATGTACTGAAATACGTGGATCGGATTGTTGAGCTAAAAGACGGGGGAAGCCAGGCTTTTAAAGGCAACTACGATGCATACCTAAAGCAAAACGCTCACTCTACCGGTACGCAAATGAATGAATTTGAACTTATCGAAAAACGAATCGTAAACCTGAAGCAAAAGGTCATCGAGTACCAACGGTTCAAAGAAAAAGCTCGCAATCCGCAGACGATTCAAAAATTCAAACGTCTCGAAGAAGATTCACGCAAAGAACTCTCACAGCTACAGGCTAAAGAAAAGCCAACCTTTTGGATCGATAAAGATTCTGTCGAAAACCTCAACTACAAAGTTGCCGGGCAATACCAGAAGTTCAAAGCGAAGAATATCCGTATGGATATCAAGAGCGACGAATCACGATCGAAGCACGTATTGGTTTCCGCAAAGAAAGTCAGCCTTGGCTACGATTCCCCTCTTTTCGAAAACGTAAATATCGACCTTCGGGAAGGCGAAGCGCTCGAGCTTCGTGGTCGTAACGGTGCAGGTAAAACCACGATGATCAAAGCGTTGCTTGGTAACGACGAAGTGACTATTTACGAAGGTGAAGTCGAACTTGACCGCCACATGCGCGTTGGGCAATACGAGCAAGAAGTATCTAAAGGCTATTTCAAACTTACACTAAAAGAAGCGATCGAACGCGTCTACCTCGACCGTAACTTGTCTATTTCTGAGACCAAAATCCGTCAGCTAATGAGCGACTACTTGTTTAACGAAGGCGACGGCATGACGCCAGTAGAACGACTGTCTGGTGGTCAAAAAGCTCGGCTCCAAGTGATACAGATGCTTGCGAACGAACCGCAACTCCTCATCCTCGACGAGCCAACAAACCACCTCGACCTCCCTTCTATCGAAGAGTTAGAGACTGCACTCGAAAAATACGCTGGTGCGATATTGTACGTCAGCCACGATGCGTATTTCCGCAACGCTATTGGCGGCGATGTCGTGAATATTAGTTAACGATAAAAGTTACGAATCTCACGGAGTACATCGCCTTGTGAAACAGGCATTTTCACATCGGTTTGACGATATTCATGAAACCGTTCTTGGCGAGCTCGGCGCAATATTTCTTCAAAATCTGCTCCAGTCATACCGTCACTATGTTGCGCAAGTTCTACTACATCAATAGAATCGTCGTACGGAACGAAACTAGTAGGCTTTAATTCGTTTCCATCGCTATCAAAAAGTTCAAAGTTATCTTTATTGAAGTGAGTTAAAGATTTAAAGAACACTGCGCTCCAGACATCGATCCGCTCGGCTGCATTCGGACACGGAACTTCAATGGCTTCAAGCCTGCCTGAGCGTATAAGAGAAGGCTCGAGATCACCTAGATCAAAATTTGTCGCTGCTAATACTATGATGTTTGGGTGATTTTTAGATATTTCTTCAAGTTGAACATTCAAAACTTTACGTATATCAAGTCGTTCGGTTGTACCACTCGATCCTTTTTGAGCCAGGGCATCGAATTCGTCGAAAAATAACACCAGTTTACCATCAACTTCTCTTGCTTTATCGAATGTATCGGCAACATTCCATCCTGATTCGCCTACCCACTTACTCACTAAATCGGTTGAGCTGATGGACCAAAATGTTGCGCCAACTTCGTGAGCGAATGCTTGAGCTATAGTAGTTTTGCCAGTCCCCGGAGGCCCGTGCAGCAAGACATGCCCGCTCGACACGCCATATTCCGTTGCTGCTTCCGGGTCGTCAAACACATCAGCTATATCTCTGAGCCGTCGTTTCGCCGCCGTTGCACCGCCTATATAATCTAGGCCGTATTCGTCGGATACATTTGTTTCGCTCTCAGGCATGTCAACTAACCCACTAAGCTGGTCACTTGTCGACCTATCATCTGGATAAGCGCTGTTAAATTGTTCTAGCTTGTAACGTTTTGGGTGCTTAGGTGGATTACCAAACGTCATCCGCAACTGGTCTATCGCGACGCATAGTACTGTGCTAACGTGTAGCAGTCTAGTCAGGGGTTCTGATGGATTATTGGAGGGATTATCGAGTGGATGATGTGTCGCGCGAGTTAAGTTTCCAATATTTCCTATAGACAACTGAATACTACACTCGTCTGGCTCTGCCTTCAGTGCCACCCGAATATAATCACGCATATCTAATGCAATATATAATGAGAGTGGGTCGTGCCGCAAGGTTTCAGGTTGGTAGTCATACGTTTGTAGGTGTTCTTTCAACTCTTCTAGAAATGCCCCTGGCCACATCTCAGGATTATTCTCGAAGTCGGTCGGGCGGAAGCTTACTGCAGCTTGCATAACAGGTTGGTCTTCAATAGCCGATGGCCAGGATTCAAGAGATACCGCTCTTGCGGGGTACGGTAATTTATCTTCATTTGTTTCATTAAGGTACGTCTGATGTGTATTCGGATCCGACAGTCTAGTCGACAGCTCGCTATATGGTCCAAGTTGAATATCAACGTGGGTGCCGGTAATGAGCTCATCCTCAGCACTACTAATAGGATAGTATTCTGTCATTTAAGAAGTATGCCCTCACAAAGTGCCAAAATCAAGCATAAGGGTCTATAGCGATATAGAAGAGACCCGCTTTGTGTTAGTAGGCAATTTGTTTTCATCACGTACTTTTTGCAGTTACGTTCAGTCAAACTCAAGGATAATTTCTCCAGCGATGTCTATCAACTGAACACCCTGGAAGGTGCCGCCTATTTTTTTGTTGAGGGTTTATGCTGCAGGAGTGTCTGGTCAATACGCGCATGCTTCCTTGCCGCATTTGTCTGTAATTTTAATTGCACTGATGAGCCGTAGAAAAAATCAAAAGAAAGGAGAAAACCCCACCCTGACGAGCGGAGTTTCCTCTACGCGGTCAGAGCGAGGTAAGAGGTGCTTCAACCTCTGTGTAGAACATTCCCAACGTTGGAACAAGACCGCTTTCAAAAAGCACGATTTCGATAAACGTGCTTCGATCTTCCGGAGAGAATCCTTTGAGTACTGCCAGTTGAGCGATGACCCATACATCTATGACACGGGTCACCTCATCGGCAAACGATTGAGGTGGTCCGAACATGCCATACATCTTCGGGTCGAGATTATCCTGCGGGGGCTGGTAGCTGAAGGTATCTCCGATTACCGATGCTTGCAGTCGCTTTGCCTCATCTTCGAACGATTTATCGAAGTTGCTGTCACTAAGTGTCGCTGCGACTTCTGTCTGTAACGCGTATCCTTCCTTCATAGCTTCGATGTAGCTGCGGATGGTTGTGTCGATGTCTTCTGAGCGTTCACTCTGTTTCGTAACATTGAGCGAATTGAGCATCATAAGACCCGCCCACTCCGGACTGAACAGTTCGAAGCTGGGAAGTACGAGGAGACCTTGCCGGAGCATGTCATCTACAGGGCTTGAGAGTTGCGAAAAAACCGGTCGAGAATTTGCAGTGATAGCTGCTTCCTTCGCGAATTTCGGCGCATACCCGTCTGTAGTCGAATTCACGAACACGAAGAAGTCTTCATTCTCAGGACTTTCGTCGTAGAGAGTAATATTTCCTTCACTATCTCTCTCGAATAGCGTTACGTGTTGCGCTGCATGTTCGATTGCGCTGCATGCTTCTTCACTCTGCGCTGCTTCCGCAACGGATATTGCTGCAAAGAACCATTTGACAAGTTCAACGCGGCGGAGAGCTTCGCTATCGCTGTCACCGAAGGCTACATCGAGAGTTTCAATCGAGTCGCATGAAAACATAGCAGGAACGTCTGATGATGACGTGTTGTTCCTGCTACATCCGGTAAGGATCAGTAATAAACACACCGCCATACTACATAGTGCAATTAAAAAAGCCTTCACGGCTTTCCTCCAGTTCTGTTCTAGTTGGGTATGTACTTCCGACAATGTGGTTCGGATTTCGTAATTATAAAAGAAAAAAACTAGGCAGTCAATGACCGCCTAGTTTTGCATGTGCATTGTACTATCTATGTTGCGCTAGTGAGCAATTTGTTTTCTTCAAGTGCTTTTTGCAGCTTCGGTCGGTCAAATCCTAGGATCATTTCGCCTGCGATATCTGTCACTGGAACACCTTGGAAAGTGCCGCCTAGTTTTTCAAGAAGCTCTTTGTTTGCATCTTCGTCTTCTTCGATGTTTTTAGAAATGTATTTTACGCCTAGCTTGTCGAGCCATTGTTTTTCGGTTTTACAAAATGCACACCATGTAGTGCTATATACGGTTACGGTAGCTGTAGAATCGGTCATTGTGTTCTCCTTCGCTTATTTCTTAACTTACTATACATTGTACACTAAACTACTTTTCCTGTGTACCCTCCACTGATGTGAGGTGCCAAAAGCGGCACATATGGCAGTGGTAGGTATCGAGCTGCAATGTAAACGAACTCAGCTCACGCAGGCGCGCAGCTTTGTCAGCGTCTTCCTGTGAAGTGTACCGGGACTTGCTATCGCAGCCACTGAGTGGCGTATACCGGATGTGGGCTGGTCTCTTCAGTTTTCGTGGCATTTTGGTAGAATATAATCTCGTTATTTGCTATACTCCTAGTGTACATGACAACAGAGGGCAAAACGAAACCAAAAGCCGCTGAAGAACCGACCAATGCGCCGGTCATTTTATTGCTCGGAGCTTTCGGTGACACTACGTGGCGCATGTTTGTGCCAACAATCGGCCTGATGACGGCAGGGTTTTACGCAGATAAATCGTACGATACATTTCCTTGGCTATTTATCGTAGGGCTCGTCGCCGGGTCAACTGTCGCAGGCTATCTCGTATATAAGCAACTATCTAAAAAGGTATAATAGAAATAATGTTTCATTTCGCAGCAGCAGACAAACCGCATATTGAGCTAAAGGCTGAAGAGATCTTTTCGCTTGGCCCGGTTTCGATTACAAACTCGGTGATTTTCGGTATTATCGGCTTCGCCATTACCTTAGCGATACTTTTTTACGTAGCCAGGCAACTCCGTGAAGGCAGTAAAAAGTCGTTTCTTACAAAGCTCGTGCAGTGGTCGTTTGAAGGCTTCTACGGCCAGGCGCAAGAAATCCTTGGCGACAAAGTACTTGCTCGTAAGATTTTTCCACTGGCTATCACGATGTTCTTTACCGTCCTTATTTGCTACTGGCTGAGTGTGCTACCTGGTGTTGGCTCTATTACCTACAACAATATTCCGTTGTTCCGTTCGCTCCCAGCTGACCTCAACTTTACGTTCGCACTGGCCATCATCACTTTAGTTGCAACGCAGATGTACGCTATACAGCAGCATGGTGCGTTTGGTAGTGTTAAACGATATTTTAAAAACCCATTCAAAAACCCCATTGGGGCCTTCGAAGGCATTCTCGAATTTATCGGTGAATTTAGCCGTACGATTGCCCTCAGCTTCCGTCTATTTGGTAACGCGTTTGCGGGTGAAGTATTGCTTATCCTCATCGGGTTCCTTACCAGTTACGCTGCGAGCGTTATACTGCCGTTCTTTATGCTGTTCGAACTGTTTATCGGCTTTATCCAGGCGTATGTATTCTTTGTCCTGACGCTTATTTTCACCTCACTTGCCGTTGCGTCTCACGGAGACCACGACGAACATTCTCCTGATCACTCTCTTTCTGATGACGCTAATAAAGAGCATGAGGCTGCGATGCAGTCAGCATAAGGGTACACTCTCTCTACGATCTCTTCGAGAAAGTAGAGGCGTTCGGCTAAAATGTCTATGACATTTTACAGCCCCTTACGCTAACCGCATCACATCCCCGTTCCACGTTAGTGACCAGGTTGAAAAGTGATATAATAACGGAAACAAAGTAATAACTCTAAAGGAGTAACAACAATGGAACAATTAGCATTCGTACTAGCATACGCATTACCTGCACTCGGTGCAGCCCTCGGTATCGGTCTTATCGGTGCAGCAGCACTAAACGCACTAGGACGTAACCCAGAGAAACTATCAGACATCCGGACACTGATGATCACCGCGATCGTATTTGCCGATGCGCTTGCGATTATCGGTATCGTTGTAGCCTTCATCGCTGCAGGACAATAAGTTGAACTCTTCACTACAACAATTTGCAAATGCTGTAGCTGAGAAGCCGAAAGAAAGTATTTTAACTGGACTCGGTATCGATTTTACGTTGCTTATTCTGCAAGGAATAGCATTTCTGCTGATGGTATTTGTGCTCGCAAAATGGGTATACCCCGTCTTCATGCGCATTATCGATGAGCGTGAAGCAAAAATCGAGGCAAGTACTAAAGCAGCCGACGAAGCCAAAGCTGCTGCAGAAAAAGCTGAAGCTGGTGTCGAAGCAGAACTCAAAAAAGCTCGCACCGCAGCAGCAGACATCGTAGCTACGGCAAAAACTGAAGCAACCGCCGCTATCGAAAAGGCTGAAAAAGATGCAAAGACTCGAAGCGAACGAATTGTTGCAGACGCACACGAAAGCCTCGGCAAAGAAGTGTTGAAGGCTCGCGAATCTCTTAAAAAGGACACGCTTGAGCTCGTCAAGCAAGCAGCTGGTATTGCTACTGCGCATGTAGCTGACAGTAAGCTCGACAATGCAGTCTTGAAGAAATCCTTGGACAGTGTCCAGCATCCAATGAAAGAAGCTAAAAGTTAATATGGCAACAAAGATTTCTCGACGTAAATTGGCAACATGGACAGCGGCTCGGCTTGCAAGCGGTGACCCGGCGAAAAACGTCATGCACCAGCTTGGCGCATTTTTGATCGATACTCGGCGCAAAAAAGAGCAGTCACTTATTGTACGAGATATCGAGATTGCTCTTTTAAAAGAAGGTACCGTACTCGTTCAGGCTACCTCGGCACGTGAACTATCAGCCGAAGCGCTAGGTTCGATTGAAAGCTTTGTAAAAAACGAATACGGTAGCAATGTGAAGGTCATAGTAGAGCAACATATAGATACAACAGTCATCGGCGGAGTGAAGCTCGAGACCCCAGACAAGCAGATCGATGCAACCATACGAACCAAACTAGAGAAATTGACGGCGTAAGCAAGGAAAGGCACACAGATTATGGCAGATATAGCAGTACAGGAATTATCAAAAGAACTCAAAGACGCAATCGCGGGCATTGAGAAAAACGAAGGTCTCAAAGACGCCGGCGTCGTTATCCGTGTTGGTGACGGTGTGGCATGGGTCCACGGTCTTGCGAACGCAGGCTACTCGGAAGTACTCGAAATCGACACTAAATCAGGTGTTGTAGAGGCATTTGCGTTGAACCTCATGGAAGACGAAATTGGTGCGGTTATCCTCGGTAACGATTCGCAAGTATCTGCAGGTAACACTGTACGACTTCGTGGTGAAGTACTTTCCGTCCCTGTTGGCGAAGAACTTCTTGGCCGTGTTGTCGACCCACTCGGTCGTCCACTTGACGGTGGCCCAGCTATCAAAACAAAGCAGACGAACCCAGTCGAGCGCGAAGCAATTGGTGTAATGGGACGAAAATCTGTCCACGAACCACTTATGACAGGTATCATGGCTATCGATGCGATGTTCCCTATCGGCCGTGGTCAACGTGAGCTTATCATCGGTGACCGCCAAACTGGTAAGACAGCCATTGCAATCGATACTATGATCAACCAAGCACGGCAAAAAACTGGCGTCGTGAACATCTATGTTGCTATCGGTCAGAAACTTTCAAAGGTTGCGCGTCTGGTAGAACGACTCAAACAAGAGGGCGTCATGGAGCAAACTATCGTTGTTGCGACTGGTCCTTCTGACCCTGCATCACTTCTCTATCTCGCACCATACGCTGGTACTGCTATGGGAGAATACTTCCGTGACAATAAAGGCCACGCACTGATGATCTACGACGACCTTTCAAAGCATGCGGTTGCGTATAGGCAAATGTCACTCCTTCTCCGCCGCCCACCAGGACGAGAAGCGTTCCCAGGTGACGTGTTTTACCTCCACTCTCGTTTACTTGAACGCTCAGCAAAACTTTCAGACGACCTAGGTAACGGCTCATTGACTGCCCTTCCTATCATCGAAACCCAAGCTGGCGACATCTCCGCGTACATCCCAACAAACGTTATTTCGATTACTGACGGTCAAATATTCATGGAAACAGATCTGTTTAACCAAGGTATTCGACCAGCGATTTCTGCCGGACTTTCGGTCTCTCGTGTCGGTGGCTCTGCACAGACAAAAGCCGTAAAGAGCGTATCCGGAAACCTAAAGCTTGGTCTTTCACAATTCCGCGAGCTCGCGAGCTTTGCTCAGTTTGGTTCAGACCTCGACGCCGAGACAAAGAGCCAGATCGACCGTGGTCAACGACTGACTGAACTGCTGAAACAACCACAATACCAGCCTGCTGGTATCTGGGAACAAGCGGCGTCTATCTTTGCCGTGTCACAAGGCCTCTTCGACAACGTGACCGTTAGTAAAATCAAAGACGCACAAACTGCACTATTGACGAAGCTGTGGGCAGACCACAAAAAAGAAATGCAAGAGCTCAACAAGGGTAGCGAAAAAGTTGCAGCCGATAGCCCAAGTGGCAAGTTGATCACAAAAGCTGCAAAATCTGCGGCGAAAGGCTTTGAAGGCTAAGCTATGTCGGGTCACGATTACTTGTCAAAACCAGACTTATCGGCCGATGAATTAAATCAGGTTCGTAGCGCTGTTAGGGATAATTTATGGGGTGCCCTAAATTCAGGAATTGATCGGTTAGAGACCGCGGAAGAAATGTTTAAATTAAGGGACGCTTTTATTTCTATCAGCTCTCTAATTGGTGTTATTAAGGATTCGAAAGATGCCTAGTCAACAACAACTAAAATCTCGTATACGCTCGGTACGATCTACTAAGCAAATTACCAAGGCCATGCAAATGGTCTCGGCTAGCAAAATGCGTCGTGCACAAGAAGCGACCAAACAAACCACGCCGTATACTCAGACCGCTCGCGAGATTTTGGCGCATCTTTCAAAACAAGGCGCTACCCAAGGTCACCCGCTGTTTGAAGTACGAGATGTCAAAAAGCGATTACTCATCGTTATTGCAAGTGATAAAGGTCTTGCCGGTGCGTACAACTCAAATGTTGGCAAGCTATATATACGAGAACTACTAGCAGACGATAAAGCTGGTATAAAAACGGCAACAATAGCTGTCGGAAAAAAAGTATCTCAGCTAGCTACTCGCTTGAAGAATGACGACATACTCGGTGTATACAACGACATCCCCGATAAATTGCAAGGCAACGAAATGCAATCGGCACTCGACACTGCCTTTAAGCTGTATGGTGATGAAGAAATCGATGCAGTCGATGTCATCTACACCGAATTTATCAATGGTATCAAGCAGATTGCAAAGACAGAGCGAATATTGCCCGCCGGTGCAACTGGTGAGCCAGAAAGCGACGACATTGCTGAAGCATTATTTGAGCCAGACACTGAAACAGTATTACAAAACGTTGTCTACCGCCTTCTGGGTGCGCAGCTATTTCAAGCACTTCTCGATGCTCGTGCAAGTGAGCACAGTATGCGAATGATTGCTATGAAAAATGCGACAGACAACGCTGGTGATTTGATCGATGACTTGACGCTTGAAATGAACAAGGCACGCCAAGCGGAAGTAACCCAAGAATTAGCAGAAATAAGTGGTGGTGCGGAGGCAATGAAGTAATGAAAATTGCACTTTTCTCATTAGTGTTACTTCTTGTTGTCGGAATCTTCTGTTTTTGGTACTTAGATGATAAAAAAATCACTAGAGACTGCGAGTCTCGCTCAATTAGTGATAGTGAAGCGAAACTGTTCAGAGTATTCGAAGAGCGTAACGGAAAGAAGTACATTACAATATGTTCATAAAAAGCAAAGGAGAAAATGATGAGTAAAAATACAGGAACAATCACACAAGTCGTTGGTGTGGTAGTCGACGTAGAATTTTCGAGCAGCGATCTGCCAGGAATTTACGACGCGCTACTCGTACAACGAAAAGATCATAAAGAAATCACCCTTGAAGTTGCACAGCACCTCGATGAACACACAGTGCGTGCTATTGCTATGAGCAGTACCGACGGACTAAAACGCGGCGACGCAGTTGAGACTACTGGCGCACCGATTAGCGTGCCTGTAGGCCCAGCGACACAAGGTCGTATGTTTAACGTTACCGGTGAAATTATCGACGGCGGTAAGCCAATGCCGAAAGACGTCAAGACGGCGCCTATTCACCGTGAAGCCCCTGCCCTTTCAGAGCAGAGTAACACAACTGAAATACTCGAAACAGGAATTAAAGTTATCGACCTTATTGCCCCACTGACAAAAGGTGGAAAAGCTGGGCTATTCGCCGGAGCTGGTGTTGGTAAAACAGTGCTTATCCAGGAACTTATCAACAACATCGCAAAATTTCACTCTGGAAACTCAGTGTTTGCCGGAGTTGGTGAACGTACTCGTGAAGGAAACGACCTCTACTACGAGATGGAAGAAGCAGGCGTACTTGGCAAGACATCACTTGTCTTTGGCCAGATGAACGAACCTCCAGGAGCTCGACTTCGTGTGGCGCTTTCTGGCCTTGCAATGGCAGAAGCCTTCCGTGACGAAGGCAAAGACGTACTTCTTTTTGTCGACAATATCTACCGATACACACAGGCTGGTTCTGAAGTATCTGCGCTCCTCGGTCGCCTTCCCTCTGCTGTTGGGTATCAACCAAACCTCCAACAAGAAATGGGTGCACTGCAAGAACGAATCACTTCTACAAAAAAAGGTTCGATTACGTCTGTACAAGCCGTCTACGTCCCAGCCGACGACCTGACTGACCCGGCGCCAGCAACGACCTTCGCTCACCTCGATGCTACTATAGTGATGAACCGTGGCCTGACGGAAATAGGTATCTACCCCGCAGTTGACGTGCTCGATAGCTCTTCTACATCACTCGATGCTGAAATCGTCGGAGAAGCGCACTACAAAGCGGCACGTGGCGCTCAAGAAGTATTGCAACAGTACAAAGAACTCCAAGACATCATCGCGATTCTTGGTATGGAAGAACTGTCTGACGAGCAAAAACAGACGGTTAACCGCGCACGTCGTCTGCAACGATTCTTTGCTCAGCCGTTCTTCGTAGCAACACAATTTACCGGAAACGACGGCGTATACATCAAGCTTGAAGATACCGTAAAAGACGTCACCGACATCTTGGCTGGTAAATACGACAGCAAACCCGAGAGCTGGTTCTATATGGCTCCTGGTCCACTCAGCGAGAAGAAAGACTAATGAAGTTCGAACTGATCTCGTTGCTCGGCGTCCAGCTGGACACGGAAGTGTACGAAGTGCAGGTTTCGACTGCTGCTGGGCCTATTTCGATATTCCCAGGCCACGAACCTCTTGTTTCTGTAGCTGTTCCTGGTGCTATCTCAGTGCGCTTCAAAAAAGGCGACAACGACGAGCACCTCGAACTTTTCGCTATCGGTGGTGGCGTGGTAGAGATTACAAAAGACGGCGTTAAAGTATTGGTAGACGAAGCTGACCGTGGTGACGACATCAAAGAAGCTGAAGCTAAAACAGCGCTCGATAATGCTCTTGCCCTTAAAGCAAATGCCAAAGATAAGATTGAGCTTGAAAAAGCTTCTGCGCTTGTCGACCGTCATCAAGTACGACTTAACGTGGCTGGACTTCGACGTCGGAAACGACGCTAAGTCTACACTGAAGTTTAAGCCCAATTCCGTATGTTCTTTTCTGCTAAAAAGAACATTAAAACTTGTTAGTGACAGTGTTTAATTTATAGCTATATCCTTGAATATTCAAAAAGAAAAAGGTACATTAAAAGCATGAGCTTCATGCAACTTAAACAACAACGTGGTTTTACTATTGTTGAGCTACTGATTGTTATTGTGGTGATTGCGATTCTTGCATTAATTTCTATTGTGGCATACAACGGGATGCAACAACGTTCACGCGACAGCATACGCAAGCAAGATATAACAGCCCTAGAGAAAGCACTCGAGCTATATTATATCGATAAGAACGAGTATCCACCTACTGGCACGTCATGCTCAATAAGCGGGTATAACGGATGGGCTACAACAGCCGACAAAGATGGCTGCTGGGTCACGTTCATTAACTATCTCAAACCTTACTTAAATGACGTTAATATAATAGATCCCAGTGCCCATTCTGTCTCGACAACTACTGAACTTTACAATAGTACAAATTACAGGATAACGACTTATTATTGTGGTCGTCAGACCTATATTATACGCTATAATACTGAAATTCAGGCAAGTAACTCAACCCCCGTAAATGGTTCAGCGAACGGCTGCTCTGCTGTGCCAGCACAATACCCCAGCAATACACGATATATAGTCATACATAGTAAAGTCTAGGTTGCTCCATGATGATGTAGCTAGAAAATGTGTTAGCAGCCCATATTGACGTCATAAAACTACACGATTGCCCATTAAAACATAAGCGGGTATCATAAGAGTACCTATGATAGAACCTCAATCCGTACTAGCCGTACTTTCTTTACTTGTGATTGCTTCAGGTGCATTTTTTGCATCAAAAAAAATCAACGTTCCCTATAGCGTCCTTCTTGTCCTCGTGGGAATATTGATTGTGCCTATAGTGAGTATCCCCGGGCTAAGCGGAGTATTTGGATTTTTATCAGAACTCACCCTCACACCTGAACTCCTCTTCTTTGTATTTTTGCCTATCTTGATATTTGAATCGGCGTTCAATATGAATATTAGACGTATGGTAGATAACATCTGGACCATTTCGTCGCTTGCTGTCGGTGGCTTGCTCGTGTCTACGATTGGGATCGCAGGTGCGCTCTACTATTTGTTGCCTTTGGTCGGACTAGATGTCCCCTTTATCGTAACCCTACTCTTTGGTGCAATTATTTCGTCTACTGACCCGGTAGCAGTGCTGGCAATGTTTAAAGAATTTGGTGCACCCAAGCGACTTTCGATGATATTTGAAGGTGAAAGCTTATTCAATGACGGTACAGCCGTTGCACTCTTTTTGGTCATCATTGCTGTCGTCCAAAATGGATTCAATGGTACGAGTACTGTTATAAACGGGGTTGGACTATTTGTGCAGATGGTCATACTTGGTGTGGTATTTGGACTTGTCATGGCTTCTATATTTTCCCGTGCGCTCCGTGTCGTGAAGGCAAATGAATTTGTCACCGCGACAATATTACTTATATCTGCGCATTTCGTATTTATATTGAGCGAAATTATAAATGAAACTACTATTTTTGGTGTTCAATTCAATGTATCATCCATCATAGCCACGACAGTCGCCGCATTGTTTCTAGGTAATTATTCTCGTCATATTCTTAGTCCAAAAGCCGACACGTACCTGACAAAAGTAACCGAGCATTTTGCCTTCATGGCAAATTCATTGGTCTTTTTACTGGCTGGGTTGTTGTTCGCGTCGGCAGATGTCGATTTTGTCAGCTTGATATTGCCAATTACGCTCACTATCTTGGTGGTTGCTACTTTCAGAGTGATTGCAGTATATGCCGTGACAATCCCTATAAACGCACTCAAAGTGGAAGAGCATATTCCACGCTCATGGCAGCTTCTGATGTCTTGGGGAAGCTTACGCGGCGCCCTAGCTATCATCATCGTCTTACTTATACCAGACAACTTTGACGTTGCAGGATGGACGGCTGGCTATCCTGTGAAAGATTTCTTACTCGCACTGACTATTGGCTGCATCCTGGCGACATTGTTTATCAAGGCGCCGCTCATGGGCTATATCATACGCAAACTGAGACTCGACGAACCGGAGCCTTTAGTAGAAGCGTTTGAGGCAGATATGGGCGTCTACTATCTGCTCAACGCCGAAACACGATTTATGACCCAAAAAACCCGTGGATTTGTCCGCGACAGTGAGTTTGCTCACCTGAAAATTAAACTTGAAAACTCTATAGAGGAAGTCTACCTAAGTCGTAATGCATTGGTACATCGCCATGGTAAAAAAGTCTTCGAGCAATCACTACATTTTAGCGCTATACGTATAGAAACGCACACACTTAAGCAGCTGTATGTAAACAAAGAAATTTCAGAAGCAGTCTATCGACGGCTCTTAGGTAAACTTAACCTACAGAAAGAGATGATCGAATACGCCCAACACGATGCTATAGACCCTTCTAGGTACATCGATAGAAAGGATATATTCGATAGGCTCATCATAGCCCTTCAGACGCCAGTCGGCTCTTCCAAAAAAGCAGCAAAACTCGAAGAACAGTTGCAGTACTACCGGGCTCAGATGATTTTGGCACGTAAAGTCACGAAGGTGCTCGGTGACATGCAACATGAGCACGACAAGCCAGTATTTTTGCCGGACGTGTATGACAAAGTAGTCGAACGCTATGCACGATACCGCACGCAGTCATCGCTGAGAGTCGACGATATGTTAGCAAAACATACCGAGGAGATTTCAGGGTATCTATCTAAGCTAGCGTACCGTTCGGTCAATGCTGCTGGAGCACACGCACTAGACTACCTGCATGGAAAAGGGGTTGTTAGTGAACAGTTAGAGGAAGAGATCGAACACAAGTTCGGGATTAGCGGCTCATAGCGTCGTTCAGTAGAGTACGGACTTCGTCGGTACTACTCGCATGCATCAGATGGTCACGGAGCTCGGCTGCTCCATCGAAACTCCTAACGTAAATTTTAAAGAAACGTTTTAGCGTGTCGAACGGTCGGCCGATCTGTTTTTTGTGTTGATCGTACAGCTCTAGGTGCGTGTTCAGTAGTGCCAGTAGCTCATCTTTTGTGTGCTCTGTAGGGGCAGCTTCAAAAGCGAACGGGTTGTGAAACACGCCGCGGCCGATCATGATGCCATTTACACCAGGATTTTCTTTAGCTATCTTTTCGCCGTGCGCTCTGTCTTCAATATCTCCGTTGAGCGTGATAAGTGTGCTGGGAGCGATTTGATCTCGTAGTTCCAGAATTGCTGGAATCAGTTCGAAATGTGCCGGTACTTTACTCATTTCTTTTTTGGTACGCAGATGAATCGTCAGGTTGACGATATCTTGTTGGAGTAGGTGCGTCAGCCAGCCTCGCCATTCGTCGAGCTTACTGTACCCTAGACGAGTCTTTACGCTTACCGGAAGACCGGCTAGTTTTGCTGCTTGTATAGATGCTGCGGCAAGTTCGGGATTTAGAATAAGGGCGGAGCCGCCGCTTTTTACAGCGCTTTTAGCTGGGCACCCCATATTGATATCGATACCATCGTATCCGAGCTCTTTGCAGTGCATAGCGAGCTGCTCCATATCACCCGGTTCCCCACCCCAAATTTGGGCGACGATAGGCTGCTCGTCGTCGGTTTTGTATAGTCGCCCACCGATTGCTTTTTCACCAGCGTGAACCCAGCCCGTTGCGTTGGTGAATTCGGTAAAATACATGTCGGGTGGCGCAGCATGTGCGACTACGTGACGAAACACGACGTCGGTGACGGCTTCCATAGGGGCAAGGATAAAAAATGGCTGTGGTTGATTGTTCCAAAACATGTCTGTCTACTATAATCGATTCTTGCATCTGACACAAAGCGCGTTATGTCGAATGTGAGAATGACAGAAAGTAACATTCTTTAGAATGAGGCGAGGGGCCCACGGGAGGTCTGCGCGCACGAAATTGTGAGCTGAAACAGATCTCAACCGTGGGCCGAGCAGCGATTTTGAGCTGGTTGCTCAAAGCGTACTCTATCATCCGCTGATCAGCAGCGAATGACACCTGAGTGAAGCTGACGGGAATCGAACCCGCAACATGGTGTCTCTCGACAATATGTACGCAACCGAATGCGTCAGCCTCGATATGTGTGGTGCACATCAGTTATTTTGTGCACCACACATCTTGCACACTTGCCCGGTACCTCCGCACGTACCGCACTTATAGCCATTTTTGGCTTTGCGGCTGCCTTTGCATCCCGGACACTTCTTGGTGCCAGAATAACCGTGGCTGGTGCAGTTTTTGCAAGCCACATTAATCACCTCCTTACGAGGTATCAAGAGTAAGTCACTTTCTGTAAAAGTTCGCCCATCACGGAGCAAACTTATCAAAAAGTACTCTACGTGAACAGGTTAAAATATAATATCATTTTATTTACATTAAGTCAATTAATCTGACTATGAGCACAACAGCGTTTTGCTAATAGTAAGATCCGACAGGTTAGTCGGATGCGATGAACTTTCGATACTGCGAACGGATAAGGCCCGCGAAAAGAAAGAGGTACCCACGTGGGCCAGTAAGAAGAAATGTCCTTACTGGCGCACACGTGGGCTTCGCCGGAGTCAGTGGAGGCTTCCCCGCCTCGCTGCTGACTCGTAGTGTTGGTGCGCGCAAACCGTAGTTCGAAATCTTTGCTTGCCAGTGGTGGCAAGTGGATACGGGGTACGGCTTGCGCGCGGTCTACTAGGCTCAATGGCATTGAGCCGAAACAGACCAGTGGGATGCTGGGATTTGGACCCAGGTGTGTCGTCATGTTCGACGTCGCTTTGGCCGTGAAGCTATACAAGCTACATCCCTGCAGTTCAGAGCTGCACAACGCAGACAAACAACAATACGTTGCAGTTACCTTTATGAAGTGTCGGCTCTGACTTACCAATTCGCTCCCCCCCCCACGGGCGGGTAGCGAACACTATAACTAACCTGTCGATGTACATTTCGGCAGGAGTCGTTCACTAACCACACAATCAGTATTATCTGGTTAGTGAACGACTCAACTATCAAAACTTATTGAACTATACTGTATAAGTAGAGTACTGTCAACAACGCCTCGCTATTGTTCGAGCAACGACATCTCAAATGCTAGCATGCCTTTGTAATCTTTACTGTAGCTAGATATGTCTGGGAGTTCTAGCGTGACGATCTTTTTCCATACAGCTTGTACAAGCTGGGCAAATTGATGCAATTCATCGTCATCGAAATCGATCGAAAGCGAAATATGCGTGTCGCTAGGCGTCGGTTCTACAAAGCTCAAGCTCGAAGTGACTACTTTGTACGTTTGGTAATCTCGGGACTGTTCGACAAGGAGCTTGTAAAACATCAGTTGCTGGCGATACTTATGCAGCTTTATCTTTTCGGAATCGGTCTTCCCTTTCCAGCTAGTGGAAGGCTTGCCAGTCTTATAGTCAACCACGTCTATCGTTTTCGCTTGGACGTCGAGATCTATGACGTCGAGCGATCCGGTCAAGTGAGCATCGCCTAGCATACTGTGTTGGTTGGCAAAACTAAGTTCGGGAACTTGCGATGTGCTAAACGTATCGTACTGCTTTTCGAAAAAGTACTGCAGATAGTCAGTCCCACGTTTTACGTAAAATTCGACATCTTTTTCGCTCATGTTCATCGAACGCAAGCTTTCGTCGAAATCAGTCAGCAGGTCTTCTACGGGTCGACGTTTACCATTGCTAGAAAGATGAGCGTGTGCACGTTGCAACGTACGGTGAACGGCCGAGCCATAGGCGGCGTTTGGTCCCATAGCTTCAGGGAATCGTAGTAGATTGTGTACTAAGAAATGCTGTGGACCGCCCCGCGTTACATCTAAAAATGCATTTAGGTGTGTCGCGCTCAATTTGTACGATTCTATGACTGGCCGTAACTCTTCTTCCAGAGTAGAACGTGTCGTTGTGATAAGCGGTTGGTACCATGCTTGCTGGGCTAGCTCTAGCTGGTGGACTGCGTCCGACGTTTCATCGTGTACGACCGTCGGTATATCACTTGTCGCTAGGAAACTGGCGAGCTGCATCTCTCTGTCGGTTTCAGACAATGCACTGTGCGTGATACGCAACTCATTTTTTGCACGGGTCATCGCAACGAAAAAGAGGCGTAGTCGCTCGTCGTATGAATCTCCCGGAGGAGCCAGGGGCAGGTTTTCTGGGTAGCTGATTGATCGACTTCGGCTCCGGACGCGTTCTCCCCACGATGTATCGACAGCGCCGTGCACATACACGCTGTCAAACTCTAGGCCTTTCGACTTGTGAGCTGTCATTAGGTGCACCGAGTGCTCAGCGTCCTGGCTTGCTGACCGTATAGTAGTGATACTCGAACCAATTTTGTGGTGTAGCTCTATGAACTCAAGGAATTCTTCGAGTTTGTGAGTTGTTTCTCCAGCATAGTCACGAAGCTTGCTACGGATCGCTTGCAGCGCATCGAGTAAACGGATATATGTTTCGGGGTGCTCCGAAAGATGCTCTTCGGCAAAAAAGTGAACATAGAGCGGTGACACAAAGTCATCAGTCGTTTCCTTTTCATCAGACGAATACCCAATAAGTAGGTCGAGGAATGGCTCGAGTGGTGTCGTGACACTTTGCACAGCAAGGGTTATGAGCCAACGATGCACAGCCTCAAAGAGTGGGTGTTTTTCCATCACTTCGAGCCATGATGTTCGGTCACGCGACGCTTGTAAGCTGAGCTTCCAAAGGTCTATCGGGTCGATGTGCCACGCCGGATGTGCAAATAATTTCGGCAACAACGCATTGGCAAGGTCATGCCGTTCTAGTGCTAACGCGTGGACTATAGAGCCGAGCAACACGAGTTGTTGTACGACATCGCTTTCGAGTACATTTTCGCGTCGCTCGTAGTTTACTTGTACTCCGCAGGCGGCAAAGTACGGGAGTAATGCCACAAGTTCATGGTGACGGCGGGAGATAACAGCAATAGCTGACGGGGACTGCCCTGCTCCTATACTTTTTTGAATTGTCGTGGCAATCCACTGCCGCTCTTCGTGCATGTGTGGGAATTCGTGTCGTTCGACGAGTGATTGTTTCGACGTCCGGTGAGCACTCAGCGCTTTATCAAGTTCTGGTATGTATGTTTCAAGTCGTTCGCTGCCTTGGGTTATGACGGCTCGTGCCGTTTCAAGTACTGGAGCGACTGATCGGTAATTATCTGTTAAGGTGACTATTTTTGTCGTTTCGTATAAGCCCTTAAATTCTAATATATTGCTAATTTCGGCTCCTTGGAAGCTATAGATAGCCTGGTCGTCGTCACCGACGACCATGATATTTGGTGCGCCTTCACTGACAGGATTGTTCGACAAGCTACGTAATAAGCGAGACTGCGCGAGGTTTGTGTCTTGAAACTCATCGACCATAACGTACTGGTACTTTTCTTGTAGGTTAAATCGCAGATCGTCGAATACTTCGAGTGCATGGACAACTCGCAGAACCATGTCGTCGAAGTCGAAGAGTTCTTTTTCTTGCATCTGCAAAAGGTAGCTGTAGTATATAAAACTGAGCGAACGCAATTTCTTGATTCGTTTACGATCCTTAAAGACAAACTTGTTGTTGTGGTCTTTTTCTAACCATCGGTTGCGCCATGCCGTGATAGGTTTCGTAGAGTTTTGGTCGATCGCTTCGTCGGCGGCATGAGAGATACTAAGGGCTAATGTTTCTGTGAGAGCATGAACACCTGGCGGTAATTTTTTGAGCGGCAGTTGCGCAACGGTGAGTGCTACGTCGGGCAGCATGTCTTTTGTGGATTTAGAAATTCTAGCAGCAAATATAGAAGCCAGGTCTCGTTCACACGCGTCGAGTACTCGCTCGTTGTCGTCGATAACGGCAAGCAGCTCGTCACTCGTAAGCCCACTCTTTTTTAACTCTGAAATCACTTGCATCGCATCGCGGAGGTGCGTGTATTCGTCGTTCATAATAGAGGCTAACGGGTTCGTATGGTCGAGTTCTTCAAAGATACTTCGTACTATTTCGTAGACGTTCAAATCACTCGCTGGCTGGAAGTGCGCGTTGCTATAAAAGTAATCACCGTTCTGATTAATAATCTCGCTGCCGAAACTGTGAAAGGTGTGGATAGCCACTTTGTACGCTTCGGTGCCTATAATCTCAAACAGTCGCTTTCGCATAGCGCTGGCACCACTTTCGGTAAATGTCAGGCAAAGGATATTTTGCGGAAGCGTGTCGGTTGTTGTTAATATATTTGCTGTTCGCATGCTGAGGAGCTCTGTTTTACCAGTCCCCGGCCCTGCCACTACCATGAGCGGTCCATCTATATGTGTGACGGCTTCTTTCTGTGCGGCGTTCAGTTTAGAGAAACGAGAAGTAAAGTCCATTCCCTTATTGTATCAGTAGTGGTTGCAACTTTGCTGTCTGAGAGTGATAATAGACTTATATGAATGCAGAAATCTACGATGATCTTGCGTTAGAGCAAAATGCGAAAAGTAAATTTGGGCGCACGTTCGACGTCAAAAGCGTTATCGTGCGCAATATTCCCGTCAGTCACACGTCGGTAGCTACCGTTTTTTTGACACAAAAAAAAGAGCTGATGGTGTATATCGACGGAGAGTCACGATTGCATCTTTCGGATGTCAAAAAGATCGTCCGTCGTATGGGACTCGTTGCTGAACTGTACATTCCACCCAAGGGGCAGACTAATTATTTTGAAACAGTTGCCCGTACTAAATTTTCTGAAGTATTTCCCGGTAGAGCTAACCCTACGGACGACGACTTAATATACTACCGTACACTTGCGCCGTATCATCCTGCATTGGTGCAAATCCTTGAGGTAAAAAGTGGTGAGATCTTCAAATTTGATACCGATGCAAAAAGCGGCTGGCGACTAGCAACTAAATTTGCGTATCGACGCATAAAAACTAGCTAGTAACGCCTCGGTCTCGGCGCGATGCGCGGATAGAACTCGCTATCGAAAGTCCGACGATGATAAGACCAGTCACTCCTGCTACTGCTTCGGGTATATGAATGAATATTCCAGACAATAGAAATGCAGCTAGGATGCCGATAGTGTAATGCGCGCCGTGTTCGAGATATCGGTAGGCGTGAAGCACTTTTTTTCGCACCATAAATATCGTTAAGCTTCTTACCCATAAGGCACCAATGCCGAGGCCGATTGCTATTAGTACGACATCTTGCGTGATAGCAAAAGCACCAATTACACTATCAAAGCTAAAACTTGCATCGAGTACTTCGAGGTAGAGGAACGACATGAACCCAGCCATACCGGTTCGAACGACTGCTTTACTTGATCCTTCATCCATCATCTGTTTTCTTGTAAATAACTCGGCTAACCCATGAACGGTGATGTAGGTAACGATGCCTAGTATACCGGCAAATAACGTATCGGTTTGGTGGTCGTTAAATGGTGCAAGTGATAGTGCGAGGAGTATGACGAATGAAGTAAGCGCGTAGGTCCACCACTTGCCAAGCCTTTGCAGTGGCCTTTCGATGACACTAATCCATCGGATCTTTCGACTTGGATCAAAAAAGAAGTGCAGACATAGCATCAAAAGGAACATACCGCCAAAACTCGAGATTGAAACCTTAGAATCCTCAAGTCGTTCACTGTATAACTGTGGCTGGTTGAGGGCTAAGTCGATAACCTCACCCGCCCCTAGCCCAGCGGTGATCATGACGATAAGTATTGGGAACACTAGGCGCATACCAACGACAGCTATAAGGATACCGATGGTGATGAACATGGTTTGCCAGAACTTGCTCATGGTTGCAAGTACTTTTGCATTTATGATGGCATTGTCGAAGCTGAACATAACTTCGACGAGTATGAGTATAGTTGCTACAAGCAGCGCCGCCGTGCCAAGTTCGACGCCAACGTAGACTAATGCGCTAATCGTGATGAGGCCACTAAAAAAGAAAATCCGTAGAGGGTGGTCGGCGTGAAATATCGGAGGCATTCATATAAGTATACCTCGATAGGTAGTCTTTTTGCTACAGCATGCTATCTATTATTAAAGCCATTTCGATGTAAAATCGTACGTGGGATGACACTAGCGTTTGAATGATTCGTATTGATTGACGTGGGTATTGGTATACTACTCGTAGTATGACGAAAGCAAAGCTACGAAACTTATTAAGGCAGAATCGCCAACGGAAAAATCTTGAAGAAGTGCAACTTACAAGCATCGATATTGCTATTAGATGCTTAGAAATTATGAACGCTGTTGACGGTGCGGTACATGTCTATTCGTCCCAGAAAGAGTGGCAGGAAGTTGATACGTCGTTTCTAACATCAGAGATAGCATTGCGCTTCCCTGCTGTTCGTATAGATACTTCCCTGAAAACACCCGACGCCGATATCCCACTACAAATGTATCAATACATCATCGTACCCCTTCTTGGCTTCGATGCAGCTTGCAACAGAATTGGCATGGGCGCAGGATGGTACGATCGATTCCTGAAGGATAAGCCTGGTGCAATCACCATTGGATTAGCCTTCGAGTCGCAAAAAGTCCCTCGTATACCAGTAGAGTCTCATGACGTTGCCTTAGATATCATCATCACGGAAGTGACGATGTATCGTAGAGGCGCGGATGTTACAATATAAATTTTTTGATGGTCTCGTCTAGATACGGTTCGAACGTCATGTCCTGTAGATGTTTTGGCAAGAACCATGCAAAATCGGTATGTTCATGACTCAGTACAACACGTTTAACATCCTCTTGTACCCGGTAGGTCAACCTCACGACGTGAAGATCACGTTTTTCTACAAATATATCCTGGGCAGCAAGCAGCTTCGGCTCGCCTTCCAGCTCGTGGCCGGTTTCTTCTTGCACTTCTCGACTTAGAGCTTCCAACAGCTCTTCCCCGGCTTCGATCCGACCACCAGGAATGTCCCAGCCAGGAATTGGGTCGGACAGAATCAGTTTGCTACGCTTCAGAAATAAATATTCACCGAGTGAATTCTGAATCAGTACCTTAACGCCAATTTGTGACTTCATTTAGCTCTTCCGTTGCAAATAGACCGCAATCATGGCGGAGATTCCTGCAACGCCTACTAGTAAGATTGCTGCTATTGCTGAAAGTACCGGCTCTAGCTGGAGGGGCACGATACTACTCGCAACAATAAATCCTGCAAGGGTCAGCGACAACCCGACAATGATGATATGCGCACGCTTTAGTTCGGCAAGCGCTACTTTACCTTTAAATGCTGTTTTTCTGTGAAATAAATGTTTAACCATAGGTATATCATAGCGCGGCAGTACGATAAGCGCTATGCTGGAGACGTGAATACGATACCTACATTAAAAATATGTACAATCCATCCCTCGCTTCTCTTATCGTACGAATTGGGCTTGCAGTGACGTTTGCGTATGCTGCAATCGGTGGTCTTGTGCAGCCAGGTGCCTGGATTAGTTATGTGCCTGACTTTAGTAACGCGTTTATTGACCCTGCCCTTGTACTCGATATTCTCTCGGTTCTACAACTTGTGCTGGTCGCGTGGTTGCTGACGGGTAGATTTGTGAAATTTGCCGCGATTGCTTCTATCGGATTTTAGCCGGATTGATGCTATTCAATCTCGACACGTTTTTGATTACATGCCGTGACCTTAGGCTTATTGCTGTTTCTGCGGCACTACTGTTCCTAGACAACGAGAACGCGTAAAGCCCATTTTTCAGTGTTCCGGGAATCTAATAACGGCCGAATACTCGGCCGTTATTAGATAACTGTACTGCGTTACCGAATCTTCGTCATCAATTTTAGATTTAGCACGTACTGGCTGTGATTGAGGTTTGGGTACTGGCTCATGTAATTCATATGTTTGTCGACAAATGTGAGTCCATTTTTGTCGAGTGTCGAGTACATACTTCGCGTATTGTATTCGTCACTTTCGGCCATACACACAAGTATTTTACGTAAACTAATAGCTTCGTCGGAGTCAAAGAATTTTTTATTACGAATTGTCATGGTCTCTCGATCTTCTGTGCGTAAATATTTGCACATGATTATCTTTTATTGTATCACAAATATTGTAAAGTTCACGACAATACGCTATGCTAAAGGGTAACATAACAGGAGAAACCATGGCCAAGAACCGAAATCAGCACAGCGCAGACATCAAGCGGTTGTTAAAGAAGAAGCTAAAAGTTAACAAGCAAAAGAACGAACGCGCGAAGCAACAATAATTACCAACGCAGTTTTCTATTAATTGCAGAATAAGGCTCTCACGCAGAAGCCTTATTTGTTATATTAGACATTGCAACGGAATTCGCAATCGCAGTGTTATATTGACTTCATATGAAGCTACTCTAATGTGGCAATATCTGCAACCCTGATGTTCATACCGTACACGATAGGTACGATAATCCTCATCAAACCCAATTTATGTTCAAGCTCGAATGTACCATCATCTCCCGACGGACATGTAGAGAACGTAGCATCGTCTAGAATGATTACAGCCGACATTGACTGGTCATACGATGGTACTACCTCATCCTTCCCTCGCGGTTCAATCATTATGCTCCGCGAGGGAACTGGGTATGCTCGTACTTCACTGACTAAGCCCGTTATGGTGCAATCGCCAGCCATCTGTTCTGCACCCAAAAGAGTATCATCTTTATCGGAAATCAAAACTCCTCCATTGCCAGTAATAACAATGGGTAACCCCATGTAAAAATCCTCAGATACTCTCAATTCAAACGCAAGATGTGGGTCGATTTTGTCTTTAAGCGCTTGTTGCTCATCTTCGGATAAATCATTGATTGACTTCGCCTTTGGGAGCAAGCCGTCTACTATATCTTGTAAATTTGCGATTGCTCTTTGAGCAAGCACGTCCTCGTCTGGCTCATCGTCGTGGAATATATCAAGGGCCTCTGTCATCGTTTCACTATACAAAAAAGCGCGAGTAATCGAAAGCATAAGCATGTATTGGAGGGCGAACGTGCTACTCTGCTTGAATGACGCTGCTATTGCTAAGTTCTTGTTTTTCAAATGTGTGCGCAGCAACAGACACTAACAGCCCGCCAATAAAAAATCCGATCAGTCCGTATAAAAGTGGTTTTGTCTCCATGGCTATATCATCCTTTCGATTGCGCTGACGAGCTCGTCAACTTTGTTGTCTTTACCATTTGGCATCACAGAGTCGTTGGTTAAGCAGTGAGCCGCGTGATCTCGCAAAAGTTCTATAGCAACCTTGTCGAGTGCCGCGCGTGATGCGCTTATCTGAGTAAGGATGTCAATACAATATTTGTCTGCTTCGACCATCTTCTCTATTCCTCGTATTTGACCACTAACCCTTTTCAACCTATTGATGACCTTCGATTTATTCTCGGCGTATCCATATGTATTCATTTCAATGATCCATATATTTCATTGTTAGAGCATGGCCTTTGTTTTTGCCCAGTAGATATTTATTAACAGGTAACGCTGCAAAGAAAGCAACAGTTAGTGATAGCGGCATTGCGATCCAAAACAAAGGATTGACCAGTCCGGCGTTCATAGCGCCGGGGATTACCGCCATAACTGTGTTGTCGACTAGCTCCATGGTTGCGATCGATAGTGTATCTGCCGCTGCGACTATCGAAATGGCTGCAAAAAATGTCATACCGGACTTCAATAGTGGCAACGACGACAGCGCAAAGCCAAACACAAATGCCAATGCAACCGATAAGACAATAGTGATAAAAGTCCCTAGGCCAAAGCTGATGCCTATGATGAGTCCAAGGACCTCGCCTATCGCGCATCCGGTGAGGCAATGTAGCGTTGCCGATACAGCCATAGCGTTTGTATTGTGCGATTGATGGTGGTCGTCGTCGTGGTTATCGTGGTTCATAACCAAAGTATACCCTACCGGGGTATCTATTTCAATAACGCTCCAGCACTGGTACTATAGATACAATGATTAAACACGTTGTATGTCTATTTGCCTTATTGGTAATGTCTATCCCGGCTAACTCTCATATGGTGATGGCAAACACTTCTGCTAGTCATAGTGTTCACGCAGCGAAGGTATCACCACTAAACAGTACGTCGCAATTAAGCTGTTCGTCGCCTTGCCAGGGCGTGACGGCTACTTCCAACAAGCTAGTCCCTAAAAAGATACCCATGAAACGGGTTCCAGTCGCGTCTGTGGCTTCGCCTACCCCACCTATAGATATTCGATCATACGGCCAGCAGTTAGGCCACTGGCGCACGCTTATTGGTTCAACGAGCTGGCGACCGCCAGATCTCGTACTCCTCTCGGGCTCACTTAGTACCAGTCTATAGTTCTACTTTTGTCTGTGACGGCTATCACAGCACACTTTAGAGCACTTGCTAACTATTTATAAACGGAGATCATATCATGAAAATTATGTACATATTACTTGTTGGACTTGTCGTCGTATTTTTTGCGGCTGCGATCTATTTGAAGGAACCCGCTGCTGAGCGGCTCGGGATTGCTAAACAAGATAATAAGGGTGGTCACGTTGCCACGAAAGAATATGGTGGAGTAGAGCCGCCAACGTCGGGTGATCACTCAGATCCAGTGCAATGGGGCCCGTATGCAACCGAGCTTGCCGATGTCAAAACACTTCACAATCTTGAGCACGGAGGGATTTATGTCTCGTATACGTCGGACATCCCTGAAGGCCAAGTGAAACTAATGGAGGAACTATTATTCCCTCCGTATTCGGCAGAGGGCTTTAAACCGCTGAAGGTCGTGCTGGCACCCCGTGCGAAGAACGATTCACCAATTATACTCAGTTCATGGAACAGAAGTTTAAAGCTGGACGCGTACGACAAAGATACGATAATTAATTATTACAATACAAATTCAAATAAGAGCCCAGAGCCAGGCGCTCGATAAAGGAGAACGATGAAACAGAATAAGAAGATAGCAATACTATCGGTATCGGTGATTGCCATTGGCGTAGTCGGAATAACTGGAGCTTGGGCGTTATCTCAGCCAGTGGCTAAGGAAGCTAGTGCAGATGGCATGGCAAAAGTATTAAACCAGCAAAATAATATTGAGTTACAAAACAAGTACTCAAAGATAGAGGGTGAAGCGTTTGACGAGCAATACGTTGCCGGTATGTTTGCTCACCACGAGGGTGCGGTAAATATGGCAGAGCGAGCGATGGCAGTTGCGGGCAAACAAGAAATAAAAGATTTGTCGAGTAGGATTGTACAGTCCCAATCACGGGAAATGGGAGATCTTTTGAATTGGCAACGTGAGTGGGGCTATAAGCGAACGTACAGCAACGGGCATAACGGCCATAGCGGTGGTGGCGCTGCGATGGCAGACACGATGATCTCTATGCAAGATAGCCTAGAAGGCAAAAAAGGTGCTGAGTTTGATAAAGTATTTTTGGATCAGATGATAGTACACCACTCGCAAGCAATAGCGATGTCTCGCCCGGCTGCTCGAAATGCAAAACACGCTGAAGTCAAAGAACTTGCTCGAAACGTGATCGCTGATCAGGAAAAAGAAATTGCCATGATGGAGAAATGGCAACGTGACTGGAACTATTAAGCTCGTCTTGATCGGTGCAGCGATTATGGTAGCTACCGGAGTGTACTTCGCTATATCTGGTTCCCTACCAAGTGCAGACACTCAGCAACATAACGACCTAAAAGATAGTCCTGTAGCAAAAGCTGCTCCAGATAGCTTAACCGACGATCAGTATTCGTACTATCTAGAAAGCCAAGCTTCGACTGCGCAACCACTACTCGAACGGGTCATCGCTGATTCGAACGAGCTGACAGTGCGTTCTCTAGCAAAGGCAATGATAGAAGATCGAAAAACAAAGGAAGTGTCTGACAATGGTGTCTTGCCCTCGAAAACCAATGTTCAAGATCTGATCGCGAAGTATATCACTCAGCCAGATCTCGAGCACTACGGTATGCTAATGGAAAAAGCAGCGTCTGCTAATGAGCCGGCTCTGAGCAAAATATTCCTAGAGGTTATGAAAGCCAGCAATCTC
>Ga0307998_1000158_pt1 | contig 39453 bp, 34 predicted proteins | sample Davwhametageno37_FD_203147 | JGI IMG/M metagenome (GOLD analysis project Ga0307998, IMG submission 203147) | Marine microbial communities from Davis Island wharf, Antarctic Ocean - #37 | ecosystem: Environmental > Aquatic > Marine > Unclassified | place: Antarctic Ocean: Davis Island wharf... | reverse complement strand
GCTGAGATTTTTGTTCATGGTTTTTACTTCTATGTAAGATTTCAGTAACTAACCAAAGAACTCCTAATGATAATAATATTCCTAAATAAGGAGGTAAATGAGTAACGGTTTTGAAGATAGGTACAAAGAGTAAACCAGCTACTCCTAAGTAAAACACTAAATTTCTTTCGAATGATGTAGTTGGATCGGTATAATGTTCTTTGCTTTCTAATTTTACTGGTCTTGTTACCTCTCCTTTAAGTTTAAAGGTTAAATAAATTAAAGGTACAAGTGCACATACTACTGAAGGTAAAAATACAGATGTAATAATATTACTTGCTGTAACTTGCCCTCCAATCCAAAGCATTATAGTAGTAATATCACCAATTGGGGACCAAGCACCACCTGCATTAGCTGATAGGATTACTATTCCTGCAAACATCCACAAATTTTCTTTGTCCTTAATCAGTTTGGTAAGTAAAGCCGACATAACAATTGCGGTTGTTAAGTTATCCAAAGCGGCTGAGAAAAAGAAAGTGATAATGCTTAAAATCCACATTAAAGCCACCTTCTTGTTAGTTGTAATCTTATCTGTAATGATTGAAAACCCTTCATGAGCATCAATCAATTCTACAATAGTCATTGCTCCTAAAAGGAAGAATAAAATTTCAGCAATATCTACTAAATGATGGGCTAAATGCTCGTTCAAATGGTGTGCATCAACGCCTGTAAAAGCGTAAAGTGCCCAAGCAAGTCCTCCAATAATTAATGCTGAAGCTGCTTTATCAACTTTGATTGAATGCTCTAAGGCAATTGCCATGTATCCTAAAACGAATACAATAATCATAAGTGTTGTTATCATAAATTTTTTCTGTTGAGTTTTTTATATTTTTATTGTCTAGTTTTTTTGTAGATAAACTGTCGTGCTTGGGAATGCGAAATCACTATTGTGTTTTTTTACAATCTCCATAATTTTATAATTTACATCTTCTTTAACATTTATTAAATCCTCCCATTTCGGGCTGGCTACAAAGTACATTACCATAATGTCTAATGAACTTGATCCAAATTCTTGAAAACGAACTCTACCATCTTGATTTGTTTTTTCATGCAGATTAATCATTTCTTGAATATCAGTAACAATTGCTTTTATTTGTTCTGGAGTAGTTTCGTAAGTTAAACCAATATTAAATTTGACTCTCCTTATCGGTCTCAATCCTAGGTTGTCTAATTCTGCATCAATCATTTTTTTGTTTGGTACAGTTACTAAACTTTTGTCAAAAGTTCTAATTCGGGTACTTCTGAATCCTACTTTTTCAACTATACCTGTTACGGAACCAACAGTTACAATATCACCTACAGTAAAAGGTTGGTCAAAAAAGATAGTGAAAGAACCTAAAAGGTTTTCCAAACTCTCCTTAGAAGCCATAGCTAGGGCTAGACCCCCAATTCCTAATCCTGTTGCTAGTGCAGTAATATTTACCTCAAAGATATTCCCCATTACAATTACTAAGGCAAATATATATGTAACAATTTTTGCGATTTCAATAATAAAAGGAATAAGCTGATCATCCATTTTATTTTCAGTCGCTTCAGCTCTTTTATTTAAAATTAAGCCGATAAAATCAATTACCTTTAAGATAATCCAGAAAATAGAATAAACATAAATAAGAGAATAACCTTTATTGATAAGCATCTTTAATCCTACTTCATTCTCTGGAGCTAAGTTCCATACAGAAGGATATTCTATGTGTGAGCTTCCTAAATAGATGATAGAAAGCATAATGCAAAAACCTATAGGCTTGGTAAGTAAAGCGTCAAATTTATCTATTCCTACTTCCGCTCCTTTTTTGCCAACTACTTTGAATAATAAGTGACTTAAGTATTTGGAGATTAATTTCTTAAAAATAAATCCTACAAGAATTGCTCCTAAAAACCAAGCGTAGTCTTGAATTGTATTTCCTAGTATTTCTATAAATAAGAATTCTGTTTCCATAGTGTTTTTTTTAAACTAATTGTTTTAGTGCAATTTCAAAAGCAGTCTTGGATATATTTGTTTTACTGTTGTTAATTAAATGTGATTTAATCAATGCATTTTTAATACAATCTGAAGTGTCAGCAAAAATTGCTTTATCAGTCATTTCAACATTATCTTCCATCAAGTAAGCAAAAACTCTTGCCATTCCGCAATTTGCGATAAAATCAGGTAATACACTCACTCTTTCATCAGCACTTTTTGAAATAGGTCCAAAAAAGATTTCTTTGTCGGCAAAAGGAACATTAGCTCCTGATGAAATAACTTCTAGTCCGTTATCAACCATAGCATCTAATTGAGCTTGAGTAAGCAAGCGTGAAGCTGCTGCAGGAACAAATATTTCAGCCCCCACACTCCATATTTTCTCATTTGCCTGTTCAAAAGTCAACATATCTTCAGTTTCTAAAAAGTTTGATGAACGGTTTTCTAACAATGATTCTATTTTTTCAAACGAATAGCCTTCTGGCTTTACTAATCCTCCAGCTTTGTCAATAATTCCTACAATAATAGCGCCAGCTTGTGCTAAATAATAGGCTGCTGCCCCAGCAACATTCCCCCATCCTTGTATGATTACTCTTTTCCCTTTTATATCTCCACCATAAATATTGTAATAATGTAAGATAGTTTCTGACACGCCATATCCTGTAATCAAATCACCAACAGAATAATCTTTATTTGGATTAGGTGTTAAACTTTCTTGCCTAACAATTAACGGGACACCAACTTTTAGTTGGTTAATGATTTTCATTTTACCCTCTTCATCTCTTCTATGATGCCCATTTACAATTCCTTCTAGTGGAAATAAAATTCCTTGCTCTTCACACATGGGTATTACTTCATGTACCTCATCTACATTCATGTCACCACCCGTACCGTAATATGTTTTTAATAATGGTTTTGCAGCTGCATACCATCTTTTTAAAACCTCTTTTTTTCTAGGATCTCTAGGGTCAAAATTTATACCTGATTTTCCCCCTCCAATTGGAGGGCCGGCAACTGTAAATTTAACCTCCATAGTTTTTGCAAGCGCTAACACCTCATCTTTAGTTACCCCAACTCTCATTCTTGTTCCTCCAGCTGCAGCACCTCCTCTAAGTGAGTTTATTACTATCCAACCTTCAGCATCTGTTTTCTCATCTTTCCACTCAAAAACTATTTCAGGTTTTTTATCCTCAAATTTCTTTAATAATTCTTCCATCTTCTTGGTTATATGTTTTTTGCAAATGTATTAAATTTAGGTTTAGATTTCATGAATAAGCCCACCACAATTATCTCTATCGGCACCTGTAACAGATTGCAGACAGTTTACTTCATTCCTTAACCTTAAAACTCCAAGGAAAGCAAAAATCAAGGATTCTTTAAATTCAATTAATTCTTTGTTTGGCACAAGTATTTCTGACTTAGAATAAAATGTTATCCGCTCCATTAAAAACGAATTAAACACTCCACCACCTGTAAATAGTGCTGATTCATCTGTTAAAAATTTACCTATTTGAATAGCTGTATGTTCACAAAATGTACAAAGCAAATCTTCAGGTTTTTGGTTTTTAAGTATTGGAAAAATATGTTCTTCAACCCATTCTCTTCCTAATGATTTTGGAGCTTTTTTTATATAAAAATCTAACTGATTAAGTTGATGTAAAAGTGCTGGAACAATTTCCCCTTTTCGAGAAATATTTCCATTATAGTCGTACTCAAATCCTAATTTTTTACAAATATCATTTAAAACTATATTGGCTGGGCAAATATCAAATGCAATAATTTCCTCATTATTTTTTATGGATATATTGGCAAATCCACCAATATTAATACAATATTTATGTTTTGGAAAAAGCAATAAATCACCAATTGGAACTAATGGAGCCCCTTGCCCATTGAGGAAGATGTCTAAACTTCTAAAGTCATTAATAGTTGTTGTTTTTGTAGTTTGAGAAATAGTTTTTCCGCAACCGATTTGTAGCGTGTAGTTGTTTTCTGGCTGATGAAATATTGTGTGCCCATGTGAAGCAATAAAATCTATTTTTTCACCATCCAGAAATACATTGATTATTTCCCCAACATATTGTCCAAATTGAATATTAGCTTGTTCAATTGTAGCTTTATTTTGAGTATGTAAAGTTTCTAACTTTGATTTCCAGTAAATAGGATATTTTAGAGTGTTTGACTTTTCAATTCTGTATTCCCAAACCTGATTTTTAGTAAAGGTGCATATAGCAAGGTCAATTCCATCTAGCGAGGTGCCGGACATAATGCCTAAGGCTGTGTATTTTATTTTCTTAGTCATCAGTTTCCAAAAATAGTTTAAAAAATGTATTTTTGCGTAAATTTAAATAAAAGCCAATAATGAATTTCGAATTGACGGAAGAACACAAGATGATTAGGGATGCAGCAAGAGATTTTGCTCAAACAGAATTATTACCTGGAGTAATTGAAAGAGATGAAAATCAGACTTTTCCAACTGAACAAATAAAGAAATTAGGAGAGCTAGGATTTATGGGCATGATGGTTAGTCCTAAATATGGAGGAGCAGGAATGGATACTATCTCATATATTTTAGCAATGGAAGAGATTTCTAAAGTAGACGCTTCTTGTTCAGTAGTTATGTCAGTAAACAATTCTTTAGTTTGCTGGGGTTTAGAGACATTTGGAAATGAAGAGCAAAAAGAAAAATATCTAAAACCTTTAGCAAGTGGAGAGATGATTGGTGCTTTCTGTTTGTCAGAACCTGAAGCAGGTTCTGATGCTACATCTCAACAAACTACAGCTATTGACAAGGGAGATCATTATTTGTTGAACGGAACAAAAAACTGGATTACCAACGGAAGTTCAGCTTCTGTTTATTTGGTAATTGCTCAAACGGATTTAGAGAAGGGACATAAGGGAATTAATGCTTTTATTATTGAAAAAGACATGCATGGCTTTGTTGTTGGTGCGAAAGAAAATAAATTAGGAATTAGAGGTTCTGATACGCATTCATTAATGTTTACGGATGTGAAAGTTCCAAAAGAAAATAGAATTGGAGAAGATGGATTTGGCTTTACTTTTGCAATGAAAACTTTGTCAGGAGGAAGAATTGGAATAGCTGCACAAGCATTAGGAATAGCTTCAGGAGCGTATGAATTGGCTTTGCAATACTCTAAAGAAAGAAAAGCGTTTGGAAAAGAAATTTCTAAGCACCAAGCTATTGCGTTTAAATTAGCTGATATGGCTACTGAAATTGAGGCTGCAAGATTATTGTGCTTAAAAGCTGCATGGCTTAAAGATAATGGTAAAAATTATGATACGCTTGGGGCAATGGCGAAAGTATTTGCTTCTGAAACAGCTATGAAGACTACTGTTGAAGCCGTGCAGGTGCATGGTGGTTATGGTTTTGTAAAAGAATATCATGTAGAACGCTTAATGCGAGATGCAAAAATCACACAAATTTATGAAGGAACTTCTGAGATTCAAAGAATTGTAATCTCTCGTTCTATTTTAAAATAATTATTATGAAAAAACTTATTTTATTATCATTTTCAATTTTACTCACATTTGGAATAAGCGCTCAAATTGATATTGATAAATCCAAAATCAACCCTGCTTATTTAAAGTTTTTGCCTTCTAATGCAAATCCAGAGGATTTGCGTCCATCTGATATCCCTTCAGAACAAGTATTAAAACAAATGGGACTTTCAGATGCTAAAATTTCTGAAGCAATGGATTATAAATTTAGTAAAGGTAAATATGCTAAAGGAGTTCAAGATACAATTATAGGGAATTCTAATCTTTCAAAATTTTATGAAAGTTTTGGGGATACTTTAACAATTGATACTACATCATATCCTAAAGCAAGAATTTATGGACAGGATATATTTAGAAATAATAAGCTTTCATTCTATCAAAAAGCATTGGATGCTAAAGCTCCTGAAAACTATAAGGTAGGGAGTGGAGATGAGATTTCTATTTCAGTATGGGGTTACTCGGAATTTTCTGAAAATTTATTAGTAGATGAAAGAGGATATATCACACCTAGTTCTTATGGTAGGATCTATGTGAAGGGTTTAACTTTCAAAAAAATGCGTTCATTACTAAAAAGTAAATTTGGTTCATTTTTGGATATGAAAAATTCTGAAATTGATGTTACTCTTTCTTATTCAAGAGTTATTACAGTGCACATTGTTGGTGAAGTTTATAATCCTGGTTCTTACACAATACCTGCAATCAACACAGCTTTTAATGCTTTAATTGCAGCAAATGGTCCTAATCAGTTAGGTTCGGTTCGTAATATTTATATTAAGCGTGATGGTAAAACAGTTGATTCTTTGGATGTATATCAGTTCTTGTTTAATCCAACTCGTTCACAAGATATATATATGCAAGATGGAGATTATTTATTTATTCCTCCAGCAAAACATATAGTAGAAGTGAAGGGAGCTGTTAATCGCCCTTACACTTATGAGGCAAAAACAGGTGAGTCTATCGCAGAGTTAATTAAATATGCTGGAGGTTATACTACTAATGCATTTAATGATGTATTGACATTAAAGCGTATTAATTATAATTCAGTAAAAGTAAATGATGTTCATATCGATCATGTCAATTCTACGACTGTCCAAAATGGTGATGAGATTGTTGTTAATACAATTTCTAATAAATTATCGAATGTAGTAAGCGTTAAAGGTAGTGTTGGTGTTTCTGGTGATTATGAGTTTATTCAAGGAGATCATTTATTGGATTTACTTCAAAGAGCTAAATGTATTGCTGAAAAAACATTTGTGGATAAGGTTTATATAGTCCGTTTGAATAAGGATAGAACGAAAACTCACATTACAGTTAATTTAGCAGCAATTTTGGAAGATCACAGTCATGTTGATAACATTCTATTGCAAGAATATGATATTGTAAATGTGCTTTCTGTTGATGATTTTGATGACGATTTTTCTGTATCAGTTTTAGGAGCTGTTAGAAAAGTGGGAAGCTTTGATTTTGGTGATGGAATGACTTTACAGGACGTTTTATTGCAGGCAGGAGGTTTAACAAGGCAAGCTGAAGGAAGTCGTGTAGAGGTAAGTAGAATAATGGATTATGATATTTCATCCAATAAGCTAAAGCCAAGAAGGAATGTTGTAAAAACAATTAAAATTGGAGATGATTTAATGCTAAGTAATAAAGCTGAGGAGTTTTTGTTACAGCCTTTTGATCAGATTTTTGTTAGAGAAAATCCAGATTTTGAAATCGCTAAAAATATTGTGTTGTTAGGGGAAGTTAAATATCCTGGAACTTACACACTTTTATTCAAGGATGAAAAAATTTCTTCATTAATCAAAAGGGCAGGAGGGCTTACAAGGTATGCATTTCTTGATGGAGTTACTATGTTCAGAGAAGAGGTGTTGGTCAGAAATAAAACTGCAAATATTAAAATTAAGAATTTATCCCAAGAGTTATTAGATTCTATTCTTTCTGATCCTAGTTTATCACTTTTGTATCAAGAAGAAATACAAAATATGAGAGTAGAGAATTTTGAGAGTTTTAAGGAAATCGTAATTTACAATAAAGTCTATTTGAATTTAGCTAAAGCATTGATTTCTAATGAATCTAAGCATAACTTGGTCTTATTAGAAGGTGATAGTGTTATTGTTCCTAAAACAATGGATATTGTTCATGTTAGAGGTGATTTAATGAATCTTGAAGCAGGGGCAATAAGTGTACCTTATTTTGGAAATAGAAGAGCTAATTATTATGTCAATAATTTTGCAGGTGGTTTTAGCAGAGAAAATAGGAAAGCAAATACTATTGTAATCTACCCTAATGGAATTACTAAGAAAACTATGAATTTTGGATTGTTTGTTGTTTCTCCTGTAGTTAAGAAAGGATCTATAATTAAAGTTGTAAATAAAATTAACAAATTAGAACATAAAAAAGTTCCAATTGATTGGAATAAAGCAATTGAGAAAACTATGCTGAAGGTTACTGCTATTCTTTCTTTATGGTTATTAGTTGATAGAGCATTGCCTGCACAATAATGGGAAGTCATAATGATGAAATACATTTAAAAGATATTCTGATTAAATTATCAGAGTATAAGACTTACCTATTTAGGAAGAAATTTGTAATTATTACTATATCAGGATTTTTCTTAGTGTTGGGAATTGTATTTGCAATTTCTGCTGATAAAAAATATACTGCCGAGCTTACTTTTGTAGTTGAGGGTCAGCAAGGTTCTGGTGGAAATCTAGGTGCTATGTCAGGAGTGGCGAGTCAGTTTGGTTTTGATATTGGAAGCTCATCAAGAGCAACATTCAGTCAGAATAATATTTTAGAATTGTTAAAGTCAAGAGGTGTAGTTGAAGCTGCATTAATGCAGAATAGAAAAGTTAATAAAACAAACGATTTATTAATTGAACACTACCTTTATCTTAATAAGATAAAAGATTCTTGGAAAAAAAATAAAGATATTATTCCAGTTTCATTTCATGAAATATTAACACAGGACAATGATAGTGTTAGTGGAGATGTTTGGAGGAGTATTATTGAAGATAAGTTAGTAGTTGAGTTGCAGTCAGATGATGCAAATATTATTAATTTATCTTATACGTCAGTTAATGATGAGTTTGCAAAAATATTTGTTGAAGCGTTGATTGAACAAATGAGTGAAATGTATATTACTTATCAAACTGCTCAAGCAAGTAATACTTTAAGTTTTTTAAATAATAGAGCTGATTCAGTTTTTATTGAATTAGAAATAGCTGAAGAGGAATTTGCAAAAGTTAAAGACATTAACCAACGAATCGTTAAAGCATCAGGTCGCTTAAAAGAATTGCAGTTAATGAGAAGGGTTGAGGTGTTAAATGCTATGTATTTAGAGATTGTAAAAAACTTAGAGCTTTCAAAGCTTACATTGTTAAATCAAACTCCAATTATTCAGATTATTGATAAACCAATTCTTCCTCTTGAAGTAGAGGCTAAATCTATAACTGCTTTAGGTTTATTAGGGGCGTTTTTGGGAGGGTTTCTTTCTCTATTTTTCTTTATTTTCAGAAAGCTATTTAAAGATGCTTTATCAGAATAGATTAAAGATGTTCAATTAATAGTTCTAAACCAATTCCTCTTGAGCCTTTAAGTAGAATTGTCTTTTTATGAATATTTTTTTCCTGTATATTTTTAGCTAATTCATTTCTAGTTTTAAAACCATTTTCTGTAAGGCTGTTAAATATTTCTCCAACAAATATGCAGTCTAAATCTAGCTGATTTGTCAATTTAATGATGTCTAGGTGTTCTTTTTCTGATTCTCTCCCTAATTCAAGCATGTCGCCTAGTATGCAAAGTTTATTTTTGTATTGTTGATTCGCAAATGAATTTAACATAGCCTTCATACTTGATGGGTTTGCATTGTATGCGTCAAGTATTAGTGTATTTGTTTTCGTTTTAACTAGTTGTGAGCGATTGTTTGTAGGTATATAATTCTCAATACTTCTTTTGATGTTCTGGGTAGAAACATTAAAATATTTACCGATACAAATGGCCAGCATGATATTGCTGAATTGAAAATCTCCTATAAGATGGCTATTAATTATTTCATTATTATATTTTAAGCTAAGTAATGGTGTTATATCAGTAATTAGTCCAGTAATTTCTCCTGATTTTCCATATGTTATCTGTGATATTCCATTAGAAATATTAAGTAATAGTTCATCTTCAGCGTTTACGAATAAATGACCTTTATTGTGGTTGATAAATTCATATAATTCATTTTTAGTGTCAATGACTGCTTGTAGATTTCCAAACCCTTCTAGGTGGGCAGAGCCAATATTTGTGATTACACCATAAGTTGGTTGGGCAATATTACAGAGAAACTCAATTTCTTTTTGATGGTTTGCTCCCATCTCTATTATAGCAATTGTATGTTTTTTATTGATTTCTAAAACACTTAAAGGAACGCCAATATGATTGTTTAAATTTCCTTTGGTTGCATAACAACTTAACTCACTGCTTAAAACGGCATTAATAAGTTCTTTTGATGTTGTTTTTCCATTTGTACCAGTAATCCCTATTATAGGAATATTTAGCTGACTTCTGTGATAAGTAGCAAGGTCCTGAAGGGTTTTTAGTGCATTATTAACAAGAATTGTATTTTGGTGAGTATCATATTCTTTTTCATCAATAATTGCATAAGAACAGCCATCTTGTATAGCTTTCAGAGCATATTTATTGCCGTTAAAGTTTTCTCCTTTCAAAGAAATAAACATAGCGCCATTCGAAATTTTTCTACTATCAGTACAGATAGTAGAGTGTTGTTGGAAAAGCGCGTATATTTCTTTAATATCCATAATATTATAAAAAACAAAACCCCATGTTTAGTGGGGCTCTATTATTAATATATAATTATATATTAGTTTCTTTTTCTGCTATAATCAGCTCCTCTTCTAGTGTTTTCTTTCTGATTACTAATTGGTGCTCCAACTCTATCCATTGCACATCTAAAGCCAATAGCGTCAGTTGATTGATCTTGGTCTAGGAATCTTCTTGTTCCAGGATTTAACCAATAAGCTCTGTCTTTCCACGAACCTCCTTTGAATACTCGAGTTCTATCAGTTACTAAAGAGGATTCACCATAAGCATACATTTCGCTAGAATTTCCTGTTTTAGCATTATCCTTATATTGTTCAGCTTTCTGATTCCATTTATCAATTTGTACTCTTGCAGTATCTGAAGTTGTTGTTTCTTCTAAAAAGTTATTCCAATCAATTCCCATTTGAGATTCAATATCTCCATCTAAGTAATTGATATTATCTGATTTCTTATAGTTTCTTCTGTATACATTTCCTTGAATATCTACAGGAACCATAGTAATTCTACCTAAACTGTCTTTCTCAGCAATAAATCCATCTTCATCAGTTTTTTGTGTAGTATAAACATTTCCTCTAAAGTTTCTATGGTCAGCAATTGTTGTTTGTTCAATTTCGGGTCTATAAACATCCATTACCCATTCTGCTACATTACCAGCCATGTTATACAAACCATAATCATTTGGCCAGTATGAACGTACAGGAGCAGTAATATCAGCATTATCATTTAAATTTCCAGCAACACCCATATTATCACCTCTTCCTCTTTTGAAGTTGGCCATTATTTCTCCTTGATTTTTAGGATCTCCATTTCTTAGAGATGAACCGTTCCAAGGGTATAGTTTTCTTTCACTAGTATTTTCTTCCTGAGTATTCCCAACATATCCTAGAGCAGCAAACTCCCATTCCGCTTCAGTTGCAAGACGGTATTTAGGAAGTAGCAATCCATCCTCAGTACGTACTTGTCTTGTCTTCTCTCCAGTTGATGGATCTAAGTTTCTAAGGTTTCTACCAATAATTCCTTCATACTGTCCTGCTAAGTATGCTTCTGTGTTGAAAGTATTGTCATCAACTTGTTCTGGGTCTTCTTTTAAGATACCTTCATTAATAAGTATTCTTTCATTTACCCTATCAGTTCTCCATATACAGTAGTCGTTTGCTTGAGTCCAACTTACCCCAACAACAGGATAATTTTGATATGCTGGATGTCTTAAGTATTGTTTTACAAAAGGTTCATTATACCCTAATTTATCCCTCCAAACTAAGGTGTCAGGTAAGGATTTTTTATAAACTTCAGGATAAGATTGAGAGTAAACTCTTTTTATCCAATGTAAGTATTCTAAATAGTCTACATTTCTAACTTCAGTTTCGTCAAGATAAAAGGAAGATACTGTAACTTTTCTTGGAACATTATTCCAATCGTACATCACATCTTGCTCTACTCTACCCATTGTGAATGAGCCTCCTTCTACAAAAAGGAGTCCAGGGCCTGTGATTTGCTCTTGAAACTTATTGTTAGTTTCAAAACCTCCATTTTTCGAGTTATTATATTCCCATCCTGTAGAGGAGGACTTTTCTCTTGCACATGAGGCAAGTATCAATACACTACTTAGTACGATTATTAATTTATTTGATTTCATCATTTGTTTTTATAATATGATTATTTAACTAACTATTAACTAAAATTGAGGACAACTTATTGTATTAAAAGATTTGCTTTTTGAACGACAAGGCATGAATATTGTAAATGATAATTCATGAGCTCCTAGAGTGTTACTGTTTTTAAGGTTGCTTAATGTAATGTCGTAACTATATCCAAATTTGAATGAATCTTGAATTAGACCAAGCATAAGTATAAAGGAATCAATATTCTTTAAACTATGTCTTGCCCATAAACCTCCAACTATGGCTCCTCTATTTACATATACACCATAATTAAACTGTTGAAAATCTTGTTGTCTCTGGTATAAGAAATTTGGTGAAATTGTAGTTACATTATTACTGTATTTGCTTAATGGAATATTTCCTCCAATATGAGCAGTTATCTTTGTGGGTAATTGACTTTCACTAATAAAACCCTGATTAGGTGTTGTTAAATGATGAGCTGCAAAGCCAAAAAATAAATTCTCAGAATATCCAATAAATCCTGCTGAAAAATCAGGAAAACTTCTAGTTGTTGCATTGTTTGCTATATCTTCTTGTGTGCTATATACAAAACCATCTCTTGGATGAATCATGTCGCCAAAAGTTAAGTCACTCCAATCTAAACTTATCGATCTATATGAAGCTTCAAAACCAGCTTTTACTGAAAACTTTCTATTTACTTCTAAATGATAGGAATAAAGTAAAGATGCATGTGTAGTGTTTAAAGCTCCTGCACCACTTCTGTCTTGCGCTACCATAACTCCTAAACCACCTCCAATTGCATTAATGTGTTGATCCCATGATGCTGAAGTTGTAACATAAGTTCTCCCAATTCCAGGCCACTGGTCTCTGTAATTTAAGTTTGCTCTAGGGCAGCCTTTAGGAGTCGCTCCTGCAAATGCGGGGTTTAAATATAATGGATTAGCATAAAACTGACTAAAAGCAGGATCTTGTGCACTAGCTTCATTGCTCATGAAAATGCAAGCAGATATTGCTATAAAAATCTTGGAAAATTTATTCAACATAAAAGTGTTTTTTCTTAATTTCAATTTCACAAAAATAAACAAATTATTTACTATCTACTTTTACTAGTAAAGAAATTGTATAATAATTATATTTTTTTTACGTTTTGCCCTTGTTTATAAAATGATACATAACTTTGCAACAATGAAAAAACAAATATTTTTAGCTTTATCATACGTTCTTATTACCGTTAACTTATTTGGACAGTATAACTCGGTATTGTCTGAGGGGAAATGGTTTAAAATATCGACTACTAAGTCTGGTGTTTATAAGTTAGATTACTCTAGTATATTGTCTTTAGGTGTAACTGTAAATAATTTGCAAATTTCAAGTATAAAATTATATGGTAATGGAGGTGGAATGTTGCCGAAATTAAACTCTGATTTTAGGCATAATGATTTAGTTGAAAACGCCATAAATATTTACGATTCAAATGGTAATGGTGTATTTGAGAATGGAGATTATATTTTGTTTTATGGACAATCTCCTCATAGTTGGAGATATGATGCTCAATCAAGTTTATTTAAACATGAAACGCATTTATTTTCTGATGAAGTAAATTATTTTTTAACAGCTGATAATCAATCAGATGGAAAAAGAATTGAGCAGAAACAATCCTTACAAAATCCTACTAAAACAATTACATCATTTAATGCATTTTCCTTTCATGAGCTTGAACTTGAAAATTTAATTCATTCGGGAAAAGAGTGGTTTGGAGAACGATTTGATAGTCAAAATAGTCAATCTTTTAATTTTAGTTTTCCTAATTTACAAATAACCTCTCCCGTCAGTATAAAAACAGCTGTTGCTGCACGTTCATTAAATTCTTCTGTATTCTCAGTAGCTGTAAATTCTGATCCATTACAAACTATTTCTGTTCAAAATATTGTTTCAACTTACGCTACAGAGTATGCTAAAGCTTCTTCAAAAACTTCAGCGTATATAGCCTCATCATCTAACCTTTCAGTAGATATAGAATATAGCTCAATTGATAATGGTGCATTGTCTTGGTTAAACTATATAGAAGTAAATGCAAGAAGAAAATTGAAAATGTCAGGAAATTCCTTATTGTTTAGAGATGCAACATCACTTGTGGATGAAGTAGCTTCTTTTGAACTTTCTAATGCTAATGTTGGAATTAGGGTTTGGGATGTTACCGATCAAACGTCAGTAGTCGAAATGCCAACCTTATTAAGTGCTAATGAACTTTCTTTTAATGATTCTATTAATAAATTGCATGAATATATTGCCTTTAATAGTAGTGCTTACTTAACGCCTTCTATTGTTGGAGAAGTAGCAAATCAAAATTTACACAATACTGATATTGATGTAGAATATGTGATTGTTTCACATCCAAACTTTTTAGTTCCTGCTTATCGTTTAGCTGATTTTCATCAAGAGAAAGATGATATTTCTTCTATCGTTGTTACGCCACAGCAGGTCTATAATGAGTTTTCTTCAGGAATACAAGATGTTAGTGCCATTCGCGATTTTTTAAGATTTTTATATAAAAGATCAAATTCAAAATTGAAATATGTTTTACTTTTTGGAGATGGTTCTTATGATCCTAAAAATAGAGTAGCTAATAATACAAATTTCATTCCAACCTATCAATCTCTAAACTCTACTCATCCAATATATTCTTATGTTACTGATGATTATTTTGGATTATTAGATGATGATGAGGGTGAATTTATTAATGATTTAGTTGATATTGGAATTGGAAGATTTCCTGCTTCTAGTCTTTCGCAAGCAAATGTATTAGTGGATAAAGTAGAAAAGTATTATGCAAAAGAATCTTTTGGAAGCTGGAGAAATGATGTTGTTTTTATTGCTGACGATGGAGATGCAAATGATGGGAATACACATATGTGGCAAGCTGATAGTTTAGCAAATATTGTGGCAAATAATTATAAAAATATCAATATTAATAAGATTTATTTAGATAATTATTTGCAAGAATCTACACCTGGTGGCCCAAGAAGTGAAGCAGCAAATAATGCTATTAATAATAGAATAGACAAAGGAGCGCTACTAATAAATTATTCGGGTCATGGTGGGCCTTTAGGTTGGACTGCCGAAAGAATATTAGAGTTAGATCAAATTAATGCTTGGAATAATAGCAATAAATTGCCTTTATTTATGACCGCTACTTGCAAATTTTCATATTTTGACAATCCTGAACAAACTTCAGCTGGCGAATATGTTCTTTTAAATCCAAATGGAGGCGCAATTGCTTTGCTAAGTACTACTAGATTGGTGTATTCACCTCCCAATTATAACTTAAACACTAAATTTATGAATACCCTATTCGAAAGGATTGATGGAGAGTATCCTAGATTAGGAGATGTATTTAAGCAAACTAAAGTTTTGAGTGGAACATCACTTAATAATAGAAATTTCACTTTACTGGGAGATCCTGCTCTTTGTTTGTCTTATCCTGAATATGAGATAGAAACCACAAGTGTTCTAGATACGCTAAAGGCACTGAGTGAAGTAACTATTATGGGAGAAGTTATGGGAGAAAATGGAGTGCTTACTGATTTTAATGGGACTGTATATCCAACTGTTTATGATAAAGAAATTATAAGAACTACTTTAGGGCAGGAATCTTGTACCCCAATGCCTTATCGTGATCAAAATAATATAATATATAAAGGTGCTGCCTCAGTTGTTAATGGTAGTTTTTCATTTTCATTTGTTGCTCCTAAGGATATAGCTTATAACTATGGTGCTGGGAAAATTTCATATTATGCTGTTTCTGATGATCAAGAGCCAGTAGATGCAGCAGGAAGTGATGATGGTTTTGTTATTGGAGGTACTGCTGATGATATTACTTATGACTATGAAGGGGCGGAATTAGAAGTGTACATGAACACAAGAAGTTTCTCTGATGGAGGTATAACAGATGAGAATCCTGTTTTATTGGCGGATATTTTTGACTTTAGTGGAATCAACACGGTAGGTAACGGTATCGGCCATGATATTACTGCTGTTTTGAATGGGAATACAGCAAGTCCTTATGTGTTGAATGATTTTTATGAAGCAAATAAAGATGATTACACTAGAGGGGTGGTTAGTTTTCCATTCTATAATTTAGCTAAAGGAGAGCATACCTTAACCCTTAAGGTTTGGGATGTATTTAATAATTCTTCTGATGCGACAATTACTTTTGTTGTTGCTGATGATAACGAATTTACAATTTCTGATTATAGTACTTATCCTAATCCTTTTTCAAATTCTACTGATATATACTTTCAGCACAATAAACCGAATCAGAACTTAGATGTATTTTTAGAGATTTATTCAATAACTGGAACTTTAGTTTATAAATATGAAGAAAGTTATAGTGATAATGGATATAGGATAGGTCCGATTCCGTGGGATGGAGATGATGAATATGGAGGGAAATTAAGTGCAGGAATGTATATTGCAAAACTAGCAGTGAGTAGTTCAGATGGTGATTTCACATCAAAATCCATAAGAATTATACTATTGCCCTAATAGATTCGTTCAAGTCAACATAAAAAAAAAGTATATTTGCAAACTAAATTTAAGAAATGAAGAAAATAACAGGAATAATTTGTGCATTATCAGTAGTTTTTAATGTTTTTGCACAGGACCCAACTTATGATGATTTAACAGGTGGTTTAAATACAATTACAACTGCTGTACCATTTTTACTAATTTCACCTGATTCTAAGGCAGGAGCTATGGGTGATGTTGGTGTGGCTACTACACCTGATGCAAATTCAATACATTGGAATCCTGCAAAACTGGCTTTCGTTGATGATGATATGGGTTTTTCCATGTCTTATGTGCCATGGCTTAGAGCTCTTGTTCCAGATATTAATTTATCTTATTTAGCAGGATATAGAAAGTTGAATGATAATGAAGCTATTGGTTTGGAATTGCGATATTTTTCATTAGGAGATATTACTTTTACTGATATTTTGGGAACTACAATTGGACAGTATAAGCCAAGTGAGTTTGCTTTAGGAACTTCATATTCTCGTAAACTTTCTGATAATTTTTCATTAGCAATATCAGGTCGATATATTTATTCTAATTTAACAGGCGGTCAAGCGGCTGGAGGTATCCCAACAGTTGCAGGACAATCAATAGCTGCTGATCTTGCAGGTTATTACACAAATCCTATTAGGCTGGGAGGTAAGGATTTTGACTTGGCAATTGGAGGCAATATATCAAATATTGGTAGTAAAATCTCTTATACTGAAACGTCAGTTAAGGATTTTATTCCAATTAACTTAAGATTAGGAACTGCAATAGGCGCAGAATTTGACGACTATAATAAAATGTCTTTTGCATTTGATATTAATAAATTGTTAGTACCTACTCCTGCTGTATATAATAATGAAGGAGAGATTACTATAGGTCAAGATCCTAACGTTTCTGTTGTTTCAGGTATTTTTCAATCATTTGGTGATGCTCCAGGAGGAACAAAAGAGGAGTTTCGTGAAATCAATTATTCTATAGGTACAGAATATTGGTATGCTAATCAGTTTGCTATACGGGCAGGTTACTTTTTCGAACATGATACCAAGGGAGGTAGAAAGTTTTTTACTTTTGGTTCAGGAGTTAAGTACAATGTTTTTGCACTTGATTTTTCGTACTTAATAAATGCTAGTCGTGCAATTAATGGTAATAATCCTTTAGCAAACACTATGCGTTTTACATTAGTGTTTGATTTTGGAGCAATGGAAGAAAGCTAATAATGAGTTTTAGAGTAGGTTTCGGTTTTGATGTACATCAGTTAAAAGTTGGTTTAGACTTTTGGTTAGGAGGGATAATTGTTCCTCACACTAAAGGAGGTCTTGGTCATTCTGATGCTGATGTTTTAATTCATACTATTTGTGATGCGCTTTTAGGGGCAGCTAATCTTGGAGATATCGGTAAACATTTTCCTGATACTGCAGCTGAGTATAAAGGAATTGATAGTAAAATTTTACTAAAAGAAGTGATGCTTTTGGTTAGAAATCAAGGCTATGAAATTGGTAATATTGATTCAACTATTTGTTTGCAAACACCAAAAATAGGCCCCTACATTCCAGAAATGAAAAAGGTATTAGCTTCTTGTATGAATATAGATATTGACCAAGTTTCCATTAAAGCTACTACTACAGAAAAACTAAGCTTTGTTGGTAGAGAAGAAGGAGTTTCAGCTTATGCAACAGTTTTAATTAACAAGATTTAAAACCCAATTTTACTTTTAATTTCATTGTCTCTTAAGTAAACAAGCATTTCTGCTTCAGCACAAACTACACCTTTAGTATTGATGGCTTGTACGGTATGCCATTTTTCAAATTTACCAACTTTATTTAAAGCATTTTCAGCTTCTATTATATCTTCAGCACTAACGGTAAATGTAATGTGGAGGTCAGTATTAGCAGGTCGTTTGTATTTTATATTTGCACTTTTCAACCAAATTTCTAATTTTCTATCTTTCTGCTTAAAAATATTATAATACATAGTAGGAAAGTAAGGGTCGAAAGCGGAGAATATTGTTCCTCCAAAAATAGTTTTATGGAAGTTCATATTTAGGATTGACTTCCTAAGAACTACTTTAAATTCAGTATAATCCTCTGATACTTTTTTCAGTACAATTCGATTGAAGAAAAGGGGTGGGAAAATATTGAGTATAAAACGTAAAATTATTCGTCTAAACATAAAATCAAAAGTAATAAAAAAGCCTGCAAATGCAGGCTTCTTTCTTTTATATAAGTGTAATTATGCTTAATGCTTTGACAAGTAATTAGCAACTCCTTCATGCGATTCTTTCATTGCTTCTTCCCCTTTACTCCAGTTTGCAGGGCAAACCTCTCCATTTTCTTCAAAATGCTGTAATGAATCCACCATTCTTAAGGCTTCATCAACATTTCTTCCTAATGGGAAATTATTGATTAGTTGATGTTGCACAACACCCTTTTTGTCGATTAAGAATAAACCTCTGAAAGCAATCATTGGTCCTGTAGCGACCATGTTGTCGTTTTCATCTAATTCATAATTTCCACATAGTACACCAAAATTGGCTGAGATAGTTTTGTCAGTGTCGGCAACTATTGGATAAGTAATTCCTTGAATTCCTCCTTCAGCTTTAGGCATTTGTAACCATCCCCAGTGCGACTGCTCAGTATCAGTTGAACAAGCAACTACTGCACATCCTCTTGCTTCAAATTCAGCTAATTTATTTTGAAATGCAAATAATTCTGTTGGGCAAACAAAAGTAAAATCTTTTGGATAAAAGAAAAACAAAACCGGCTTTTCTCCTACAAATTGCTCTAATGAAAATCCTTTTACAAATTCACCACCGTTAACTACTGCTTGCGCAGAGAATGAAGGTGCTTTTTTTCCTACTAATATTGACATAATATTTTCTTTTATTAATTATTAAAACGGTTGTAAAATTACTACAAAATAAGGAGATACCTTATATTTTAGAAAGAATAAAATTGACTCTTTCGCTTACTGATAGTTTGGGAACTTTTACTAAAGTATAGCCAAGAGATTTATAAGTTTCAGTTAATGAGCTTTCAATATTAATAGCTGATTTTATATCCTCCATTCGTTCACCATCATTAATGTATATTTCTTCCCAAAAGGGAGTGATGAATACTTGTTTATTAAAAATACATTGTTTTGTAATTTGAGTGATTTCAGTTGTTATCCCTAACTTATTTGCCTTTAAGTAAGCAATACAATCAATGCTGCTTCTGTCGAAAAAATAATTTTCATTTTCTGAACTGTTTAAATATTGTTCTTTACGCAAGTTAGCAATATGGTTTTCAAAAGCAATTTGATTTTTCCAAGGTAAAATATCTCCTCCAATAATTATTTGTTCTGCAATAATCTCTCTTGAAATTTCTTCTGCACATGAGTAACCCTTTTGCATAAGGGCCTTAATGATAGCTGTTTTTCCAGTTCCTGGAGCTCCAGTAATTATGTATTTGTGGTTCATTTTAAAGGCTCAACATAACTATAACCGCACCAACAATTATAGCTAAAATCTTTTGAGTGCTGAACTTATGACCATCACTACTTTCAAAAAGAATAGTAGTAGAAATGTGTAAAAATATACCAATAACCATGGCCATAATTTCATTGTGATAATTTGCTAGAGCTGTAAAAAAACTTCCAGCAAAAACTCCTATTGGTGCCATCAATGCGAAAAGCAGTAAATAGAAATAGGCTTTTTGTTTTGATATATTACTTTGTAAAAAGAAAGTCATAAGTACAATAGCAACTGGCATTTTATGTAAAACAATTCCTGTAAGCAAAGCATTATGAGCGTGTTGGTGTAAATGTCCGCCTAAAGGCACTCCTTCTAGTAAAGCATGCAAACAAAGGCTAATAAGTACAGAAAAAGGAATTACATTGCTTTTGTGGAAATGCCCATGTTCTATGCCTTGCGAAAAATACTCTAACAATATCTGGATTAGAAAACCACCCAAAATAAATAATCCGATATTCTGATTTGTATTGTGTTCGAACAGTTCAGGTAATAGGTGTAATACACTTACGGCTAACAAATAAGCCCCACTAAAAGTAAGGAGTAATTGTATATTCTTACTTTTCTTTGGTTTAAAAATTTCGACTACAATTGCACCCGCAATTACGGAAGCAAACAATAATCCTAGTGTTGTTAAATTCATTTCTTGCAAATTAATATTAAACGATCAGAAATTTTTTCATCAAAATTATCCAATTTATAATTCCCAAAGATATCAATTATTTTTAGTTTAGCATTAATGATAAATTCAGAATAATCAGCTAAAGTAATTGCTTTTACTTTTTCTTGAAATTGTTGCTGTTCTTTTCCGTCAGTAATGCAGATGTCTTTTAGGATATATCCATTTTTCACGTGCCTTGTGATATCAAACTGTATAAAGTCAATCGTTTTTTGTTCATTGAGCACCAAATTAGCAATTATCTTTTTTGCATTCATAAAATCAATAATCAATAAACCTTCTTTTTTCAGATTACTCGCCATAGCATTAATGGCCTTTTGTTCGTCTTTATGATCTTCAAAGTAACCAAAAGAGGTGAATAGGTTAGTAACGATATCAAAGGTGTCTTCCTGATAATTCTCACGCATATCGTGTACTGAAAATTGCAGGTTTTTGTTTTCATCCTTTTTAGCAGTATTTATACTGTTTGGAGATAAATCAACACCAACCACATCCATTCCTTTATGATTAAAGTATTTGGCATGTCTTCCTTTTCCGCAAGCAATATCTATAAGCTTACTTCTTTTCTGGATTTGTAAATAGTCAATTAAATTATCAATAAAAACTTGCGCTTCTTTTTCATCTCTATTTTTGTAGAGCGTATGATAGTAGGGGGAATCGAACCAGTTTGCAAACCAACTCATAATTGTTCTCTTAATTTCTTAGGCATATTTTTTATTACCAAGTTATAGGCATCTTTTACCCACTGTTCAATTTGATGATCACTTAAATCTCCTGAAAAGCTTACGGAGTTCCAGTGTTTTTTATTCATATGCCAAGCAGTACTTACTTCTGTAAATTCTTCCCTTAATATTATTGCATTTTCAGGATCACATTTTAGGTTGCAAAAATCAAAAGTCATCATATTGCAAAAAGCAAACATTTCCCCGAGTACTTTAAAAACTAAAACATTTTCATCAAATGGAAGTTCTTCTGTTGAACCTTTAAGCGAAAGACAATGTTCTCGGAAATGGTCAATGGTCATTTTAACCTCTCTGCCTTATCGCTTCATACAAAATAACACCAGTAGCAACTGATACATTTAAGGAAGCAATTTTTCCATTCATTGGAATTTTTGCTCTAGCATCACACATTTTTAAAAATTCAGGTGAAACACCATCTTCTTCTGAACCTATAATGATAGCAGTAGGAGTCGTATAATCTGGCTTATACATGTCGTCCTGAGTTTTTTCGGTACAGGCAATTAATTGTATTCCGCTTTCTTTCATGAATTGTAAAGCCAATTTCAAGTTCCAAGTTCGGCAAACCGTAACCTTATGCAAGGCCCCAGCTGATGTCTTTATTGCGTCAGCATTAATAGCGGCAGCATTTTGTTCAGGAATTAAGATAGTTTCCACACCAGCACATTCTGCTGTACGAGCTATAGCTCCAAAATTCCTTACATCTGTAATTCTATCCAATACCAATACTAAAGGGTTTTTCCCTTCTTCATAGAGTTTAGGGATTACATCCTCAATGTTATGAAAATCGATAGGAGAGATAAATGCAAAAACTCCTTGATGATTCTTTCTAGTCAAGCGATTAATTTTCTCTAAAGGAACATGCTTATAGTTTATTCTCTTTTCGCGAACCAATTTCCAGAGTTCTGCAAACAAATCGTTATGCAATCCTTTTTGGATAAATAATTTGTCAATTGTTTTTCCGGCTTCTACCGCTTCAATTATGGCACGTATACCAAATATGTAATTTTTTTCTTCTGTGTTATGCATTGTTGTCTTCTTTAAACTCAATTTGAGTGGTAATCTCAGGGATATTTCTGAGCTCTATTTCTTTTTTAATTTCTACTGATTTAGCTTTTAGATCTTTTGTTAAAATCTGTTTTTTTCGTTTTTCCATTGGAGGATTTAGCTTTTCAGCATTTTCAAACTGAATAACACTCTCCAAAATATCTCTTGGTAATTGCGTTCCTGCTTTGTTGAGGGTGTCCAAAAATTCCTCAGCAAAAAATTGGTCAATCTGTATCCTTCTTTTGGTTGTATGAGCAAATTTCCCAATAATCCTACATACATTATCTCTTTCTTCAGGACTTAGCTTGTCAGCAAATTCATATTCCTCAATCTTTTTTAAACTCAGTATGATTGGTTCTAAAGCATCTTTGGTAATTATATATACATTGTAATCGCCAATGTTATAGGTAAACTGATTAATGACATGCAGGGTGTTAGAAGGAATAACTAAAAACAAATCCTTTTTCACATCATCATGCTTTGCGTATTTTTTTAGGCTTTCTGTTTGTATTTTTATGTATTTAGGAAAATTGCTCAAGTCATCATTTGCTGGGCTTTTTGCGTCAAAAACAATCAGTTGATCCATTATTTCTATGGAATTATCAGGCTTGTTTCTTGGATGTGGAAATTCCTCTTGACTAATGTATTTTATGACATGGTTTCGACAGATAAGTTGCAAGTGATTTTCAACATCTTTTTCGTGCTCTCCCCAAGTCCATTTCATTTTTTCCAATCTATCTTCTGTTTCTTTTACTCTTTCATCATTAAGCCTTTCTTTTTCTTTGGTTAAACTTTCTTGTAAGGTATTCGTTGATTCAATTGATTTTCTTAGCGTTTCATTTCTGTTTTCTTCTTCTTTTTTCAGAAATACATTCTCATTTTTAAGATTATTTCTTTCTTGCTCGATATTGGAAAGTTTTTCTTTAAGCGTAGTGTTTTCAGTTTTTACTTGTTCAAAAGCAGTGGTTTTGGCATTGGCGATGTCAATGTTTTGTTGTTGTTGTTTCACCTCAGTTTCTTTAGCTACAAGCGATTTTTCTAATTCTAAAATTCTATTTTTATCTTCTTCAGAATTATCTTCAGTAACGGATTCTTTTTTGAAATAAACTAGTGCAAAACCAGCAACTAATACTATTAAAACTAGATATTCCATAAGTGTTTTTTTGAATTATAAAATGAGGACCAAAGTACCAACTTCTACTAGATTATACAAGTCAATTACTTCTTTATTTTTCATTCTTATACATCCATGTGAGGCAGGCTTTCCTAACTTTCCTTCTTCTGATGTTCCGTGTATGTAAATGTATCGTTTAAAGGAATCAATTCCTTCTCCTTTATTTTTGCCTTTTTCCAATCCTTCTAACCATAATATCCTACTGGTTACATCATCAGTTTTGCTTTTTGTTTGGTCAGTATATATAGTGGCGATATTGCCGTGAAACACTCTTCCTGTCATTCTGCCATTAATTGGTGTTTTTTCTCCATGCTTTTCTCTTATTTTGTGTAATCCTATCGGTGTTTTATTACTTCCTGATGCGCTACCTATTCCGTATGCTGAACTTGAAATAACATATTCTTTAATAATACTATCATGTTGAATGTGATAAAGCTTTTGTTGTTTTATGGATACATAAATTACCTCATCAGTAAAAGCGTTTTTTCTATCCAAATAATTATTTACAAGCTCAATTATTGAATTTTGAGCTGTTGTATTTAAACTAATTAAGCTAATTAAAATAAGGTTAAGGGTTCTGAACATAATTTCCAATTTATAGGTTTCTGATTATTATTTAAGAGTATTTTATTTGTTTTTGAAAAGTGCTTGCATCCCAAAAAACCTCTGTATGCCGAAAAAGGAGAGGGGTGAGTAGTCGTTAAAATATGATGTTTGTTTGTATTAATCAACACTGATTTTTTTTGAGCAAATGCGCCCCAAAGTAAAAAGACTACACCTTCATTTTTATCTGATATTTTTTTAATTATACTATCGGTAAATAATTCCCAGCCTAATTTTTGATGTGAGCCAGCTTTTTTCTCTCTGACAGTTAATGTTGCATTCATTAGTAATACACCTTGTTTTGCCCAAGATTCTAGGTTTCCATTACTAGAATTAGAATAGTTTAGGTCGCTTTGTAATTCTTTGTATATATTCCGTAAAGAGGGCGGTATTTTCACGCCATTAGGTACCGAAAACGAAAGTCCGTGCGCTTGACCTTTCCTATGGTAAGGGTCTTGTCCTAAAATTACAACTTTAATATTGCTAGGTGTTGTAAAGTTGAAAGCATTAAAAATTAAATCATTTGCAGGCAAAATAGTATGGCTTTTTCTTTCAATTGCTAAATCGTTAATAATTGCTTGAAAGTTATTGGAATTTAGTTCCTCACTTAAAAATGCTTTCCATTCCGAATGGAGGTGTAATTTTGTAGTTGTCATTTTATTATTTCAAAGATAGCTAATCTGTTTTAATAATGTATTTTTGTCAAAAATTATTTTCAATGAAAAAAGTAGTATTTTTTGCAATCTCAATAGTCTTAGTTAGTTTTCTTTCATCTTGCGCTGTTCATAGTGGTCATTGTCCTGGTGTTGGTGTAGTTGAATCTTCAATTTTACCAGCTTAATACTTATTTTGGAGATAAAAGAGAAAATAAAAAAACCAAAATGGCTAAAAGTAAAGCTGCCTACTGGGCAAGCTTACAAGGCTGTTAGAGGAATTACTAAGTCTCATGATTTGCACACTATTTGTGAAAGTGGAAATTGTCCGAATATGGGTGAATGCTGGGGTGCTGGTACTGCGACCTTTATGATTCTTGGAAATATATGTACACGTTCATGTGGTTTTTGTAATGTTATGACTGGTCGCCCATTGGCAGTTGATATTTTAGAGCCTAAAAAAGTTGCCCGTTCTGTTCAGTTAATGAAAGTAAAACATGCCGTTATTACTTCTGTTGATCGTGATGATTTGAAAGATGGAGGTGCAAGTATTTGGGTGGAAACTATCAATGAAATACGAAAAGAAAACCCTGAAACTACAATGGAAACTTTGATTCCTGATTTTAAAGGAAGATTAAAAGATATTCAGCCTATTATTGATGTGGCGCCTGAGGTGGTTTCTCATAATATGGAGACCGTAAGAAGATTGACTAAAAAAGTAAGGATACAAGCTAAATATGATAGAAGTTTGGATGTGTTGAGATACTTAAGTGAAGGTGGTATTAGGACTAAATCAGGAATTATGCTTGGTTTAGGTGAAACTGAAGGAGAAGTGGTTGAAACTATGCATGATTTAAGAGCTGTTGGTGTTTCAATTATGACTATTGGCCAGTATTTACAGCCATCAAAAAAACATCTTTCAGTACTTGAATTTATTACTCCTAAACAATTTGATAAGTATAAAGAGATCGGTCTTTCTCTTGGTTTTCAACATGTTGAAAGCAGTCCTTTAGTGCGGTCCTCTTATCATGCTGAAAAACATATTAGCTAGTAATTTATTGCTTTTATTTTTTTATGTAAGATGCTGGTTATATAGTAGATAATCATTATATTTGTTACCTTAAATTTTAACAAATTCATTCAATATGAAAAATAGACTTTTAACTTTAATTTTTGCTTTTTTAGCAGTTACTTCAGTAAATGCACAAAAGTGTGGTACCTATGACGGCTCTTATCAAGAGCAAGAACAAAAATTTCCTGCTTTTTATCAGAACCTGGAAGGGATTAATGCCGATTTAGAAGCTGATTATAAATCAGTTTTAGGTAAAATGAAGCATTTAAAAATAGAAAATGGAAAAAAAATTATTCCTGTTGTAGTACATGTTATCCATGATTTTGGAGGTGAAAATATTTCTGATGCAGTTATTCAGGGAGCAATTGATGCTTTGAATAAAAATATAAATGGTCAATCGGATAAATTCTTAAACCAGTTAAGTGGTAATCCTTTAACTCCAGATATTTTTGCGTCAGTTATAGGTGTAGCTAATGTCGAATTTCGTTTAGCTAAAATTGATCCTAATGGAAACTCTACAAATGGAATTTTGAGAGTGCAATCAGAATTGACTAATAGACCAGAAAACAGAAATTCTATTAAAGGTTTAAGTTATTGGAATTCATTTCAATATTTGAATATTTGGACACTTCTTAGTTTTGCACCCCAAGATGATGGGAATACATTGTTAGGTTTTGCTCAATTTCCTTCTACTGGCGTAATGTCAACAGATGGTGTAGCGCTTAAAGCAGGTGTGATGTCAGATTTGACATCAACAACTTTAACTCATGAAGTAGGTCATTGGTTAGGATTAAGGCATATTTGGGGGGACGCAACTTGTGGTGATGATAACGTGAGAGATACTCCAGCTCATAGGTTTTCTAATGGAGCAGGAGCTAACCCTGGACCATTTCCAACTCCAGCTCTTTTTCCTTATCATGTTGGTTTGGCGTCTCAAGGTTGTGTTGCTGATTCATTAAATCCGGCAGGTGAAATGTTTATGAATTACATGGATTATACTAATGATAACTATGTTACTATGTTTTCTGAAGGGCAAGTTGATGTAATGAATGAAACTTTAGAAGGAATTTATGATGAAGATGCAGGCGTTTCTGGTTTTGGATTTAGAGAGTATATGTGGTCAGCTGAAAACATTGCTTTGACTGGAGTTGCGGACGGTTTTATATCTCCAACTTGTAATCAGAATGCTGACTTTGCAAGTCAATCAGGATACTCAATATGTTTAGGAGAAAGTATATTGTTTAAAGCAAATAAAAGTCAATTTTCTGCTGGAACAATTAGTGCTTATATTTGGGATTATGGTGATGGTAATACAGATGATTCATCTGGAGATTTTGTTGTTCATGATTATGAAGAAGCAGGTAGTTTTGATGTATCGTTAACTATTGAATACAATGAGACAACTGAGGCTAGAGCTTCAAGTTTATCTGATTTAGATTTGTTAAATGCAAATTCGTATGATTCAATTGTTGAAACATTAAATGTCCAAGGGACTGAGGCTGAATTGTCAGCTATGAATGCTTTAAATATTAGTTTACATCTTGATGTAGATTCATTAAGTATAGAATCTGCATGGAAATATAATGCTCCAGAAGATAGTGTTTTAGGAGCTCATTCATCTTTTCCTTTAGGATTAGATACTTTCCAGTTAGTTTTTTCAGCTAATTATGGTGAGTCTCTTACGATTGAAGAATATGATAGATTAGCTTTATGTTTTTCTGTATGGCAACTAGATTCAGTTCATTTTTCAGGTGAGATTTTAACTTATTACTATGGTAATTATGAAAGTGAGTCTTTTGATGCTTACTTTATGGATACTCTTTTTTATAGAGGAGAAGTAGGGCAAACAACATATATTGCTTATTACACGAACTCTTGTGCATCAACAACTGTAAGAGAAAGTGTAATTATTGTTTCTCCTTCATCATCTTCAAATAATACAGGAAATTATACTTATGATTTTGAGAATGTTTCTGAATTATCGTTAGACTGGCAAGTGACTAAAGGTGAGTCTACAGGTGAATGGAGCTTTAATGCAATTGAGAATTCTTCGTGGGAATGGGTAAATGGAGTAGCCGTATCTGGTTCTGCAGGCTTGATGATAGATAAAGATAATCTGACTTTAGGTGAAACTGATGAGTTGATATCAGTAGCTTATGACCTAAGCGCTTTAACAAATCCAGCAATTAAGTTTTCGTATTCAGGAGCTTCAGTAAATACTTTTCCTGTGAATGAGGTTAATGTATATTATTCGTATGATTGTGGAGCAGTATGGAGAACTTTGGGTTCGTTAACCAATGTGGATGTAGCTAATTCAGGTTTGTATTCAACTAATTTCAAACCAACTACTGATGAGTGGAGTGATACAGTTATGACAAAGAATCAGTTAAAAAATAACAATATCAAATTCAAATTCGAATATGTTACTAATGGTACTGCAAATAATTTCTATCTAGATAATATTAAAATTGGAGAAGCCGCTACTTTAATGCTTTCTAACTCTATAATTGCTTCACCTGCATCCAGAGTTTCAATTTATCCTAATCCTACAGATGGGAATACATTTATTGAACTTAATAATTTAGCTGATAAAGAGGTTGAGGTTAAGTTAGTGAATATTTTAGGTGCAGAGATAATGCATTTATTTAGTGGTGATATAGAGAGCAACTATTATGTGATCAATAATATTGATTTGTCTCATATTGAAACAGGAATCTATTTTGTTAAGGTTGTTGCTGATGGAGATATAGTTATGACGGATAAATTACTTATGAAGTAATCAAAAAAATATAAAAAGAAAGCCATCAGAAATGATGGCTTTTTTATTGTTTATAGGTTTCTAATTTTAACATTCCCTTCTCTAAGACTCCATAAGTTTTTTGGCTTATCCATTCCCCAAGGTTTATGTAGGTAGCTTTATTATTAATCTTAAGCTCTAGAGGTAGATGTCTGTGTCCAAACACATAATAATCAACAGGATTAACTTTCTGTTGCTCTTGACAGTAGCCAAAAAGAATTTCTTTTTCCTTACTACTAAACTTTGCTTCATCACCATTTTTGCGACTACTCTTACTCCAAGTATGTGCTAAAGTAAATGCAAAATTAGGGTGAAAACGAGCAAATACCCATTGACATATTTTTGAAGTAAATATTTTTTTAAGAATTTTATATAAATAATCGCCATCTCCCAATCCATCCCCGTGACCTATAAGTATCTTTTTATCTCCTTGTTGAATTATGATGTTTTCGTGATGTATGCTTACGCCTATTTCAGTTTCTAGATAATCTCTCATCCATAAATCATGATTACCTACAAATAAATGTACGGGCGTTCCATTATCTGTTAGGTTGGCAATTTTCCCTAATAAACGAACAAATCCTTTAGGAACTACCTTATTGTATTCAAACCAGAAATCAAAAATATCGCCAACTAAATAAATTGCTTTTGCGTCTTTTTCAATTTCATTAAGCCATTGGACAATCTGCTTTTCTCTTTTATGGCTTTCTGCCATACTAGGAGTTCCTAAATGAAAGTCGGAAGCAAAATATATTTTGTCTTTTGTCAAAATTATTTTTCTAATTGAGTTCTTAATAATTGGTTAGCTAGCTTTGGGTCAGCTTGTCCTTTCGAAAGCTTCATTACTTCCCCCATGAACAAACCAATTAATCCTTTCTTACCTTCTTTATAGTCTTTTGCTTTTTCTGGGTATTTTGCGATTGCTAGTTTAATGTAATCTCCTAAAGCATCACTATCACTTTCTTGTGTCCAGTTATTGTCAGTTGCTATTTTATCAGCTGTATCATTACTGGCAAGCATTGCGGGGAATACTTTTGATGTAGCTACTGTGTTACTTACTTTTCCTTGATCAACAATAGAAATGAGGCTTGCTAATCTTTTAGGGTTTATACTGAACTCGGCAATGCTAATGGCTTTTTCATTTAGGAAAGATTTTACACTTCCGTTCACAAAATTGGCAGCTGACTTATAGTTTTTGGTTGAACCACATAACTCATTGTAGTATAGTGCAATTCCTTTTTCATCAGTAAGAATATTGGCGTCATAATCTGATAAACCAAATTCAGCAGTAAACTTTTTGAATAGTTCGCTTGGTAGGGGAGGTAAACTATTTTTTAACTTTTCAATATATTCTTTAGTAACAATTACTGCCTGTAAGTCTGGTTCAGGGAAGTAGCGATAGTCATTTGCTTCCTCCTTGTGTCGCATTGAAATTGTAGAGTTGTTGGCTGCATTAAAACTTCTTGTTTCATGGCTTACTTCTTTGCCTGCTTCTACTAATGCTATTTGTCTATCTATTTCAAATTCAATAGCTCGTTTTACATTTCTAGTAGAATTCATATTTTTAACTTCTACTTTAGTTCCAAATTCACTAGCTCCTTTCAGCATTACTGAAATATTAGCATCACATCTTAAGGAACCTTCTTCCATGTTTCCATCACAGATATCTAAATAGCGTACTAATTTTCGTACTTCATTTATATACTGATAGGCCTCATCAGAGGAACGAACATCTGGTTCTGAAACAACTTCAATTAAAGGAACTCCAGCTCTGTTTAAATCAATTAAAGTATGGAAAGGGTCTAAATCATGAATTGATTTTCCGGCATCCTCCTCCATGTGAATTCTTGTAATTTTTATCTTTTTAGGATTTCCCTCAGCATCTTTAATTTCTATAATCCCTCCATTGCAGATAGGAGTAGTGTCCTGTGTGATCTGATATCCTTTTGGTAAATCGGCATAAAAATAATTTTTACGCGCATACTCATTTCTTTCTCTAATTTCAGCACCTACAGCTATTCCCATCTTTACAGCATATTCAATTACTTTTGCATTGCTTCTGGGTAATGTTCCTGGGTGTCCTAATGAAATTACTGATGTTTTAGTGTTGGGAGCTTCCCCATAAATATTTTCATCAGAAGAATAGGCTTTTGTTTTAGTTAGTAATTGAGCATGAACTTCTAGTCCAATTACAACTTCATATTTATCTCTTAAACTCATTATTCAAATATTACTTTTCCTGATTCTAGCACTTCTCCTTTTTTATTAAGTGTGTAAAAGTACAAACCATTCCTTAGATTTTCTCTGTAAATTGTATTTTGATTTTTGTGAATTTCTTGTTCCAGTACTTTAGCTCCCAAACTATTGTATAAAGTAAATATTTCAGCATTTGAGTTTTGAATTGTAAACTGAGTTGCTGCTGGATTTGGAAATAGGTTGTGAGTTAATTTATTTTCAGTTATTGCTGTTGGAGTTCCGCATTCCAATAGATAAAGTCCAGTTTGCATATCAGAAACAATAATATTTCCTGAAGGTAAGTTAGGATAAACGCCCCAAGCTCCTTTGTATGAGGCATGGCTATTAGGTGCATAAGTATCGTATTCCCAAGTTTGAACAGGATTGCTTGGGTCAGAAATATCAAAAACCCTTAAGCCATCATGGTAATAAGGAATATAGGCTAAATCTCCTTTTATAATTCCATTATGTGCCATTGATTGTGGATCAACTCCCGAATTAAAAGTAGCTAAAACTGAAATATTACTTAAGTCAGCAACATCTAATATCTTTACATCATAACCATGGTTCTCATCTTGCATAATGTATAGTGTTCCATCATCATTTAGCCAGCCTGAATGATTATAACCAGCATCAGGATAAGAGGTGAATGTTGCTAATTGTGTAGGTTGGTCACCTATAGTATCGACCATGGAAAAATCCATTACTCTTAAGCCTTGGTTTCCACAGTTTAAGTATGCAGTATCATTTCTAACAAAAGCATCATGCACATGGCCAACTGCATTGTAAGAATAGATTAGCGTTGGGTTTGTAGTAGAACTTAAATCATAAACATCCATAGCTGTATTGGAAGCACAAGCATATAATTTTGCAGTTGCAGTGTCAATGTAGATGTTATGTGATTTTGTAAGCAGATTGTTAGAATCATAAACTGTGTTAACAGTGTCTGGTAAAACTGAAACATCAATGATTTGTAAAGTCGATGAGCTTCCTTCATCACACACTACATATAAGTAGCCATCATAATCATGATAATCTCTATGGATTACACCTCCTCCGGTATATGCTCCAGCAACAAAAGCAACTTCTGAACTATTTGATGGATCAGTAACGTCAAAAAAGTGCGTCCCTGCAGTTGAGCCAATAATTGCTATTTCCCTGTCATTAACGACCATTCCCCAGCATTCATTATAGGTATTGTCATATGTCCATGAACCAACTAGTGTTGTGTCTTGCCAATGGAATAAAAGATTAGCAGTTTGTTGTGCATTACTACTTATAGTAAGGAGTGATATGCTTAATAGTAGGATGATTTTTTTCATTATATTGAGGCTATGAGTTCTTTAATAATTAGGGTTAGTTTTGGTTCTGCTACTTCTGATACTGCTTGTATTTCTTCATGGGTTACCTTTTTTATTTTTCCAGGCACCCCAAGGTCAGTAATTACTGACATAGCAAAACAAGGAATATCCATATGTCTTGCTACAATTACTTCAGGTGCGGTGGACATTCCAACTGTATCGCCACCAATAATGCGCATGTATTTATATTCGGCAGGAGTTTCCAAAGTAGGCCCTGTTAAGGCAATATAAACTCCTTTTTGTACAGGGAGATTATTAGCTTTTGCTATTGTTTCAGCTTTTTCGATAAGGGTAGAACAATACGTTTCACTCATGTCAGGAAACCTTGGGCCAAGCTCTGCAATATTTTGTCCAATTAAAGGATTTGGAATTAAGTTAATATGATCACTTAATATCATTAAATCACCTACTTCATAACTAGGGTTTACTCCACCACTTGCATTGGAAACAATTAGGTTTTTGATGCCAAGTAATTTCATTACTCGTACAGGAAAAGTAACTTTATCCATAGTATATCCTTCATAAAAATGAAAGCGACCTTGCATGGCAACTACTTGTTTTCCTCCCAGATTTCCAAAAATTAACCGTCCTGAATGTCCTTCAACTGTTGAGAGCGGAAAGTTAGGGATGTCTTCATATGAAATGGAATGTTCAATCTCAATTTCATTCACTAAACCACCAAGTCCTGTCCCTAGTATTATACCAACTTGAGGGCTGCAGTTTGTTTTCTTTTGTAAGAATTCTGATGATTCTTTAATTTTTTTCAACATAATCAAGTATCTGTTTTTTAAATCTTTCTGACTGTTCAATTTTTATTTCAATAGGGATATAGTAAAAATTAACATCCTTAAAGTGAGGTAAAAATTCTTTTAGTTTTGTAGCGTCTTTTTCGGTGGTCAAGATAAGTTTTTTTGTGCTTTTTTCAGCATTGTATTTTGCTAAGATAGTATCAATGTCATTACTGGTGTAATTGTGATGGTCAGCATACTTTAAATGATTAATACTGTGTCCTTTTTCTTTAAGGTATTTGATAAGAGGATTTGCATTTGCAATACCGCTAACTAAAGTGATGCTGTAGTGGGTGTTTTCCTCTAGTTCAGTATTATTGCTTATGCATTTGAATTTATGATATTCAATTGCTGAAAAATAAGCTTTTTGATGCGAAAAAAGATGTAATTTTCCCATCATGCCTTTTTTCAAAGTAGGATTGGTGTTTTCAGGAGTTTTACTAAAAATTACAGCATTTGCTCTTGTAACTCCTTTTTTACTCTCTCTTAATTTCCCAACTGGCATAAGGTAGTCCTTATAATAAGGAGATGAGAAAGGGGTAATCAGAATGTTAAATCCTGCTTTTATCCATCTGTGCTGATAGCCATCATCTAATAGAATGACATCTACTTCAGGGAAATCTTTTAGGATATGTTGTACGCCTTTATTTCTGTTCTTTTCCACCACAACTAAGCATTCGGGATTATTTTGTTTTAGCTGCAAAGGTTCATCACCTATTTCAATAGCATTGTTGTTAATTTCAACAAGTTGTAAGCTAGAAGTTTTACGCCCATAGCCTCTGCTTAGTACAGCAACTTTATAGTTATTCTTTAATAAATCTAAAAGGTACTGGGTATGTGGTGTTTTCCCTGTTCCTCCTACGGATAAGTTACCAATACAGATTATTGGGATAGGGTGGATTTTTGCTTTAAAAATCCCATAATCAAATAATAAATTACGCATGCTTGTGATACTACCGTAAATGAATGATAATGGGAAAAGTAAATATCGCATAGGGCAAAGATAAGATTTAGATTTGAGATTCTAGAAATTGAGGAATAGACTTTGTTTTGTATTTTTGAAAAATGAATATTAAACAAATAACTAATTTTTTAGAGAGCTATGCTCCATTGGAATATCAAGAAAGTTATGATAATTGCGGTCTAATTATTGGAGATGCTAATGCTGAGGTTAAAGGCGCATTAATCACTTTAGATTGTACTGAAGCAATAATTGATGAGGCAATAGTGACAGGTTGCAATTTGGTAATTGCTCATCATCCTATCATTTTTAGTGGACTTAAAAAGTTGAATGGCTCTAATTATATTGAGCGCACGGTTATAAAAGCGATAAAGAATGATATTGCTATTTACGCTATACATACCAACTTGGATAATGTACATAATGGTGTGAGTGCTAAAATTGCTGAAAAATTAGGATTAGAAAATTGTAAGGTTTTGGCTCCAAAATCTGATTTGTTGAGGCAATTGGTTGTGTATTGCCCTACCATAAATGCTAAAACTTTAAAAACTGCTTTATTTGAAGCAGGGGCAGGAACTATTGGAGATTATGATCAATGTAGTTTTACTTTAGTAGGAAAAGGAACTTTTAGGGCGAATGAAAATTGCACTCCTTTTGTAGGAGAAATAGGAGAAAATCACACAGAAAATGAGGATAGGATTGAGGTGATTTATCCTAAATTTAAAGAAAGAGCTATTTTGGATGCTATGGAAGTTGCTCACCCTTATGAACAGGTTGCTCATCAGATTTATGTGCTTGATAATAAACATCAATTGGTTGGGTCTGGAATTATTGGTGAACTGAATGTACCTGTTGAAGCACCAGTATTTCTTAAAAATTTAAAACTGTATATGCAAACAGATTGTGTGAGGCATACTCCTTTGCTAAAGCAACAAATTAAAACGGTTGCAGTTTGTGGGGGTAGTGGTAGTTTCTTACTTAAAAATGCAATGGCTGCAAAAGCGGATATTTTTATAACGGCTGATTTTAAATACCATGAGTTTTTTGATGCTGAAAATAAAATTGTTATTGCAGACATTGGGCACTATGAAAGTGAGCAATTTACAAAGGATTTGATTTATGATTTGCTTGTCAAAAATTTTACTAAATTTGCCGTCCGATTATCAAAAGTGAATACAAATCCGATAAAGTACTTATAATGGCAAAAACGACTAAAAAAACTACAGCTTCAGTTGAAGATAAATTGAAAGCTTTACACCAACTTCAGGTAATTGATACTGAAGTGGATAAAATTAGAATTATCAGGGGTGAATTGCCTTTGGAAATTGAAGATTTAGAAGATTTAATGGAAGGATTAAATACTCGATTAGAGAAATTTAATGAGGAATTAATAACTATTAATAGTAACATTACAGCTAATAAAAACACTGTTGAGTTGGCTACTGATGCTATTGAAAAGTATGAAAAGCAGTTAAAAAACATCAAGAATAATCGTGAATTTACTTCTTTAACGAAAGAAGTTGAATTTCAAAACTTAGAAATTCAGATTGCTGAAAAGAATAAAATTCAGAATCAAGCTAATGTTTTGCATAAAACTGAAATCATCAATGCTTGTGCAGCTCAAATTACTGAAAAGGAAGAGGAATTAAAAATAAAGCAGAGTGAATTGAATGAAATCATCAAAGAAACTGAGAAAGAAGAAGTTGCTTTAATGAAGGATTCTGCAAAAGCTGAAAAAGTAATTGACGAAAGATTATTAAACGCTTACAAGAGAATTAGAAGTAAAGTGTCAAATGGATTAGCAGTTGTTTCTGTTGAGCGTGATGCTTGTGGAGGTTGCTTTAGCCAAATCCCACCACAAAGACAATTAGATATTCAAATGCACAAAAAAGTAATTGTTTGTGAGCATTGTGGTAGAATTATGGTTGACTCAAATATATTTGAAGAGCAAGAAGCTTAATAATAAACGAACTTAATTTAAAGGGATTTCATATTTTTGAAGTCCCTTTTTTTATACAATGAGAATTTTAACGTTACTATTTCTTTTTTTATCTAACCCTTTGTTTGCATCATTTCAGATGAATGTAAGAATGCAGCAATCGTACACTCATATTATTAATTTGGAATTTGAAGCTGCGAATAAATTGCTTCACATAGAACAAATTGAACATCCTGACAATGGCATCCTTGTTTTGCATCAAAATTATATTGATTTTTTAACGATTCTTATTGGGGAAGAAAAAGCATTCTTCTCAACTGCAAAGGATTTGAAATCCGATAGAATTGATTTTATGCAAGATGGAGATGATAGTTCTCCTTATTATTTATATGCTCAAGCTGAAGTGCATTTGCAATGGGCTTTTGCGCGTATAAAATTTGAAGAATACTTAACAGCTGCTTATGAAATTCAGAAAGCTTATTCTCTTTTGGAAAAAAATCAAGAGCAATTTCCTGACTTTAAACTCAATATCAAAGGCTTAGGGTTATTACATACTTTGGTTGGTGCTATTCCTGAAAAATATCAATGGATAGTAAGCTTAGTTGGGATGGAGGGTAGTGTTGAACTCGGGTTGTCAGAATTGAAGTCTTTGTTAAAAGATGAGGATATGGAAATGTATCATTCAGAAGTCATATTCTTAACTGCTTTCTTGCAGTTAAACATGACCAATGATGAAATAGCTTATAAGCAATTATTGGATGACATAGGGAGTAAGTATTCCGATAATTATTTGTTAAATTTTGCTGCAGCTCGTCTTTCGCATGCTTTAGGTGAAAATGATTTATGCGTTAAGGTGTTGGAAAACCGCCCAGTTGCTGAAGGAAGATATCCTTTTTATTATTTGGATTACTTACAAGCAATGTCTTATTTGTACACATTGGATTATGAAAAATCTGAGATGTATTTTAATCGTTTCCTTAAGGGTTTTAAAGGAAATAATTATATAAAATCGGCTTATCAAAAGTTAGCTTGGATTTCCTTTTTACAAGGAGAAGATAATAACTATTTTGAGTTGGTAAAAGCTAAGGGGATTGCTTCAATTGATGAGGATAAAGTTGCTTTGAAAGAAGCTAATTCTGCAATAAAAAATAAATATCATACGCATTCTTGGTTACTAAGAACAAGGTTGCTTTATGATGGTGGCTATTATGATGAAGCACTGCTGGAAATTTCAAGTGTAAAAATACTGAAGAAATATTCTGGCTTCTATGATGAGTATTGGTACCGTTTGGCACGTATAAAATCAAAACTTAATTATGAAGATGTAGTGGTAATTACTAATTATCAAAAATCATATGATTTAGGAATTGCTGATAATCAATCCACAAGCTATTACGCACCTATGTCAGCTTTACAAATAGGGTTGATTTACGAAAAACAGGATAAGTTAAAACAAGCAAAAATCTATTTTGAAAAATGTTTATCTTTTTCTGATTTTGATTATGAAAGAGGAATCCATCAAAAAGCAAAAGTTGGCTTGGTACGAGTTACTAATTAGTATCTGAATCCTAATGTAAATACTAGACTATGATTTGTATTTACTAAGGAAACAGGATTGATATAATCCTCACCGTATAGTAGGTGTTCACTATTTCCTTGTGATAACACATAAGCAGCATCCAAATAGTACCCACCATTATTTATTCCTAATCCAAAGCTGAAATTTTCTTTACTATAATCTTTGTTTGCAAATGCACTTCCGTATTTTGAGTATCCAGCTCTAACTACAAAAGGCTTTAAATTTATCTCAGCACCTAAACGGATATTAGAAGTTTGGGTATATAATTCCTGGATAACATTATTTTCATCAGTAAACGTGTATTGACTAGAATGCATGCTTGAGAAAGAGTAGTCAACTATTTCATAGTCGGCACTCAGTAGAATATTATTGTTTAACAAGGATGATGCACTTAAAATTGCTTTCCAAGGCGTAATTAAATCGTATTCGAAATAGTTAGTGTTTGAGCGTTCGGTAAAACTTTCTTCAGTAAAATGTGTTGTTAAACTTGTGCTGAAATTTTCTTCAATTCTGTAAGCTGTTGGGGTGTGCAGGGCTGCACCTAGTTTTAAGTTTTCGGTTAATCTAAGTATTGCACCTAGTTTTAAGTTTAGACCTTCTCCAGAGACGCTTAATTCCTCATGTAAGTCAAATCCTTGCAGACCATTAATTGTATCTTCAAAATTTGTTTCACTATAAGTTGATCTTTCATAATAATCTATAGTTGGAATTCCTATTGTTGCACCTAAATATAACTGTTCGTTAAAAGAACCTCCGATAGAGAAAATAAACTCATTTTTTCCTCCAGAAGAATGAATGTTTTTAGTTTGAGTTTTTGAAGAGTTTCCGTTAACATGGGAAATATAATCTCCGTTATCGTGAGCATACCAATTAGTTGTAGTGTCTACACTATTATCTGCTAAATCAATTAAGTTAGTCCAGAAGGCTGGCGCAGAATAAAGTGTATTTAACTCATCAATAGAATTTCCTTGAGAAATAGCTAAAATATTATCAGCTATTGAGGAAGTATTGTTTTCACCTTGAATTCTAATATTTCTATCATAATCTGCTAATTGATTCCAGCCAATAGCAAAATTGAATCTTTTCCATTCTGAATTTTCTCTTAGACTTGAAAATACAAGTCCTATGTTACCTATTTTTAGTCCTGATTTATAGTCATTTTCTTTAATTCCGTAATAAGAAGTAGTACTATTTAGGCTGAAACTGGGAGTAAAGCTAAATTCAGAAAATTGATACATCCCAATTCCTGCAGGATTTAGACTTAGTGCCGAAAACTCTCCACCTAAAGAGCCAAATGCGCCACTCATTGCTGAAAAACGAGCTGTGCCTAATTGGGCATCTTGTGAAAAACGTAAAGCATCAATCTCGTTTTGAGCTAATAAAGTAATGCTGCTTAGTGCAATAATTGTTAGGCTTAATAATCCTTTTTTCATTTCTTATTTTCTTGGTTTTACACTTCTTCTATTTGAACCTCCTGAGGATCTACTTCCTCTGTTAGATTTACTACTTTCAGAATTATAACTCCTCTTACTGGAGTTAGATTTTGGCGCTGAATAACTTCTTTTGTTCCTGTTTGATTTTGGAGCAGTATAGGAGCGAGTTCCTTTTTTTGTAGTGGTCTTAGTTGATGTTTTTTCTTTGTAAGAATTGTTCGTTTTGGTAGTAGTATTAGTTCTGTTAGTGTTTGTTTTAATACTAGTATTGCCTCTGCTATTACCTGTCTTAATAGTCGTATTTCCTCTGTAAGGTTTTGTTGTTATTGAGTTATTCCTAATTGTAGAATTGGTATTATT
>Ga0307998_1000157_pt1 | contig 39454 bp, 40 predicted proteins | sample Davwhametageno37_FD_203147 | JGI IMG/M metagenome (GOLD analysis project Ga0307998, IMG submission 203147) | Marine microbial communities from Davis Island wharf, Antarctic Ocean - #37 | ecosystem: Environmental > Aquatic > Marine > Unclassified | place: Antarctic Ocean: Davis Island wharf... | reverse complement strand
TTACCAAGCAGACTCAAAAGAAGCTTTACGATCTGCTATTAGAATAATGAAAGAATCAGGTGCACATGCCGTAAAACTTGAAGGTGGAAAAGAAGTTAAAGATTCGATTGAACGTATTCTTAAAGCTGGTATTCCGGTCATGGGACATTTAGGATTAACACCCCAATCCATATATAAATTCGGATCTTATACTGTTAGAGCAAAAGAGGAAGAAGAAGCAGCTCAATTGATCGAAGATGCTGAGTTACTTCAAGGGATAGGTTGCTTTGGAATTGTTCTAGAAAAAATCCCAGCAGACCTTGCTGCTAATGTTGCTGCAAAAATAAAAATTCCCGTAATTGGCATTGGAGCAGGTAACAAAGTTGATGGGCAGGTATTAGTTTTACACGACATGTTGGGCATGAGTAAAACCTTTAGTCCACGTTTTTTACGTCGTTATTTAGATTTAAATAAAAATATAAGTAAGGCAGTTGAGTCTTACACAATAGACGTCAAATCGGGTGATTTTCCTAATAATAAAGAACAATATTAAAACTTCAGCAATAAATAGTCAAATTCTTTATGAGGATAATCACTTAATTGTTGTCAACAAAAATCCAGGTGATTTGGTTCAAGGTGATAAAACAGGTGATATCCCTTTGGTAGAAAAAATAAAATTCTATTTAAAAATTAAACATAATAAGCCAGGGGCAGTTTTTCTAGGTGTTGTCCATCGACTAGACAGACCAACCAGTGGTGTAGTAATTTTTGCTAAAACATCCAAAGCTTTGTCTCGACTTAATGAAGCTTTTAAAATGCGAACACCAAAAAAAATATATTGGGCAATTGTTTCAAAAACTTTACATAAAAAGGAAGGAAAACTGACTCATTGGATGATTCGTAATACCAAACAAAATAAATCTAAAGCACATAGCAGTGAAGTTCCAAATAGTAAAATTGCTAGGTTACATTATAAATGTATTAAAGAACTAGAAAACTATATATTATTAGAAATTGAACTTGAAACAGGAAGACATCATCAGATTAGAGCACAATTAAGTCAACTAAATCATCCCATACAAGGGGACTTAAAATATGGAGCATCAAGAAGTAATCCAGATGGTAGTATAAGTTTACATGCTCGTGAATTAAGAATTATCCATCCTGTAACTAAAGAAAAACATGTTTTTAAAGCTAGCCCGCAGAATAAGGGTATATGGAGGGCCGTTCTTTTCGATTAAGTTGTTTTGCTTTTAGTTGAATTATAATAGAAATAGGCCTGCTTTCAATTTTACTTTCTAACCAAGAAAGAATATCTAAATACAAAAATGATCGTTTTTCATAAGGATCGTTTTCATATTGCTTTAGTTCCTTGTATAATTCTTGAAAAGAGGCCTTTAGTTCGTGTGGATAAATATCACCTAAGCCTCTTACAAAACGAATCATTGCCTTTTGAACTTCGTGTAAATCATCCATTTTAATTAAGAATTTATAAGTTTCCCGAAGATGGGTTTCTAGGTAATAATCAAAACCAGCTTCATAGTGAGCAAAAATATTGAGAACACGAGAGAAACAAAGTAAATCTTCTCGCATTTTAAGACGTTTATTACTAATTATTTTATCTAAATATACAATACAGTTTTCATAGTCCTCTACTCCAAAATACACACAGGATATCTTATAGTAAAACATCATAATATGATGTGGATCAATTTGATTACTAAACTCTAAAATACCTTTTTTAATTTCTGGTATCACAATCAAACTCTCTTCAAAATTACCTTCCAAAAAATTTAAATTAAGTTTATTACTGAAATAAAACTGAAAGTACAAAGCTCTTAAATTATCATTTTTAGGAAAATCTTCTTGTTTTGAGCGAAACATCATTTGATTTAATGTTTCCTTGAATTTGGAAGGATATTTTATTAAAGTTAAGCTTTCCATCAAATAATTATTCCCTATTAAATAAAAAACAGGATGAATAGCAATCATGTTAGGATCTTCTTCAAACATTTTAATCCACTTAGCTGCATAGCGATACGCTGATAAAAAATCCTGAGTTAAAAAACTATACCATACATGAGCTTTATAATACCACAACTTTTCTCTAAACCCAAGATTTTCATAATTTAACTTAGGTAAATGCGCATAAAAAAAATGCGTAATTTCTCTAAACTCCTCATCACTTTTAGCATATCCAGCCTTAATAAGTCTTTCGTATAATTGTAGAGATAAATTAGAAAGTCTTGTAGCTAAGTCGTTTTGAGACCTTAATTGATCAGCTTGAGCAATAAGAGTCTCTGCACGATTACTAAGGCTTCTGGTAATATATTGAGATTCGATAACTTTTTCTAATTCAACAATTTCATAGGCGCTAAATTTTTCTTCATATTTTAAAGCTAAAAGTTTGACTTTTTCTAAAACCTTTAAGCTTTGTTTATATAATCCTTTTTGATATAAAATTGTAGCAAAATCCAGTTGTTCTCTAATTTGAATTCGTATGTTTTTATGTACAGGGTTCATTCTCAAGCTGATTAATATCTGCTTGTATAAATGTGCTTTTAGATTTGATAATTGTTGTTTTGTAACAATTCCTTTTTCTAAAATTACCTTTTCGTTGTAAAGCTTCATCTTGTCAAGTAACTGAAAAAGATTTAGAAATTTAGAGTCTTCATTAGAACCCATTCGGCCAACATACAATGTGAATTGTCTTTTTTCAGACTTTGTAAGCGATTTTACAAGTACAAACAAATTATCTTTCTGCTCATTTGTCATTGTAATACTTTTAATGTAATAATCTAATTTTTAGCATTTTATGTATTGGTTTACTCTAACGAATATTGTAATACAAATGTATAAATTTTATCCAAGTTAACCATAAAATGTATCTTAGTAAATATTATTATTCAAGCTACACAGTTTACTATGGAATATGTTGAAATTTTCGATACAACATTAAGAGATGGAGAACAAGTTCCCGGATGTAAATTAGATTCCAAAACAAAGTTAGTTATTGCTGAGCAATTAGACCAGCTTGGGGTTGATGTTATTGAAGCCGGTTTTCCTATTTCCAGCCCTGGAGACTTTAAAGCTGTTGAAGATATTTCAAAACTTATTAAAAACGCACGTGTTTGTGGTTTGACTCGGGCATTAAAAAAAGACATTGATATTGCAGCTGAAGCATTAAAATATGCAAAAAAATCCAGAATTCATACAGGAATAGGCACCTCTGAAAGCCACATGCGTTATAAATTTAATGCAACACCTGAACAAATTATTGAACGCGCTGTATCGGCTGTATCTTACGCTAAAACATACGTGGAAGATGTTGAGTTTTATGCAGAAGATGCTGGTAGAACAGACAACGAATTTCTTGCTAAAGTTTGCCAAGCAGTAATCAAAGCAGGAGCTACTGTACTTAATATTCCTGATACAACTGGCTATTGTCTCCCTGAAGAATATGGAGCAAAGATTAAATACCTAAAAGAAAATGTTAAGGGTATTCACAGAGCCAGGTTGTCATGTCATTGCCATAATGATTTAGGTTTAGCGACAGCTAATTCAATCTCTGGGATTCAAAACGGTGCGCGTCAAATAGAATGTACGATAAATGGAATTGGAGAACGTGCTGGTAATACCTCTTTAGAAGAAGTTGTTATGATTTTGCGCCAACATCCTAGTTTAAATTTAGATACACGAATTCAGTCTCAAATGCTAAATGACATTAGTCATCTTGTCTCTGAAAGCATGGCCATGCCAGTTCAGCCAAACAAGGCCATTGTTGGAGCAAATGCTTTTGCGCATTCTTCTGGTATCCATCAAGATGGAGTGATTAAAAAAAGGGAAACATATGAAATTATTAATCCCAAAGATGTTGGTGTGAATCAGTCTTCAATAGTATTAACAGCAAGAAGTGGTCGAGCAGCTATTGCCTTCAGAGCCAAAAATATTGGGTATGATTTAGATAAATTACAGTTAGACAAAGTCTACCAACAATTTTTAATTTTAGCCGATAAAAAGAAAGAAATTGATGATAATGATTTACCTAAAATCATTGAACTAAGTAATATTTAATTATAACTAAATTAATGAAACAAACCCTATTTGATAAAGTTTGGGATTCTCATGTTGTTCAAAATATCAAAAAAGGACCTGATGTGCTTTTTATTGATCGACACTTGATCCATGAGGTAACCAGTCCAGTTGCTTTTTTAGGATTAAAAAATAGAGGCCTTTCTGTATTATATCCCAAACGAACTTTCGCAACTGCAGATCATAATACACCAACAATAAATCAACATTTACCTGTTGCCGATCCCCTATCTCGAAATCAATTAAAAGCCTTAGAAGAAAATGCAACTTCTCATGGTATTTCTTATTGGGGATTAGGTCATAAAAAAAATGGAATCGTTCATGTGGTTGGGCCAGAGTATGGAATAACACAGCCTGGTGCCACGATTGTTTGTGGTGATTCTCATACTTCAACTCACGGAGCTTTTGGAGCTATTGCTTTTGGAATTGGAACTTCAGAAGTAGAAATGGTTTTAGCTACTCAATGTATTATGCAGTCGAAGCCAAAAAAAATGCGAATTACAATCAATGGTTCGCTAAATCGAGGAGTCACTCCTAAAGATGTGGCCTTGTTTATTATTTCTAAGTTAACTACCTCTGGGGCTACAGGCTATTTTGTGGAGTATGCTGGTGAAATTTTTGAACAACTTAGCATGGAGGGTCGAATGACGGTTTGTAACTTAAGTATAGAGATGGGTGCTCGTGGTGGAATGATAGCACCTGATGAAAAAACATTCAAATACATTAAAGACAGAGAGTTCACTCCAAAAGGAACTGACTGGGATAAAGCGATGAAGTACTGGAAAACTCTCTTTACAGATGAAGACGCTATATTTGATGAAGAATTAGTTTTTGATGGTTGTAAAATTGACCCAATGATTACTTTTGGGACTAATCCAGGGATGGGAATAAGCATTACAAAAAATATTCCAAAGGCTGAAAATGTAGAAGGGGGCAAATCGACATATAAAAAGTCATTAGATTACATGGGTTATGCGGAAGGCGAAAGTATGTTAGGAAAACCTATTGATTATGTATTCATAGGAAGTTGTACAAACGGAAGAATTGAGGACTTTAGAGCCTTTGCTAGCATTGTCAAAGGACATCAAAAATCAGAAAACGTAACAGCATGGCTGGTTCCTGGATCTCATAAAGTTCTAGAATCAATAAAAGAAGAAGGATTATTAGAAATATTTAATGAAGCTCAATTTAAACTTCGTGAACCAGGTTGTTCTGCCTGTTTAGCAATGAATGATGATAAAATTCCTGAAGGAAAATATGCAGTGAGTACATCTAATCGAAATTTTGAAGGACGTCAAGGTCCTGGTGCAAGAACACTTTTAGCAAGTCCTTTAGTTGCAGCAGCAGCTGCAATTACAGGAAAAATTACAGATCCTAGAACACTAATTCATTAAGATGGCATACGATTCGTTTAAAATATTAAAAAGTACAGCAGTACCCTTACCTATTGAAAATGTTGATACTGATCAAATTATTCCAGCTCGGTTTTTAAAAGCAACTGAACGCAAAGGTTTTGGAGATAATTTATTCCGTGACTGGAGATATAATCAAGATAATTCACCAAAAGAAAACTTTATTTTAAACAACCCTACCTTTTCTGGTAAAATCTTAATAGGAGGTCGCAATTTTGGGTCGGGTTCTTCGAGAGAACATGCTGCTTGGGCCATTTATGATTATGGATTTCGTTGTGTAATTTCCAGTTTTTTTGCAGATATTTTCAGAAATAACTGTTTAAATATTGGCATTTTGCCTGTTCAGGTTTCCGCGGAATTATTGTCAGAACTGTTTGAAATTATTCAAATAAAACCTAATACAGAAGTTGAAGTTAATCTTACCAAGCAAACCATAACAATCTCAACTACTGGATATTCAGAATTCTTTGATATCAATGATTATAAAAAAGAAAATATGTTAAATGGTTATGATGATATTGATTATCTAAAAAACATTAAAAAAGACATTCAAAAATTTGCTGAAAAAACACCATTATAAGCGGATATCAAGAAAATGAAAAAAAGAAACATAGAAATAATGGATACAACACTTCGTGATGGAGAACAAACATCAGGTGTATCCTTTTCTGCTTCCGAAAAACTAACCTTAGCAAAGCTTTTACTACTTGAACTTAAAGTAGATCGTATTGAAATTGGATCTGCTCGTGTCTCTAAAGGAGAATTTAAAGCAGTTAACGAAGTAACATCTTGGGCAAAAGAACATGATCTCCTAGATAGCATAGAAATTCTCACTTTTGTAGACGCTGGAACCTCAATCAAATGGATGGAGGAATCGGGAGTCCAAGTACAAAACCTTTTAACAAAAGGCTCTCTAAATCATTTAAAATTTCAACTTAAACAAACTCCTGAAGAACATTTCAAAAATATTGAACTAAGTATTTGTCAAGCAAATAATGCAGGTTTTAAAACTAATATATATTTAGAAGACTGGAGTAACGGTATGCGTCATTCTGAGTATTATGTTTATGAATATCTGGACTTCTTATCAGAACAAAAAATTGAAAGAGTTTTATTACCCGATACGCTAGGAGTATTAACTCCTGAACAGACCGGAAATTATTTGAAATCAATCGTGAATCGCTATCCGAAAATGCATATTGACTTTCATGGTCATAACGATTACGACTTAAGTGTTGCAAATGTATTAGAAGCAGTGAAATCTGGTGTTCATGGATTACATCTTACAGTAAATGGAATGGGGGAACGTGCTGGAAATGCCCCTTTGGCTAGTGTAGTCGCTCTTATAAATGATTTTTTACCTGAAATAAATATCAATATTAATGAAGATACGCTATACAGAGTTAGCCAATTAGTTGCTACCCTTACAGGTTTTCGAATTCCTGCTAATAAACCAATAGTTGGAGAAAATGTATTTACACAAACAGCTGGAATTCATGCTGATGGAGATCATAAAAATAATTTATACTTTAATGATCTTCTTCCAGAGCGCTTTGGACGTAAAAGAAAGTATGCTTTAGGAAAAACTTCGGGAAAAGCTAATATTCAAAAAAATTTACAAGATCTTGGACTTACTTTAAATAACAAGGAGCTCAAAAAAGTTACGCAACGTATTATTGAATTAGGTGATAAAAAAGAACGCGTTACCGCAGAAGATTTACCTTTTATTATTTCTGACGTACTCGGAAACGAAGTGCCAGACAAAGTAAAAATCATATCATATGTTTTAACACATTCAAAAGGATTAAACCCTACTACCAGTCTTGCTATTGAGATTAATGAAAAGAAATTTGAGCAAAATGCTTCTGGAGATGGTCAATATGACGCTTTTTGGAACGCTCTTCATAAAATTTATACAAAACAAAAAATAAATCTTCCTTTATTAGTAGATTATGCTGTACGAATTCCACCTGGAAGTAATTCTGATGCACTGTGTGAAACTTCAATTTCGTGGAAAAATAAAGATAAAGAATTTACAACACGTGGTTTAGACTATGATCAAACTGTTGCGGCTATTAAAGCCACTGAAAAAATGTTAAATATTATTCAAAATTAAAACTCAAATATGCATTTAAAAATCGCTTTATTAGCTGGAGATGGAATTGGTCCTGAAGTGATTGACCAAGCAGTAAAAGTATCCGATGCAATTGCTTTAAAATTTAAACATACAATCGAATGGACTAGTGCACTTACTGGAGCTGCAGCAATTGACGATTTAGGAGATCCATACCCTGAAGAAACACATCAAATATGCTTGGAAGCAGATGCGATTCTTTTTGGAGCAATTGGACATCCGCGTTTTGATAACGATCCATCAGCTAAAGTTCGCCCAGAACAAGGACTTTTAAAAATGAGAAAAAAGTTAGGATTGTTTGCTAATGTAAGACCAACCTTTACTTTTCCATCATTACTGGATAAATCTCCTTTGAAAAGAGAACGTATTGAGGGGACTGATCTAGTATTCTTACGTGAACTTACAGGTGGAATATATTTTGGTGAACGCGGAAGAAAAGATGACGGAAATACAGCATTTGACACATGTACCTATACACGAAAAGAAATTAGGAGGTTAGCAGTAAAAGGTTTTGAATTAGCAATGACGCGCTCAAAAAAATTATGCTGTGTAGATAAAGCTAATGTTTTGGAAAGTTCACGTCTCTGGAGAGAAACAGTTCAGGGTATGGAAAAGGATTATCCAGAAGTTAAAGTTTCATATGAATTTGTAGATGCAGTTGCTATGCGTCTAGTTCAGTGGCCAAATTCTTATGATGTTCTTATTACTGAAAATCTTTTTGGAGATATTTTGACAGATGAGGCTTCAGTAATTTCAGGATCTATGGGACTTATGCCATCGGCTTCTATAGGAACAGAAAATGCACTTTACGAACCTATACACGGATCTTTTCCTCAAGCTACTGGACTTGGTATTGCCAATCCATTGGCTACTGTCCTTTCTGCTGCAATGATGTTTGAAATGAGCTTTGGACTTACTGATGAGGGTACTGCAATTAGAAAAATTGTAGACAAGTCTCTTTTTGACGGTATAGCTACAAAGGATATTACAGAAAAAGGAGAAAAATCATATTCAACTTCTGAAGTTGGAGACTATTTAGTAAAACTACTAAGTATTAACCACTAATTTAGGTTTATTTAAAATGGAGTCTAAAAGTGAAAATATAGAGTTATGTGTGTGTTTATATCAATAAACTCTTTGTGTAAATTCTTTTAAAAAAAAATTAAATATATATGCTCCAATTTTAAAGATTAATCAACGAATATTTATATTAAAATTTTATGAAAACAATTATTATTATTTTAAGTTTTATATCATTACAAACTTGTATTTCAAATTCACCCTCATTAAATCACAAAGATCCAATTTGGGAACCCTCTCGAATTAATCAAAACGGACTCAAAAAAGCCTATTTTGCCTCTGGATGTTTTTGGTGTGTTGAAGCTATTTATGAAAGTGTTAAAGGGGTTGAAGAAGTCTATTCTGGTTATTCTGGAGGTCAAACTATAAATCCTAATTATAATCAAATTGGAACTGGAAAAACAGGACATGCAGAAGCTGTAGAAGTTATTTATGACCCTAAAGTAGTAAGCTATAAAACTCTTGTTCAGGTGTTTTTTGGATCTCATGATCCAACTACAGAAAATCGACAGGGACCTGACTATGGATCACAATATAGATCTATTGCGTTTTACACTTCTAATGACGAAAAAACTATTATTCAAAATTATACCCAAATACTCAAGGAAAAACATATGTTTTTAAAGAAAATAGTTACTGAAATAAAAATGCTGGAAAAGTTTTATTATGCTGAATCTTACCATCAAGATTATGAAAAAAATAATCCTGAAGATCCTTATGTAAAGCAAATTTCAATTCCTAGATTAATTAAATTTCAAGAATCATATCCTGAATTACTAAAGAAATTGTTAATTAATTGAAATATTATACTTTAAATAATAGCAGAGTTATAGGGGTGTTTTTAACTGTGCTACAATTCTCAATTAATTAGAAAGCGTAGAGAAAGAAAATTCATACTAACATAATTACAGAGTATAAATTAATTCAATAATATCTTAGTCATGCTTTATCATAAAGGAATATTACTGATTTTTTTGTTTGATGTTTAAAGAGCGCTATATATTGAAAACCTAATCAAAGAAGAAGAGTTTATTGGTTATAGTCGAGGTTATTTTAAAGCCCTTTCTTTTAAATTTATTTTTTTTATTTCACTATTTTTATTTAAAAACTTTTGGAATAAAGCGAATCCATAATTTATAAAATAAAAACCCTAAAAGAGAACCGAAAATCATTCCACAAAAAATATCTAATGGAAAATGAACACCAATGTAAACACGGGAATAAGCAATAAAAGTGGCTATAACAAGTAAAAAATAAGGTATCAGACTATGTCTATGATTCATTATAAAACCAAAAAAAACTGCTAGAGCAAAAGAATTAGAAGCGTGACCTGAAAAAAAACTGAATCGACCTCCACAAGTAGGCTTCACTAAACGAACTAATGATTTAATATCAAGATCATAACACGGTCTAAGTCTCCCAAATTGAACTTTAAATAAATTGGTTAATTGATCTGTACATAAAATTAAAAGCCCAGTGAAAAAAAGTAAGTAAGCTGCCTTTTTCCATGAAGATTTCACACCAATATATAACCAAATAAATAAATATAATAACACATTAGTTTCACGGTGAGTCATCATCATCCAAAAGGGATCAAAAAAAGATGATCCTAAACCATTGAGTTCTAAAAAGAATGCTTTATCCCAAGCTATTAGAGTTTCCATTTTTATTCAAAGGATTCTATTTCATCATCATAGAATTTAAAAGCTGCCTCAATCAGAAAATGTGATTCTAACTTAAGTTGGGCTTCATCATCTTTATCAAACTCTTCCATCCAGTGAACTTCATCATTAGAGGCATTTAAAATAAAACGGGGATATTCTGTGTGAACAATAAAAAGTTCGTCGGGGGACCCTGAGTTATCGGCAATTAAAAATTTAGGTAATTCCATTGAGTTAATTTACAATTAATTTTTTAGTCATATATTGAAAACGAATAAAAAGTAATATAGCTGATAATGTGAGTCCCGAGAGAAGTCCAATCCAAATTCCTGTTGCTCCTAGGATTGTATGGATACCCAAATAATAAGAAATCGGAAGACCAAAAAAGCAATAAGAGAAAAAAGTGATCCAAGCTGGTAAAACTACATCCTGTAATCCTCTTAGAGCTCCTAAAACCACAGCTTGAATTCCATCTGATATTTGAAAAAATGCAGAAATCATTAACAAGGAGGAGGATATTTTAACCACTTCTTGAACATCATTAAGTTGCAAAGGATTAGATCCATCTAAATATATCCAAGGAAGATATGTATTGGTGATTAGAAAGAAAACGCAAAATAACATATCAAACAAAAAAATTAATAGAAAAATAGAATATGCTATTCTTTTTAGGGATACAAAGTCTTTTTTACCCATTTGATTACCTACTCTAATCATTGCAGTAACTCCAAGACCCATAGCAAACATATAAGTCATCGATGAAAGGTTTAAAGCTATTTGGTTTGCAGCTTGTGGATTTTTTCCTAAAATACCTGACAACCATATAGCTGCTGTAAAAAAAACTACCTCAAAAAACATTTGTAAAGCAGAAGGGAATCCTATATGTATGATTTTTTTTAACAAGTCCCAGTCAGGCATTTGAAAATTTATATTACTAACATAAACTGAAAATTGATTTTTAAAACGAACATATAATACCATAAAAATCAGCATAGAACAACGTGAAAAAAGTGTACCTAAAGCTGCTCCTTCAACTCCCATTTTAGGAAAAATCCAAAAACCAAAGATTAGAACATAATTTAAAATAACATTTATCACATTTGCCATTAAGGTTGCATACATTGCGGGACGCGTATAAGAAAGACCCTCAGAAAATTGTTTAAATGCTTGAAAAATAACTAATGGAGTAAGTGAAAGACCTACCCACTGTAAATAAGGAAATGCTAGATCAACGACATCTTCAGATTGACCCATTTTATAGAGTAGTGGCTTACTAATAAGAACAGCAATACTCAGAAAAATACCTAAAAAAGTACAAAGTATTAATCCATGAATAAAAACATTTCTTCCAGCGGCAATATTTCTAGCTCCATCAGTTTCTGCTATCAAAGGAGTAATAGCCATTGAAAAACCAATACCTAAAGCCATTGCTACAAAAAAGAAACTATTACCTAATGAAACGGCAGCAAGTTCTGCTGTACCCAATTGGCCTACCATTATATTGTCAACTAATTGGACTAATGTATGTCCTAAAAGTCCAATAATAACTGGATAAGCCAAAATTAAATTATATCTAAACTCTTTAGTATATTTTTTTAGGGACATGGACATTCAGCTAGTTCATTAAAATCCAAACTGATCTACTAAATAGATCAAACTTGTCATTGCAGCAGCTCCCAATTCTAATTCTCGTTTATTAATCGCATCGAAAGTATCATTTGCTGCATGATGATAATCAAAATAACGTTGTGAATCTGGTCTTAAACCAGATAAAACAGTTTTTCCATTTCTTAAGGGACCAATATCTGCACCGCTACCTCCAAGCTCCAACCGATCAATCATATATGGTTCTAGGTAGGATTTCCATGATTTTATTTTTTCAAATTGTTTCTTAGTTGCCTCAAATATAAACCCTCTAGGAGTAAAACCGCCAGCATCAGATTCTAAAGCAAATATGTGATTTTCTTTTCTGTTTTGAGAGTTTTTAGCGTATTTAATACCTCCTCGTAATCCATTTTCCTCGTTCATGTAAAGCACTACTCTAATAGTTCTTTTTGGTTTATAATTTATTTTTTTTAATAAACGTAAAACCTCCATTGACTGAACAATTCCTGCTCCATCATCATGAGCTCCATCTCCCAAATCCCAGGAATCTAAATGTCCTCCTACTAAAATAATTTCATTTGGAAATTCAATCCCTTTAATTTCTCCAATAACATTATTAGAAGGAACATCAGGAAAGTTTCTACAGTCCTGTTTTAAATAAAAAAACAAATCATTATTTAAAGAAAGCATCGAACTAAGTAACTGTGCACCATTTGTGCTAATTGCAGCAGCAGGAATACGCATTTTATTAGGAAGATTTCCATAACTCATATTACCCGTATGAGGATAATCATCCAGCCTTAGATTCATTGAACGAACAATTACACCAACTGCTCCAAGTCTTGCAGCCTTTTCAGCACCCTGAGATCGTTGATTTACCGTTTTGGAATAAGCTTCAAAAGTATTTATCAATCCAGCAGGCATTGAACGATTATAAAAAATAAATTTACCCTTGATATTTTCTTCTCCAAGTAATTCCAATTCTTCAAAATTTTTAACCTCTACAACTTGGGCTCGAAGACCAGAAGAGGGTGTTGAAATAGAACCTCCAAGAGAACAAACAGGAACATTAGTACTTCTTCCTGGTCCAGAAATAATACTTGCATATTCAAATGTCCCTCGAACCCATTTTGGCACCATTATACCCTCTAAATAAACGCGGTCTAAACCTAATCCTTTCAATTCTTGTTTTCCCCATGAAACAGCTCTTTCCGCGTTTAAAGAGCCCGACAAGCGACCTCCTATTTGATTAGAAAGATGGTCTAACCAATCATAGGCTTTTCCCTTGGTAAGAGAAAAGTTATAAATAGCTTCAATTTGTTTTGCATGATCTACTTTTTGACTAAAAATAATTGATGTGAAAAGCAAAAACCCAACTGAAAATATTATTTTTTTCATAAAATTTATTTAGATGCAAATTGAGTTATATTTTCCGGGCTAATAGGGTTATCTCCCAATATTAATAATCGTTCAACAACATTTCTTAATTCACGAATATTTCCGGTCCAAGGATAGTCGTTTAATTTTTTAAGAGCTTTCTGCGAAAAGTTTTTAAATTCTAATCCTTGCTCTCTTACTAAGACATCAACAAAATATTTAGTTAGAAGAGGAATATCTTCTTTACGGTCACTAAGAGCCGGAACATCAATTATTATTACAGCTAAACGATGATAAAGATCTTCTCTAAAACGTCCATATTCAATTTCTTTTTTTAAATCTTTATTGGTTGCGGCAATCACTCTAACATCAATGAAAATATCCTTTTCATTACCTACACGTTGAACTTTTTTTTCTTGTAAAGCTCGCAATACTTTTGCTTGGGCGGCCAAACTCATATCAGCAATTTCATCTAAAAATAAAGTTCCATTATTGGCAGCTTGAAATTTGCCTGATCTATCTTTTAATGCTGAAGTAAAAGCCCCTTTGACATGACCAAAAAGCTCACTTTCAATTAATTCAGTCGGGATTGCAGCACAATTTACTTCAATGAAATTTTCATCTCTTCGATTACTCTGGTAGTGAAGTTGATTTGCAACTAATTCCTTACCTGTTCCGTTTTCTCCCGTAATCAAAACACGAGCATCTGTTGAAGCGACTTTACTAATCATTTGAATCACTTTATCAATAGATTCACTCTCGCCAATAATAGTATGTTTATTTACTATTTTTTGTTTTAGTTTAGTATTTTCTATAAGTAATGATTTGTTTTCTATAGCATGGCGAACAGAAGTAAGTAACCGATTTAAGTCAGGAGGCTTTGAAATAAAATCATACGCACCTAATTTCATTGCCTCAACAGCTGTTTCAACATTACCATGACCTGTCAACATTATGAAAGGAGAATTGATGTTTTTTTCTTGCGCTGCATGAAGAACTTCAATACCATCCATTCTAGGCATTTTAATATCACACAGTACTACGTCAAATTTTTTTTTAAACAACAAATCCAATCCCTCCTTACCATCTATAGCCTCTGTTACTTTATAATCCTTACTTTCATCTGATAAAATACGAACCAATACTCGTCTTATAGGCTCTTCATCTTCAATAATTAATATAGAGTTCATTGTAAAGCTTTTGGAGAATTAACAAAACTAACTGTACGTTGTGGAAATGGTATTTCTATTCCTTCTTTATTAAATACGTTTATAATTTCATAGCGTAAATCACTTTTAACTATATTCGATATAAAGCTATTTCTTAATCCAAAATAAAGTTGGAATTGAAGAGCGCTGTCTCCAAAATCATTAAATACAACAAAAGGCTTTGGTTCTTTTAGAACTAATGAATGAGCATTAGCTATCTCTTTCAAAATTGAAGTGATTTGTTTCGGATCACTACGATAACTTACACCAACTTGAATGAATTCTTTTGTTATAACTCCATTTTCAGTCCAATTAAACAAAATAGAAGTTAAAAACTTATGATTTGGAATAATCAAAACTTTATTTTCACGTGTTACTGCTCTTGTAGTTCGGAGTTTAATATTTTCAACTTTTCCCACTTGACCGTCAACTTCAATAATATCTCCTACATGAACAGATTGGTCAACTAAAATGAAAATTCCAGATATAATATCCTGTATAAAAGTTTGTAAAGCCAAACCTAAACCGACTAAAAGTGCAGCTGATGCTGCGAATACAGCAGTTAAATTAATGCCTATATTCTGAAAAGTAATTAAAATTACTATTATGTAAATAAAATAGTTGAAGAACTTGAATATACTTTCAAACTTCAACTTAGCATCGTTAGATAATGTTCTATAAATTATCTTCTTCAAAAGTTTCAATAACAAAGAAGTTATTATAAATACTAGAATTATAATAAAGATAGACTTAGGAGTAAAAGAAATACTTTCCCCAAAGGAAAACCTGTAGTTAATGAGCTCTGAAAATCGCTTAATTGTTTGCATAAATATTAATCAAAGTTACCACAAAAACAAGACACACCCTTATTAAAGGATGTGAAAATAATACTAACAACAGTTATTATTATCTAATCGAGCATCTAATTATTTTTTATTCTATTAAAATTTATGCAAACATATCTTTTACTTTTTCAAAAAACGATTTATCACCTTTATTTGGGCTAGGAATAAAGTTATCATCTTCAGCCATTTTTTCAAAAAACTGACGCTGCTCCTTGTTTAATGTTTTAGGTGTCCATACATTAACATGAACCAATAAATCACCCGTTCCATATCCATTGACACTTGGTAATCCTTTACTTCTCAATCTTAATGTTTTTCCAGATTGAATTCCTGATTCAAGTTTAATTCTAGCTTTTCCTTCTAATAAAGTTAGTTCTTTTGAAATACCAAGAGATGCCTCAGAAATACTAATATACAGATCATAATGAAGATGATTGTTTTCACGAATAAAAATTTCATGTGGGACTTCTTCAATTAAAACAAGTAAATCTCCAGATATACCATTTGAAGGAGCATCATTACCTTTACCAGAAACCTTAAGCTGCATTCCCTCTTCTACTCCAGCTGGAATTTTAATCGAAACCGTTTCTTCTTTTTTAATCATTCCCATAGGATCAGTTCCTGATGGACGATTAACCAAAGATTGTCCACTACCTCCACATGTGGAACATGCTGCAGCAGTTTGCATTCTTCCAAGTATAGTATTAGTAATTTTCATTACCTGTCCTTGACCATTGCAGGTTGAACATGTCCCGTATCGAACTCCGGGAGCCTGAACCTTTCTTGGCACTTTAATCTTTTTTTCAACACCAAAAGCAATTTCCTCGAGGGATAGTTTTACTCGTATACGCATATCGGATCCCTTGGCTCTTCTTTGACTACCTCCAAAGCCACTTCCTCCTCCTCCAAAGGCACTTCCAAAAATATCACCAAACTGGCTGAAAATATCATCCATATTCATACCTCCACCTCCAAAACCTTGTCCACCTTCAAAAGCAGCATGGCCATACTGATCATATTTGGATCGCTTTTCTTCGTTACCAAGTATTTCATATGCTTCAGCAGCTTTTTTGAAATTTGCCTCTGCAGTTCTATCATCTGGATTTTTATCAGGATGGTACTGAATTGCTTTTTTGCGATAAGCTTTTTTAATTTCAGCGGTATTTGCTCCTTTAGAAACACCTAAAATATCATAATAATCTTCTTTCATATTTATTTGCCTACAACAACTTTTGGATAACGAATAATTTTATCACCAAGCTGATATCCTACTTCTATTATATCTATAATTTTTCCTTTTTCTGAATCTGACGATGTAGATATTTGAGTTATCGCCTCATGAATTTCTCCATCAAACTGATCTCCTTTAAGAGTTTCAGTAGCTATCAAACCGTTTGATTTTAACGCGTCATCAAATTTATTAAAAATAAGTTTAAAACCATCAAAATCATTAGATTCACCGTTATTATCAAGTTGATGGTTAGCTCTATTAAAATCATCTAAAACAGGAATCATAGAAAGCAGAACATCTTGACTTGCAGTTTTGAACAATTCAATTCGTTCTTTAGTAGTGCGTTTTTTGTAATTTTCAAATTCAGCAAAAAGTCGCAAATATTTATCTTTTTCTTCGCCTAAAGTAAGATTCAACTTATCTAATTCTTTTTTTGATTTATCCTCAGATTTTGTCTTTTTAGAAACTTTCTTTGTAGTAGATGCCTTTTCACGGGATGTTTTTTCTACTTTTTTTGCCATTTAACTCTATGTTTAATTATTTGAATACTAATAGCAAAAGTATTGCCATACTTATTTAATGTCAAATTGTCACTTTTAAATTTACTTTAGCACTTCTTTTAGGGCATCATTTATTTTATCAAATTGAAATTTATAACCTTTCCCTAATATTTTTTTTGAACTAACCCAATGACTATCGAGGACTAAACTGCTCATATCCCCTAATATCATCTTAGTAAAATATTTTGGGATTGGAGGAAAAATATGTGGCCTTTTTAAAGCTTTTGCTAAAGCTGAAATAAAAATTGATTGAGAAACAGGATTTGGTGCTACTGTATTAAAATTGCCTATCAATTGTTTTTTAATACAAAACAAAATAATTCCCACTACATCTGACATATGAATCCATGACTGGCCCTGATTTCCAGATCCAAAAGCTGCACCTAAACAAAAAAATGTTGGGATTTTTAGAGTAGCTACAACACCTCCATTTCTAGCCAAAACTAACCCTATTCTTAATTTTGTTATTTTTATATTCATAGTTTGAAAAACATCCACTTCTTCTTCCCAATTCATAACCACATTTTGCATAAAAGAATCTTTTGAAACATCAAAGGTTTCAAAAACAAAATTTTTAAAATCAGAGGGATATATTCCTATTGCTGATGCAGAAACAATTTGCTCAACACAATGATTTCCTTTAAGCAAATTTAATCCATTAATTAATAAGCGCGTTGTATCTATCCTACTTGAAAGTATAATTTTCTTATATCTATCTGTCCAACGTTTAGAAATAGAAGCTCCTGCAAGATGAATGATTACGTCCACTCCTAAAAAACAATCAATGTCAATAATCATTCTTGATGGATTCCAATGAAACCCTTTAGCTCCCTCTATAGATTGAATCTTAGATGCTTGTGTGGTTAAATAGTGAATCATCATTCCCTGACTAATAGCCTTTTTCACTAATTGTCTACCAACAAGACCTGTAGCGCCCGTGATAAGTAGCTTCATTTTTTTTTCGAAAATAAGCATTTAGCTTTTAATAGCTCTTAACATTTCACGCTTTCCCGGAGGACCAGGTAATCTTTGAGTTGAAAACCCAGCCTCATTTAACCCTCTTCGAACACTCCCCTTAGCACAATAACTTACCCAAACTCCTTTATTAGATAACAAGTCAAAGCATTTTTTCATACATTCATAATTCCAAAGTTCAGGTTGAGCATGTGCACCAAATGCATCATAATATATCAGATCAAAAGAAGTTTGGGGATTAAAATCCTCAAAGCGTATTTGTTTTTTTGTTAGTTTAAAAAAATTTGTAGGTAAAACTAATTTATCCCAAGATAGCTGTGAAAAAGTGTTGAAATCAATAGTAGTATTACTATCTTGAAAAAGATTATTATAACCCAAAATTTCTATCTCAACATTGGTTAAAGGGAATGCTTCTAGTGAAGTAAACACAACCTTTTTTCTTTTTTTTGATGCTTCCAATAACGTTAAATAGGTCATTAAACCTGTACCATATCCAAGTTCCAAAATACGACACGTCTTATTTGGATTTTGTAGATTCCAAAAGTTAAACCCTTCATTCACGTAAATGAAATTAGATTCTGTAACTGCTCCATGAATGGAGTGATAAGACTCTTTTAATCGATCAATACGAAAAGTTGACGAACCGTCTTTTGTTATTATTTTACATTTACTGTAGTTCATGATTTGATAAAATAAACATCGAAATATGGTGTTTATTTTTTAAAAACAAAATAGAATTAGTTGTTATTTAAGAAATTCATAATATTATTGAAGAATATAATAATTCTTGTTATCCATTTTAATATTGTTAAGAAAAAAACTAAATTTACTTATAAAGATAATCCCATCTAATGAATGTAAAAGAAAGTTCAGTTACAAAAATCAACAAAGTTGATTTTGATAATATTGTTTTTGGGAAAACGTTTACAGATCATATGTTCATTTGCAAATTCCGTGACGGGAAATGGCAAGAGCCTGAAATTACGCCATATCAAAATCTAACTCTTGATCCATCTGCAAGTGTTTTACATTACGGACAATCCGTATTTGAGGGGATGAAAGCGTTTAAAGATGAAAGTGGTGAAATATGGCTTTTTCGCCCTGAAGAAAATTTTAAGCGAATCAATATTTCCGCAAAACGACTTCAGATTCCGGAGTTTCCAAAAACTTACTTTTTTGAAGGATTAGAAAAACTTTTGCTTTTAGATCAACAATGGATAAAGTCTGGAATTGGAAATTCACTTTATGTCAGGCCTTTTGTCTTTGCTAGTCAACCCAGTGTTCAAGCTTCTGCAGCTTTAGAATATATTTTTATGATTATTTGTGCTCCTGTAAAATCTTATTATACTGGCGGAGAAATAAATGTTTTAATTGCAGAAGAGTATAGCCGTGCGGCAAGTGGAGGTGTAGGTTTTGCAAAAGCTGCTGGTAATTATGCAGCACAATTTTACCCAACATCGGAAGCTCTTAAAAATGGATTTCAGCAAATCATTTGGACTGATGCCAATACACATCAATATATTGAAGAAGCTGGAACTATGAATATATTTTTTAAAATTGATAATAGACTGATTACTTCTCCAAATAACGATCGAATATTAGATGGAATAACAAGAAAAAGTATAATTGATATTGCAAAATTAAATGGATATCTAGTTGAAGAGCGGCCTATTAAAATTCAAGAATTAAAAGAAGCTCATGAAAATGGAACCTTAGAAGAGATTTTTGGAACAGGAACTGCGGTAGTAGTTCTTCCAATTCATAGTTTTTCTCATCAAGGAAAATCTTTCAAACTTAATAATAAAACTCCTATAGCCATAAAACTAAAAGAATCACTTGAGGGTATCCAATATAATACTTCAGAAGATCCTTTTAAATGGAGATATTCTGTAAAATAATTATTGTTTGAGAATTTCTTTTAAATCTGGTTTAAAATAATTTGGCCCCTTCATCACTTTACCATCTTTTCTGTAAATTGGTTTTCCATCATTATCAAGTTTACTCATATTACTTCTTTGTATTTCATTAAATATAGCTTCCATTTTATCTTGAAAACCGTGAGCAATTATTGTTCCACATAAAATATAAAGCATATCTCCTAGTGCATCTCCAATTTCTATTAGGTCATTATCTTTTGCTGCTTCTAAATATTCTTCATTTTCTTCTTTCATTAAGTTATAACGTAGTTCATAAATTTTTTCCGATAAAATTGCAGTTGGAATTGATTTAATTCCAATGCCATAGACTTTATGAAATTCAGTTACAGCATCTAAAGGTTTTTTAATCATAGTAATAGAAATTGTTAATGGATTTATTATTTCTAAATTAGTCAAAAAAAAGAAATGTTTTCTTCTAGACAAATGATTTTTGCAATCGTTTTCATAATTGCTTTTACTGGTATAATTATTTTTTCATATAAAACAGACAAAAAAAGTTTACCTATTTATTACAAGGGAAGCTATAAAATATTGATTGGTTTCTTTATCGCTATTGGTTTTATGATATTTGTGAAATATATTACCACTAAATGAAATCTATCCTTTTTATATTTTTAGGAGGTGGCCTAGGAAGCACATTTCGCTATCTTATTGGTAAGTTTATAATTACTAATAATGAAAAATATCCTTGGCATACGTTAATAACAAATTATATTGGTTGCTTAGCTATTGGGCTTTTATTAGGGTGGGCTCTAAAAAATGATACATTACGATCTGAATTATATCTTTTTTCAGCTATAGGATTCTGTGGTGGCTTAACAACATTCTCAACATTAAGCGCTGAAAGTCTTCATTTTCTTAAGTCAGGGAATTACATGGCATTTATCGGCTATCTCTTTTTGAGCTTAACAGGAGGTATAATTCTTGTTGCATTAGGTCACTTTATTTCGAAATAAGAAAACATAAAGTAAACCATCCTTTTTGCTTATTTAATAAAAAATATCTTTATTTTTTATTGTCCCCTTAATTTTAATGGGTGTAAATTTTATTTTTAATATAAATAATAATTTATACCCATTAAAATTAAGATGTAGTAAATCAATAAATATATTTTTGATACAATTTAAATATTTGCATTGTGAAAAAAACAACTATAATTATAACGCTTTTTTTAAGCTTTTCTGTGCTTTTTACAACCTTTGCTGTAGCACAAGATAGTGAAAAAGGGATTCCAGAGCCAACGTTTGAGTTTGATGGTTCTATTGATACTTATTTTAGAGCTAGCTTTTCAGATGACCCTGTTGCTCCCGCAACTTCATTTGCAGACTTAAATGGTTTTTCATTAGGAATGGCCAATTTTATTATTGCTTATGAGGGAGAAAAATCAGGATTTGTCGCTGATGTTGTCTTCGGACCAAGAGGCTCTGATTCTGTTTTTGGATCAAAAGGAAATTCATCTGAAATGCTAAATCAGTTATACTTATATTATAACATAACTAATAAGATTAAAATAACTATGGGTAATTTTAATACTTTTTTGGGATACGAAGTAATATCTCCAGTAGCAAACTTTAATTATTCTACATCTTACATGTTCTCTTATGGACCTTTTTCTCATACAGGAGTTAAAGTAGACTTTTCAATTTCAGATAAAGTTTCTTTAATGGTTGGTGTCTTTAACCAAACTGACCAAACCGAAGCTAACTACGATCGCTATAACGCCTTTGGAGCACAATTGGGTCTATATGATCAATACATTAACCTTTTAACAGGTGAGAATTATACTCAAATAGATTACACAGGAGGCTTCGATTTAGTAGATAGTTTCTTTGTGGGAATTAATGCTACTTCTGCAACTTTATTTGGCGATCAAGGATTTTTAGGTATTGCTCTATACCCACAACTTACTACTTCTGGAAGTTTTGCTATTGGTTTAAGAGGGGAATTTTTCTCTGAAACAGATGGATTTGGAGCTTTGGCCAATAATGGAGACACTGATAACTTCTCTTTAACACTAACAGGAAGCTACTCTGCAGGGAATTTCATTTTAAAGCCTGAATTCAGAATTGACTCTGCTTCTTCTGAAATATTTGCTATCTCACCATCGGAAACTGCTGATAGCTTAGCTTCATTTGTGATTGCTGCAATTTATTCTTTCTAAAATTAATAGAATGCCTTACATTCAAATAAGTAAATTCATAAATATTTAAATTAAAAATCATGAAAAAAATCGAGGCTATAATCAGAAAATCAAAATTTGATCAAGTTAAAGAAGCTTTACACAACGTAGAGGTCAATTTCTTTAGCTATTGGGATGTAACAGGCGTAGGCAACGAAAAAGAAGGTCATGTATATCGTGGTATAAGTTACAGTACTTCTGAAATCCAAAGACGCTATTTATCCATCATAGTAAATGATGATTTTGTTCAACCCACTATTAATGCCATTCTTAAATCTGCAGCTACTGAAAAAGTTGGAGATGGAAAAATATTTGTTCTTCCTGTTGAAGAGGTATACAGGATTCGTACTGGCGAAAATGGCGGTAAATCTTTAAATTAAAAACTAAAAAAATATTTATGGAAAGCACTGCACTTTTTACTGCTAATAATGTATGGATGATGACATGTACTGCACTTGTGTTTTTTATGCACTTAGGTTTCTCATTTCTAGAGATAGGATTAACCCGGCAAAAAAATGCTGTTAATATTATATTTAAAAACTTTTTTGTAATCACTGCTGGACTTCTGCTTTACTGCATTGGAGGTTTCAACTTAATGTACCCTGGATTTGAAGAAGGTTCCATGGGTTTTTTGAAGTTTGCTGGTTTTGGAATAACTGCTCCAGAGGGAGGTATGCTTGCTGAGTATGCTAATGGAGGTTATACTTGGTGGACTGATTTTTTATTTCAAGGAATGTTTGCTGCTACTGCAGCAACAATAGTTTCAGGAGCAGTTGCTGAACGTATAAAGTTAAAAAGTTTTATGATTTTTACAGTTATATATGTTGGTTTAGTTTATCCAATTATTGGTTCATGGAAATGGGGCGGAGGATTTTTAGATAAGATGGGATTTTACGACTTCGCAGGCTCTACTTTAGTGCATTCTCTTGGAGGTTGGGCGGCCTTAATCGCTGTTTATTTATTAGGAGCAAGGATTGGGAAATTCAGCAAAGAAGGAAAACCCAATGCTATACCTGGTCATAATATTCCACTTGCATCAGCAGGGGTTCTAATCCTATGGCTTGGATGGTTTGGATTTAACGGAGGATCCGTTCTGTCAGCTGATCCAGAACTGACTTCTTTAACCTTAGTTACAACATGTCTATCTGCTGCAGCTGGAGGAGTTTCTTCGGCACTATTTTCCAACATACTATATAAGAATTTTGATCTTACTATGTTTATGAATGGCATATTAGGAGGGCTTGTTGGAATTACAGCTGGTGCAGATCAGATGGGTCCTACAGAAGCTATCCTCATAGGCTTAATTGCCGGTATTTTCATAGTTTTAGGAGTAGCTCTTGTCGATAAATTAAAGTTAGACGACCCTGTAGGAGCAATAGCTGTTCATTTAATTTGTGGTATTTGGGGAACCCTTGCTGTAGGAATTTTTGGAGCTTTGGCAGGATTAAACCAGTTTTTAATTCAATTCATTGGAGTAGCAATTGTAGGTGCATTTTCAGTTATTTCAGCTTTAATAATATTATATATAATAAAAGTCACTATTGGACTTAGAGTAGATCCAGATGAAGAGATGAAAGGTCTTGATCTTTCTGAACACGGTATGGATGCCTATGCAGATTTTAGACTAAATCAACATTAAAATAATAAATTAAACTATATATTTTTATTTATTAAAAACCATCTTTAACTTTAGCTAAAAATGGTTTTTTTATTTATCTTAATAAAAATATAATATATGAGATCACTATTATTTTCAATGCTATGTCTTTTTTCTCAAATAAATGTAGCGCAAAATCAAAATTCCTCCTCAGCAGAGGGACCCTTTTCACAGCTCATTATTCGCGGTGCTACGCTTATTAATGGAAATGGCTCTCCCCCAATAGGTCCGGTTGATATAAGTGTTGAAAACGATCGTATAACCGCAATTGATGTAGTAGGTTATCCAGGTGTTCCTATAAAAGACTCAAGAAGACCTAAGCTTAAAACAGCAGGAAAAGAAATTAATGCTAGTGGTATGTACGTATTACCTGGATTTATAGATATGCATGGACATATTGGAGGTGTTTCACAAGGAGCAGATTGGGAATATGTATTTAAATTATGGTTAGCACATGGAATCACTACAGTTCGTGAGCCTAGTGGTAGAGGAGTTGAATACGCTGTTAACCTGAAGAAAAGAAGTAAAAAAAATCAAATTATTGCTCCTAGAATATTAGCTTATACCGGATTTGGACAAGGAAGCAAAAATCCAATAAATACTGAAGAACAGGCTAGAGAATGGGTGCGTCAAAATGCAAAAAATGGTGCTGATGGTATTAAGTTTTTTGGTGCAGAACCTAAAATCATGAGTGCTGCATTAGACGAAAATAAAAAAATAGGCCTTCGTTCTGCTTCTCATCACGCTCAATTAAGTGTGGCTAGATGGAATGCACTGCATTCTGCACGTGCTGGACTAACAACAATGGAGCACTGGTACGGACTTCCAGAAGCTCTATTTGAAGATCGTACTGTTCAGGACTACCCTTTAGACTATAATTATCAAAATGAGCAACACCGGTTTGGAGAAGCAGGAAAACTATGGAAACAAGCCGCAGCTCCTTATTCAGATCATTGGAATAAAGTGATGAATGAACTTATAGATCTCGATTTCACTATGGTACCCACTTTTAATATTTATGAAGCAAGTCGAGATTTACATAGGGCGAGAAGAGCCGAATGGCATGAAGTATATACACTACCATCACTATGGCGCTTTTATCAACCTAGTAAAATATCTCACGGTTCTTATTGGCATTTTTGGGGAACAGAAGAAGAAGTTGCATGGAAAGAAAATTTTAAGCTTTGGATGACATTTATAAATGAATATAAAAATCGTGGAGGAAGAGTCGCGACCGGATCTGACTCTGGGTTTATTTTTCAACTATATGGTTTTGCATATATAAGAGAAATGGAAATGCTTCGTGAAGCAGGATTTCATCCTTTGGAAATCATAAGGTCTGCAACACTAAACGGAGCAGAAGCACTTGGAATTGAAAATGAAACGGGTTCTATAGAGATTGGAAAAAGCGCAGATTTTGTTATAATTGAGGAAAATCCATTACAAAACTTTAAAGTACTATATGGAACAGGGGCTATAAGATTAACAAAAGATAATGAAGTTATACGTGTAGGAGGAGTAAAATTCACGATTCGTGAAGGAGTTGTGTATGATGCTAAAAAACTTTTAGAAGAAGTTAAAACGATGGTAGACCAAGCTAAAGTGAAAGAAGATTATAGCATAAAACAACCCGGAGAAAAATAAAAAACTTTAAACGAATAATACTTTTAATATATTGACCCTTTAAAAAAGCTATCATTGTTGAGGTAAAAAAATTCATTCACCAATAAAATAGAAATATAGTACACATTAATCAATATGTAAATAAGATTTCTCATAAACAGCAAGCAAAAAATTTAATTTTAAAAGGATAAGACCTTGATCGATCCTTTTCACTACAGACATTCAAATTTCGTTGAGAATGAAAATAATAGTTTAAAAAAATAAAAACCGTTTTATTCATTTAATCACTCAAAAGAAACTTGAGTAGCTTAGAATTAAATTGATCATATTGATCAATATTTACCACATGTCCAGAATCGCTAAGAGTAATAAGTTTTGAATTGGAATGTTGTATAATTATTTTTTTTACAAAAGACAAAAACATATAATCCTCCTTACCCATTATATATAGGGTAGGAATTTTAATATCTAATGATCTTATTTTATTCAAAACAGGAAGTATCTTAGAAGTAAGTGTGTACCATTTTTTAAACTCATTATGGGAAATTCTTTTAGCCTCTTTAATAAACATTGATCTTGATTTTCGATGAGATTTATAAGGCATTATGACGTATGCTAAAAAAGTATAAATCCAAATAAAAGGCAATATACTCTGTGTAAGTTTTGCCAAAAACATCAAAAGTCTTGACTGTAAATTTAAATTTAATATAGCGCCACCAAGTGCAATTTTTTCAATACGTATTTCGTGTTTTTGAACCATTTTTTGAATCAAAATACTTCCTAATGAAATTCCAACAAAATGAGATTTTTTAATCAAATTATAATCTAATACTTCAATAATATCATCAATGATTAAATCAAATGTATACTTTGTCCCCTCGGGAGAAGCAATCGATTTTCCATGACCTCGAAGATCAATTAATAGAATATTAAAATAGGCTTTAAAAAAGTGCACTTGATTGAACCATATAGAGGAACTTCCTCCAGCTCCATGGATAAAGGTGATCCATTTTTTGGAATTATTCTCAGAGTTATATTTAATATGGTGTAACACTAAATAATTCCTTTTTTATTTAAATGAAATTCCATTTGTTTCTGAAGAGACTCAGCTTCTTCAGAAGCAGCATTTGCGAAATCGAGACCTTGAGATTTATATAAAATACCTCTAGAGGAGTTTACCAACAAGCCACAGCTATCATTCATACCTGAATCAACTACCTCAGCTAAACTACCACCCTGAGAACCAATACCAGGAACTAATAAAAAAGAGTTTGGTATGATTTCTCTTATTGACTTTAATGCTTCAGATTTAGTTGCCCCCACTACATACATTAATCGTTCTGAATTATTCCATTTTAAACTAGTTTTTAATATTTTTTGATAAAGAAATTGATCTTTTTCCTTGGTAAATTGAAAATCAGAAGCACCTTCATTTGAAGTTAATGTTAACAAAATCGCATATTTATCTTTAAATGAAAGGAAAGGCTCTACGGCGTCACGTCCCATGTATGGGGCCACTGTAACAGAATCAACTTTATATGTTTCAAAAAATGCTTTGGCATATCTAGATGCAGTATTACCAATATCTCCTCTTTTAGCATCTGCAATTGTAAAGTGGTTTGGATATTTGTTGTTTAAGTATTGCATCAATTTATCAAAAGCTTCCCAACCTTCAGGGCCATAAGATTCAAAAAAAGCTAAATTAGGCTTATAAGCTACAGCGTAAGAATGAGTTGCATCAATAATAGCTTTTGCAAAAGTAAAAATAGGATCTTTACCTTTTTTTATATGAGGGGGAATTTTACCTAAATCAATATCAAGCCCTACACATAAAAATGATTTTTTTTTCTTTATCTGTTTGAATAGTTCTGCTATTGTCATAGGTGCTCTCCTTCCTCTTTAAGTTTTTCCGTATTTTGATATAATTGTAACTCATTAATTAATTTAGCAACATCACCATTTATTATATTTGGAAGATCATAAAGAGTTAAACCAATACGATGGTCTGTAACCCTCCCTTGAGGGTAATTGTAGGTTCTTATCTTTGCAGAACGATCACCTGAAGAAACTAGAGAATTTCGTTTTTCAGAATCTAAAGCTAATTTTTTAGAAAGCTCAAGCTCATAAAGTCTAGAACGTAATACTTTTAAAGCCTTATCTTTATTTTTGTGTTGAGATTTTTGATCTTGGCATTGAGCCACAATTCCTGTTGGCTCGTGGGTTAAACGAACTGCTGAATATGTAGTATTTACTGATTGACCTCCGGGACCGGAAGAACAGAAATAATCGACACGAACTTCATTCATGTCGATTTCAACGTCAAATTCTTCTGCTTCAGGAAGAACCATCACAGTGGCTGCTGATGTATGAACTCTACCTTGAGTTTCAGTTTGAGGTACACGTTGAACTCGGTGTACTCCAGATTCATACTTTAGCGTTCCATATACATCCTGCCCAGAAACTTCAAAAATAATTTCTTTAAAACCTCCTGCAGTTCCATCGCTTGAATCAACAAAACTAACTTGCCAGTTTTTACTCTGACAATATTTAATATACATTCGATACAAATCTCCTGCAAAGATACTAGCTTCATCTCCTCCAGTTCCAGCTCTAATTTCCATTACAATATTTTTAGCATCCTCAGGATCTTTAGGAATCAACAATAGTCTAATTTCCTCTTCTAATCGAGGTAATTTATCTTTGGAAGATTCGAGTTCCATTTTTGCCATTAAAATCATTTCTTCATCATCTTCGACTTTTATTAGCTGTTCAGCTTCTTGAATGTTGGAGGTGAGAATTTTATGATCTTCGATCTTTTCGACCATGACAGAAAGGTCTTTATATTCCTTATTAATTTGGATATAACGTTTTTGGTCAGAAATAATATCTGGTTGAATGATTAAGTCCGAAACTTCATCAAAACGCTGCTGGATAATTTGAAATTTTTCTAACATATAAATACAAATTTACAAATTGTCATTAAATTATTTTATTAAAACAATGGAATAACTAACTATTAATAAATCTTCCATTTTATACAACATAAACGAAGGTAATTCAATTCCGAAATCACTGGCTAGTAGATTTAATTCTCCATCAAAGGAAATTTCATTATTATTTACTTTAAAACTTGAAGAAAAGGTTTTATTTATCTTAACTCCATGAAATTCGAGAGACCCCTTAAAAGTTGCTATTTTATTTTTTATATTAATAGATTCAGAATAGAATTTGATTTCCGGGAATTGAAGCGCTTCCAATACTTCTAAAGAATGCGAATCTCTTCCGGAGTTTTTACTATCAAAATCTCTTACATATATCAAAAGAGCAATTTTATCAATTTTTAAAAATTGATTTGAGGATAAAGCCAGTCCATTTATTTTTCGATTGATTCCAGTCCATTCATGGAGTATATGCTTTCCTTCATATTTAATAAATGACTTTTTAGTATCTATTTGCCAGTTAGTTTTTTGCCCATAAGAAAATGAAAAAGCAAAAATTAAAATAATCGATAATTTTTTATTGAGCATAATTAAAATTTAAATACTAGCATTGCTGTTGCAAAGCTTCCAACTGCAGTATAAGCTGAGATTCGATGAATTTTTTTATTTTTATTAGCAAAAATATTTGTTGCTAACATTGCAGAAAAATGTATTGAAGCTAAATATTTATGAGCTTTTATGGAGCTTAATCCTTTTGTTTTTTTATTTGTTAATGGAGGTGGTGCAAAAAGTGAAAGTCCTGCCCCAGTAAAGTAACTAATCGATGTTAAATTACCAATAAATTTGTGGGTATCATATAGCTTATAATTTCCTGTATAAAGTTGAGATCCAATAATACCCTGAGCTAACATACCTGCCAAAGTAGCATAACCTATTAACTGATGTAATTTTAACATTTTTCTTCGTGTTTTAAGTTCTTTTTCTCTTTGTTTTAAATTAAGGGGTGACCACCCTGTCCTTCGAAATAAACCTTTTTTTCCCCATAATAGACGTTGAGAAAAAATAATTCTGTCAGGCAATAAAGAGTTGTCTATTTTAATTTCACTTCGTAACGATCTAAATAAGTCTTCATCTTGAGAATAACAAGATGACATAACAAGTAAGAAAAAAAATAATTTATACGTTTTAATCATTCAAAGTAATTTTAATAATTTATTTGTCCCTTTTAAAAGAATTAATCGTATTCAAAGGTTCCAAGAACTGAATCTATGGTCAATTTTTTATTTTCGGATGCTTCAACTCTTCCAATAATTTGGGCATCAATATTAAAAGATTTGGAAATCGATATAATTCTATCCGCTGTCTCAGGCTCTACATAAAGTTCCATTCTGTGTCCCATATTAAAAACTTGATACATCTCTCTCGCTGAAGTTCCTGATTCTTTTTGAATCAACTTAAATAAAGGAGGAATTGGAAAAAGATTATCCTTTATAACATGGAGAGAATCAATAAAATGCAATACTTTGGTTTGTGCACCACCACTACAATGTACCATTCCACTTATTAATTTACGACCCACATCATTAAATATTTTTTGAATCACAGGCGCATATGTTCTAGTTGGAGAAAGTACTAATTTTCCTATATTTATCGGAACACCTTCCAAAGTTTCAGTAAGTGATTTTGATCCTGAATAAATTAGATCATTTGGAAGATTTGGATCAAAACTCTCAGGAAATTTATTTAATAAATTTTTGGAAAAAACATCGTGTCTAGCTGAAGTTAGACCATTACTCCCCATTCCTCCATTGTATTCTGACTCATAGTTAGCTTGACCTGATGAAGATAAACCGACTATAACATTGCCTGCTTTAATATTGGCATTGTTTACAACATCTTTTCGGGCGATTCTAGCTGTAACAGTAGAATCTACAATAATTGTCCTAACAATATCGCCAACATCAGCTGTTTCACCTCCTGTGCTAAAAACAGAAACACCCCAATCGTTTAATGTCTTTAATAATTCTTCAGTTCCTTCTATTAGGGAAGCAATAACTTCTCCTGGAATATGGCTCTTATTTCTTCCAATAGTTGAAGATAAGAGAATGTTTTTAGTGACGCCAACACAAAGCAAATCATCAATATTCATTATTAATGCATCCTGGGCAATTCCCTTCCAAACCGAAAGATCACCAGTCTCTTTCCAATATATATATGCAAGAGCTGATTTTGTTCCAGCACCATCAGCATGCATTACAATGGCATGCTCTTTACTTCCAGTAATAACATCGGGAATAATTTTGCAAAATGCTTTTGGAAATAAGCCTTTATCAAGGTTTTTTATTGCATTATGTACATCTTCTTTTTGAGCTGAAACACCTCTTTGAATATACCGATTGGACATAATAAAATTTTAAACAAAAATAGTTCTTTCTCAATAATCGAATTATAACAATATTAGATAGTTATTAACCAATAAACAACAATTCTCTAAATTTAGCGAATAGACACGAAGCATCACCTGCAATAAACTCTAGTTAATCAAAATGATGAAGTAAATTTGTTTAAAAAAGGAAGTTCTTTATTACGGTAATCGAGTGCTTTTTTATGAGAGTCCAAAATCGTATTTTATTTTATTATTGTTTTTAACATTTCTTAAAATACATTACTGATTCATGTGATGTCATTAAAATAGATTTTAAAATTAATATTTTTGATTAGAGTATTTTGAAATAAATTGGCGATGTTTCTTACTTCAATTTCTATACTAGAAATATATTTTTATAAATCTACTTGATGTTGAATGATAAACTCTTTTTAAGTAATAACTCCTGAATTATTAAATAATTGTTAGTTAAAATTGAATAAATTAAATAATATTAAATTATATCCCCATAAAAATACGGAATTAGTAAAATTTAATTAATGTTAATTTCTTTAATCTATTCTTTTTAGGGGGGTTCCATAAAAATTTTATTTTAGCTTAAAATATTTAAATCATGAGTAAATCTAAACTAGAATATATTTGGCTTGATGGTTATGCTCCATCTGCCAACCTTCGAAGTAAAACAAAAATTGTGTCTGATTTTAAAGGAACAATAGATGATTGTCCAATGTGGTCATTTGATGGTTCTTCAACACAACAAGCAGAGGGGAATTCTTCTGATTGTTTATTAAAGCCAGTTGCTCTTTACCAAGACCCTGATCGTAAAAACGGATGGCTAATAATGACAGAAGTTTTAAATGCTGACGGATCGCCTCACTTAAGTAATGGAAGAGCCAGTATTAAAGACGATGATGATGACTTTTGGTTTGGATTTGAACAAGAATATTTTCTTTGGGACCCAGAAACAAATCTCCCTTTTGGTTTTCCAAAAGATCAAACTCCTCAAGGACAATTTTACTGTTCTGTAGGAGCAAAAAACGCTTTCGGTCGTGAAATGATTGAAGAGCATTTAGATCAGTGCTTAGAAGCTGGTATTAATGTTGAAGGAATTAATGCTGAAGTAGCTTCAGGTCAATGGGAATACCAGTGTTTTGCGAAAGGGGCTAAGAAGGCTGGTGACGAAATGTGGGTATCTAGATACCTTCTCGAACGTATTGGAGAAAAATACGGATTAGCTATTGATTATCACCCTAAACCACTTGGAAATACAGACTGGAATGGTTCAGGTATGCACGCTAATTTTTCTAATGAAATTCTCAGAACTTGTGGTTCTAAAGAGACTTACGAAAAAATATGTGAGGCATTTAGACCTTTAGTTAAACAGCATATGAAAGTATATGGAGCGTATAATGATCAGAGATTGACAGGAAAGCACGAAACACAATCAATTGATGAATTTAGTTATGGTATTTCCGATAGAGGTGCTTCAATTCGTATTCCTATAATGACTGTTGAACAAGGATGGAAAGGTTGGTTAGAAGATCGACGCCCGTCATCTAATGGAGATCCGTACAAAATTGCTTCTCGTATTATTGAAACTGTTAAATCTGCAAAAATTTAATTTATTTAAATTTTTATTATATTTTAAAAAACATTTGTAATAGAAAGAATATGTAAATTCCTATTAATATAAAGCCTTCAATTGCTCCAAGGCGCATTTTAATTGGAAAGAAAACTAAAGGAAAAATAAGAAAAGAAATAAACAACATCCATAAAAAATCTTTATTTATTAGATCTAAGTCAGTTACCTCAATTGGATGAATAAGTGAAGTAATTCCCATCACAGCTAGTATATTAAATATATTGGAACCAATCAAATTTCCGATTGAAATTGCCTTTTCTTTATTATATATAGCTATTAAAGATGCTGATAACTCAGGAATACTTGTTCCTATTGATACAACTGAAATACTTATAATTCGTTCTCCTACTCCCCATTCTGTTGCCAAATCAACAGCTGCTTTAATTAAAACCTCAGATCCCAACCACAAAAAAAAACCTCCTAACGTAAGATATAAGAATGTTTTTGAGTTACCCAAGGCTTCTCCCATTGGCTCATCAACTTGATATGAAATTGTATTTTTTTTAAAAAATAATATAACAATTAAAAAGACCATTAAAAAGACGAACATCAAGCCACCCTCAAATTGACTTAATATCATATCATTTACTATGAAAAAATAAAAAATAAGAGATGCGAAAATCATCATAGGCCAGTCGATTTTATAAAAGCTACTAGTAACTTTAATAGGAGATATTAAAATAACAATGCCCATAACAAGTCCTAAATTTGCAATATTAGAACCTATAACATTACCCAAAGCTAAATCTGGATAACCTTGTGATGCTGCTTTTATACTAACTATTAATTCAGGGGCAGAAGTTGCAAAAGAAACAACTGTCATTCCAATAACAATTTTAGAAATATTTAGATTTAAAGAAAGTGATACAGCAGAACGCATTAACATGTCACCTCCTTTGACAAGAAAAAATAACCCTAAAATAATTCCTAAATAATCCATCTGTTACATTTGGAAAGATAAGCTAATTTCAAAAGATAATTTTTAAATAAGTTTAAAATGAACTTATTTTATCGCTCTAGTAAATGTATAATTTATTTATATTCGCAATCACAAAGCAACATTGCAGCATTAAAATAGTACACTTTAATTGATCTTCAAAAAATCATATCCTGAAGAAAACTATAAAAGCTATTGTGTTGTCTAAACTAAATACACAACGGCTAATTATTATGGAGCAGTAGCATAACTGGATAATGCACCACACTACGAATGTGGCGATTGGGAGTTCGACCCTCTCCTGCTTCACAAAAAAGACTTTAGAATTCATTTTTTAAAGTCTTTTTTTTAATCCATAAATAAAAAATATTTGTTAATTATTAATAAATTGATCATTCCGATTGATCCTTTGGAAAATTCACAGATTATCCTAAAATTTAAATATGAACGAAGAAGACAAGAAAAAAGTAAAAGAATATAGTAAAAAAACACCGCTATATTTGAGCAGAAGGAAATTTGATATAAATGGGATTTTAACTGAAATAAAGTGTAGTAGCTGCAAAGAATTTAAAACTATCAGCGAGTACTCCAAGAATAAATTACAAATTGATGGATTAGAGCATAAATGCAAAAGATGTAAGATTTTAAAATGAGAAAAAAAATCATTTATTATTTATTATAACAACTAAAGTTTCTAACCCACAATATTTCTCATTCCATTTATAGTTTTCCATTAAACAGAAAAAAGTCGACATCATTAAGAGGAATTCCTGTTATTTTAATAAATAATAAATAATAAATCAAATTCTTTTTGCTAAACTAAATAATTAGGGTCAGTTGATAATTGTTTAAATCAAGAAATCGTATTTGTTTAGTCTGACTTATATTAGTAAATTCTAATGAAAATAATATATTTAAAATCTATTAGATGATATAATTCAAATTAATAGATCTGCTTAAGGGTATTGTAATATACTAATGATGAAAAATCTAGAAAGAAAAGAGTTTTATTAAATTTTTACATTATTTACCTCTCCCTGTTTTGCGAACTGATGTAGATCGTTTTGTGTTTCTTTGCGAAACTGGTTTATTTTTTTTACCACTGTTTTCACTTTTAACTTTACTATTTCCAAAAAATTTACTTGTCATCTTTTTTTTATAAATATAAAGATATAAAAATAATAATTTATGTTAAATTAATCAATTTAGATTACAATTTGTAGTTTAAATTATATATTGTTTACGATAATATTTAATTTATAGTTATTATTAAACTTTTTTTATCTACAATATAAATTGTGTAGGAATAATCGAGGTATGAGTAAAATAAAAATGAAAAATAACAGATCAGGGTGTCCGATATCTACTTCTTTAGATATAATTGGAGATAAGTGGTCATTAATCGTTGTAAGAGATCTTTTCATTAAAAGATGTACTTTTTCAGAAATGATCAAGTTGAGCAAAGAATCCATAGCTACTAATATTTTAACTGATAGATTGAAAAAACTAAAATCCAGAAGAGTAATTGATTTCGGACCTAACACTAAAAATAAAAATATTAAAGAATATTATTTGACAAATATTGGTATTGATTTATATCCAATAATATATGAGTTACATACTTGGTCCCCAAACTATTTTCAGTTCGAAATATCGACAATAGCTAAAAAATGGATGGATGAGAATTTAGCAAAAGATAAAATGGATGTAATTAAGAAAGCAATGGAAGACTACAGAATTTTCCGTTTTGAAAAACACGGGATTTAATCACTTGTATTTTGCAATTAATAAAATTTTAATTATATTTGAATTCTTAAATAAATTAAATTCATAATAATATTCAATAACATATTGTTTTATTATGAATTTACTATATTTGTTTTATCAGTTCTTTAAACTGAATTGATTTATGGTTATTAACCGTTGGGAATAATTCCCAGCGGTTTTTTTGTGCAATTATTATAAAAATTTAGCCGACTGAGTAGTAAAAGTCAAAAGTCATGATACTCTCCACTTAAGTATTGATTAGCCTCTTCCTCTTTAAAACGTGCATTTTCACTATCCCAGTTGAGGGTTTTATTAGGAAAACGACCAGCAATAACTCCAAGTAAAATTGTTTCTGTTAGACGTGCTGAATATGAAAAAGGTGCAGAAACAGTATCAGTTCCTAAACATGCGTCAACAAATTGATGATAATGTTTGGGTGCATCGCGTTCATAGTCATTTTTATTATTTCCTAAGGTATTATTGGGATCAAATTTAGAAATATCAATTTCTTGATACTCACCATCTACTATCAATCTTGGTAATTCCATGAAATGAGGAAGTAGTAACCGTCCTTTTTCTCCAATAAACATAGCCCCTTGCAAAGGGAGCTTATCTTTATTAGGGAGTTTTAAGTCTTTATTAGAAGATGGTGCTCCAGGACCATCTGACCATATCCATGTCAAGGTTTCTGCTGTATATTCCGTTCCCGGAAAGGTATATGTAACATTGTTATTAACTGGAAAGCCATATTCATTAGGCTTTCTGCATTTATTTTTAATTGTCATTGGAACATCTAAATCCAAAGCATTGTAAGGTGTATCAAAAATGTGAACTCCCATATCCCCAAGTGTTCCACAACCATAATCAACTAATTTTCGCCAATTACTGGGATGGTAATAAGTTTCTTTATATTCACGTTTTTTTGACGTTCCTAGCCATAAATTCCAATCTAAGTGATCTGGAACTGGATCTTTACCTTTAGGTTCTGGCCCATCATACCCCCAGTTTTTGGGTGACCATGCGCGAACTTTATGAACTTTTCCAATAATTCCTGATTGGATCAATTTAGTAGCTAGTTTATAATCATAAAAGGAATGTACTTGGATTCCCATTTGAGTCACTAGATTATTTTCTTCGGCCATTTTATTCATTGCCCTAGCTTCTGAAACAAAATGCGTTAAAGGTTTTTGACAATATATTGGCTTATTCATTTCCATTGCCAACATAGATGCCGGTGCATGAGTATGATCAGGTGTTGAAATTACAACAGCATCTATTTCAGAAGCCATTTCTTTTAATAAAATCCTATAATCCGAATAGGTCTTAGCATTGGGATGTAAGACGTTAGCTGCAGATAAATTTTTAGAATCTACATCACATAAAGCAACAACATCTACTTTATTATGAGATGAAATAGCTGCTAAATCTTGAGCACCCATACCACCAACGCCTATATGAGCTGTTCTTAATCGAGCATTGTTTTTTGTTAAAGCAAAAATAGATGTTGGCAAAAGAGCCGAACCGGCTATTGCTGCTGTAGATTTTAAAAATTCTCTTTTCTTCATGATTTTTATTTTATAACTTTTTAATTTTAATATTTCTAAACCACAAATCACTTCCATGATCTTGAAATCCAATATAACCGATTTTGAACTTACCATAATCAGGAAAATCATCCCATTTCCCTGAATTCTTTTTTGACTTCCAATCTTCAGACCATGGAACAAAAGAAAGAACTTTATAACCATTTAACCAATATTCTACTTTTTCTGGTGTGAAAATTATTTTAGATGAATTCCAACTAGGCGCAGGATTAAGTGTTTTTTGTGACGGATCTGCGGAATACATCGCATAATCTGAAGCGGTCTGTTGTAGTAAATTTAATTTTGAGGGATTTTCAAAGCCTAAACTTATATTATATTTGACTAAATCATGAATGTCTTCATAATTCTGATCATCAATTAATTGATATTCTGGCGATACCTCTGAAGGGCTATCATAACCTTCTTTGATGTGATAAAAAATACCACTATTTCCACCAATTGGAATTTTCCATTCAACATAGAGCTCAAAATTTTTAAATTCCTGGTCACCAAAAATGATATCTTTACTACCTCTATATTCGTAATCTTCTTCTAAAATTTGTTCGGTTTTAAAAGTTAATACTTTATCAATTATTTTCCATCCTGGAGGAAGAGTTTTTCCATTGTAAGCTCTCCATCCATCCATTGAAGTACCATCAAAAAGAACAATCCAATCATCAGGCTTTTCATGAGAGTTATCGCAACATAAAAATAATATTATTACAGAAAGAATTAATACTTTTTTGATCATATCAATTTTCTTACAATTTAATAAAGATTTATACAAACACTATTTTTTTATAAGAAAAAACCTTTTTATTGGATTTTTTCTTGTTAAATAATTACTGATGATTTAATATCTATGTTATTGAGTATTACTTTTGTTTTTTTTAAAAAAAAAAGCTTTATAAATACTAAAATCATTATATTTGTTAGATAAATATTTGCAAAAATGAATATAACAAAATCAATTCTATCTTTTCTAATTTTAATAGCTTTTGTATTCAGTACTAATGCACAAAATGCAGAAAATCCATGGGCCATTTCAGTTGGTGCTGATTTAATTAACATACAGGGCGAAAATGTTGATTCTGGACTAAGTTTTGGTGCACCTGCATTAAGCTTATCTCGATATATTGGTGCTGGCTTATCTGTTGGTGTTCAATATGGACTTAATAATGTAAAAAATAATGACGAAGATCTTAAGTATACATCCATTGACGGAATTGTAAAATACAATTTAACTGATGGGAAAATTATTCCATATCTTTTTGCGGGATACGGGATTACAAAATTTTCACCTGATGGTGTAGAGAAAGAAGGTATATTTCCCTCAGCAGATAGCGGTCGCACTACTCTAGGTGGTGTTGGTGTAAATATTCCTATAGGAGATAAATTAAACGTAAACGTAAGTACATCTTATAGAGGGACTTCTGAAACAAATGATTCCTTTAATCACTTGCAGCACATTGTCGGTCTAAGTTATAATTTTGGAGCAGGTGATAAAGACAAGGATGGTGTTTCAGATAAAAAAGATGAATGTCCAGATATCCCTGGGTTGAAGGAATTTAATGGTTGTCCAGACACTGATGGTGACGGTATTCCAGATAACAAAGATCGTTGTCCAGAAGAAGCTGGTTCAGAAGAGCTTCAAGGATGTCCAGACTCAGATGGTGATGGTATAGCTGACAATGATGATGCTTGTCCAAATAAATCTGGAACAAAAGAAATGAATGGTTGCCCTGATAGTGACGGTGATGGAGTAGCAGACAATGTTGATAAATGTATTGATATAGCTGGAGAAATAGATAACGAAGGTTGCCCATGGGAAGACCGTGATAATGACGGGGTTCCAGACAAAGATGATAATTGTCCTGATGAAGAAGGTTCTATCGCAAACAACGGATGTCCAGACGAGCCTACGGATTTACTTAACTTCATAAGTAGTAATAAGAGCATTGTTTTATTTTCAGCAAGTAGCAGTAAACTAGATTCAAATGACAAGACTGCTTTAGATGAATTGAAAATACTTTTAGAGACATATCCCAAAGCATCTTTAAAAATTGCAGGACATGCATCAAGTGACGGAAGTTCAAGATACAATCAGACTCTATCTGATAAAAGAGCAGCATCCGTTAAAGAATATCTAGTTTCTAAAGGTATAAACGGAGATCGTTTAGATGCTATAGGATATGGCGAAGACAAACCAATTGGTGATAATAATACTGTAAAAGGAAGAGCAAATAGCCGTCGAGTAAATATTAATAGAAATGCCAAAATGACTGTTAATAAGTAATTTTTTTTCATAAATAAATTAAAAACCTTCTCTTAATTGAGAGGGTTTTTTTATTTTTATTAAAATTGAAAAAAATTAATAAAAATAACTATGTATAAATTTATTTTATCATTATTTCTGATCATTCCATTTACATCAACAGCACAAAATAGATACATACCAGTTGATACGATAATTGTAACAAACCATAGTACCCTTATCAAGGGAAAGAAGATAAGCTACAAAGCAGAAACGGGTACTCAACCTGTTTGGGATAATGATGGCAAACCAATCGCAAGCTTATTTTATACATATTACAAAAGAACAGATGTTAATAATAACGTCAGTAGACCATTAATATTTTCATTTA
>Ga0307998_1000156_pt1 | contig 39476 bp, 31 predicted proteins | sample Davwhametageno37_FD_203147 | JGI IMG/M metagenome (GOLD analysis project Ga0307998, IMG submission 203147) | Marine microbial communities from Davis Island wharf, Antarctic Ocean - #37 | ecosystem: Environmental > Aquatic > Marine > Unclassified | place: Antarctic Ocean: Davis Island wharf... | reverse complement strand
TTTTGCTAATCAGTTAAAGAACTAACATCTACTTTGTCCGAATACATTAAATCAACCAATTCTCTGTTGGCTACTTGTACTTTTGTAATCTTGTTTTCTATTAATCATAACAAACCTCAACAAATTGAATGAGAATAAGGCGTAATATTCCACCTCTTATTTCAGTTTTGCGTTACAAATGTGTTACAATTAGAAATAAAAAAAAGGCTACATTTCTGTAACCTTTTCTATTGTTGCTCCCCCTCAAGGACTCGAACCTTGGACCCTCTGATTAACAGTCAGATGCTCTAACCAACTGAGCTAAGGAGGAATAATATAAATATCAAATCGGCAGCAATATTAGTACAAAGTTTTAGATTATACAACTATATTTGTAAAAAAATAAAAAATAATTAAGCACAGGATGAGTAAAAAATACAATGTATACGGAATAGGTAATGCTTTAGTTGATATCGTAACTGAGGTTGATGATAAGTTCTTGACAGATCATAAGATAGAGAAAGGGTTGATGACTTTGGTAGATGAAGAATCTCAAGCGAGAATCTCTAATGCCATTAATATGAACAATAGTAATAAGCAGTGTGGAGGTTCTGCAGCAAACTCAATTATTGCAGTTAGCCAATTTGGAGGTTCTAGTTACTACTCGTGTAAAGTAGCAAACGATACGTTGGGGGAATTCTACAAAGAAGACTTGAAAAACAATGGAGTAGATTCAAACCTTACTAGCGAAACGTTGGAAGAAGGAATTACTGGGAAATGTTTAGTAATGACTGCTGAAGATGCATCAAGAACAATGAATACATTTTTAGGAATAACGGGGTCTTACTCAATAGCAGAAATAATGGAAGGTGCACTTAAGGATTCTGAATATCTATATATTGAAGGTTATTTGGTGACTTCTGAAAATGGAATAGATGCTATGCGGTATGCTAAGAAGATGGCTGAAGATAATGGTGTGAAAACAGCATTAACATTCTCTGATCCATCGATGGTAAAGTATTTTAGAGATGCAATGGTTTCTGTTGTTGGATCGGGGGTTGATTTATTATTCTGTAATCAAGAAGAAGCGATGCTCTATACTGAAAAAGACAATCTTGCAGATGCTAGAGAAGCGTTAAAGAAAGATGCAAAGATATTTGTAATTACACTTGGAGAAAAGGGAGCTGTCATTTTTGATGGAGAGACATTTATCGATGTTGATCCATGTAAAGTTGAAGCAGTTGATTCTAATGGAGCTGGAGATTTATTTGCAGGAGCATTCCTTTACGGAATTACAAATGGAAAAAGCTATGCAGATGCTGGAAAACTGGCATCTATGGCATCTTCTAAAGTAGTGACTCAGTTTGGTCCAAGACTTGACCTTGAGCAGACTAAAGAGCTCTTAAGTAAGCTGAATTAGGTTTAAAATATAATTAATGTTGTTTAGTTTTTGAGCAGCACCAATATTTACTAGAAATCCTCTGCTTTAATTAATAGAGGATTTTTTTATTAAAGAATCTCTTCCTGAGCTTGATTTGGGATCTAGAAAGTAGATAAGGAAATTCTTGATAAAAAGATTGCTCCCTTATTTATTACGCATAATATCGAGAATCTGTTCAATCATTCCGTCAATTGTATGCGGATTAGCAATAGCAGAAATAGGCATATTGTTTTCTTTAGCAATTTTAGCTGTTTCTGGGCCAATACAGATGACTTCTCCCATTTGAGCTACAACTCCTAGATTAATAAAAGAATTTACTATAGACCCGCTTGTAAAGGTTGTAAAATCTATTGTTTGCTTAAAAATATTGTTGAGTTCTGTTTTAGAATACTTTACGGAAGTATTCTCATAAATAGAGAGAGTTTCAACAACAGCATTTCTGTTTTCTAAAACATCAACAGCAGCATTTTTTGCTAAATTTGATCTGGGAATAAAAAAAGATTCGTTTGGTTTTACTGTAATTTCTTTAGCAAGCTGGGTGGCCGTAAATTTTGTGGGAATAAAATCAATGTTGAAACCAAGTGTTTCAAGATGTTCTTTTGTTTTTGAACCTACAGCAGCTATTTTGCTAGTAATGTTTTTTGGAGAGACTGTCTCAAAAAAGAATCTTACAGCATTTGGGCTAGTAAAAATAATCCAACTAAAATTACACAGCTCTATTTTTTGAGCCAGTTCAGTTTTGTTAATGGCTGAGGTTTTAATCAGAGGTAGCACAATTGTTTTGGCACCTAATTCTTCAAGCCTAGAAATAAGCTCAAAAGCTTGGATTTTAGAGCGAGTAACGAGAACTATTTTATTTTTAAGTGGTAACATCACTTAAAACAGCTTTTTCTTTCAGTTCAACTTTTGCTTTTAGATCTAACGCTAAATCTCTAGCTAACGTTATTTTATTGTCAATACTTCCTGTAACAGAACCTCTTTCAAAGTGCTTTCCGTCTTCAGTAGCGTAAATTCCGTTAATTGTAATCTCTGTTTCTGTTGCCTGTGCATAAGCTGCAATTGGCATGTTGCATCCGCCACCCAAAGCAATTAAGAAAGCTCTTTCGGCATCTGCCGCAGATTTAGTTGGTTCGTGTTTTAGTTTTTTAACTAACTCTAAAATATGACCAGCTTTATCAATCAACTCAATACTTAAAATTCCTTGTCCAACGGCTGGAACCATAAGGTCTGTGTCAAAAATTTCAGTAGCAATGTCAATCATGTTCATTTTTTGTAAACCAGTAGCGGCTAAAATGATAGCATCATAACCTTCAGTTTCCATTTTATGAATTCTTCCGTCAACATTTCCTTGTATAAATTTGTAGTCTAAATCGGGTCTAACCTGTTGTAGTTGAGCACTTCTTCTTAAGCTTCCCGTTCCAATAACTGCTCCTGCTGGCAGGTCCATTAATTTTTTCCCAGATTTAGAAATTAAAACGTCTCTTACATCCTTTCTAGGTGTAACAGTAACAACTCTTAATCCGACAACTCCTTCTGTAGGAATATCTTTAAAGCTGTGTACGGCCAAATCAATTTCTCCAGCAAGCATTGAGCGTTGTAGTGCAGAAGTAAATGCGCCTACTACATCAATATTTCCATCATCACCACTGGTGCGAATGATTTTTATTTCAAATTCGTAGTCAGATTCAATTTCCTTTAATTGGTCGATCACCCAATTTGTTTGGGTTAAAGCTAATTTACTACCTCTTGTTCCAACAATAATTTTCTTCTTCGGAACAAATATGTCTACACCTTCAATGTCTAAAATCTTTTTAGCAGTATTAATTGGGTTATCTTGTTCGTGTATGTTTTGAGCTATATTCTTAATCCCTTGAATAGTGGGGTTAGATATTTTTCTTAACAAGCGATGCGTAAATCGGCTTAATAATTCTTCTGTTTTCTCATCAATATCACCCATTTTAGGAAGTAACCATTTCAGTTCCTCTTCCTTAATTGTTTCCATATTGTTCCAATACGCCTCAATAACTGGTGCTACTTTTCGGTTTCTCAACCAAACCATAAACCAATCTAACTCTTCGTTTACTAGTTTTCTGGCTTGTGGTATTTCATCGAAACGTTTTAATAAACCGTCATAAGTAATTTTCTTAATGTCATCTAAATCGTATAATGAGATATTTGGGTCATTTTTTAATGAAGGATTAAAGTTTCTTGGAACTCCAAAGTCAATAAATAATTTATGACCATTAGCATGTAAGGCAAAATTTGCTCTAGGACACTTACTTTCTGACATGGTTTCTTCATGTAACAAGTTTATTTCGCCTTGCGTACCACCAATAATTACATTTGCTTCAGAAAGTGCAGTGTGCATATTTTCCATGTCAACAGCTTCGCCATTCCATTCGGATGCCATTTCTTGTGCACGACTCATATCGTGACTAGCAACGTATAATTTTTTTATTTTGGTTCTATCTAAAACAGTATTAACAAGATTTGCCATGTTGCCAGTACCTATAACTAGGAAGATTGTTTCTGCAATGTTAAAATCATGTTTTTTTATGAGTTCAAATCCAACAGTAGCTAAAGAAGTTGAAAATTTTCCAATGTTAGTTTCTAAGCGAACTCTTTTCCCTGTGTGGATGGCCTGTCTAATTAGTTCGTCTGAAACAGGGCCAATAGTTTTGTTTTCTCTGCCTAAGTCTAATGCATTCCTAATTTGTCCAGTAATTTGATGCTCTCCAATTGCTTGAGATTCTAATCCTGCAGCAGTAGAAAATAAATTTCTGATGGCAATTTCACTATCAGGTAAAATAGATAAGTATTGTCTGTAATTTCCAAATTGATCAAAATAGTCTAAGATTTCATTGTGGCTTTTTCCAAATGCATAAATAGAAAGTCTATTGCAAGTCGAGATAATAAAAACCTCTTCGTAACTCTTTTTTAATTTTTGAAGAGCCGCAATTGTTTGCTCCTTGTTTAGCGCTAATCTTTCTCTAACAGCTATTGGTGCAAATCGGTGACTTAATTCTACTCCTATTACTTTGTCCATATCTAATCTTAAGATAGCAAATTTACTAAAAATGAAAGAAATCTAATCTGTTAATTTTAGAAGAATTATTTGAACGTTTTAACGAGCTGTGAATTTATCTTGAGCAAATCGAAGGATTGTATTTCCGATAAAATATCGGATATGCTATTACCATTCCTAATGTAATAATAAAGTTAGTAAGGCTTGGTGGCGTATTTTTTTCTTGGCGAGATAGAGCTCCAAAGGCTTGTCATACTTCGGTGTTATTGCCTAACAAAAAGTAAAGTGTCAAATGTTTCGTTCTAAAAAAGTAAATGTTATAATAGTTAAAATTTTGAAATTAAGAAAGACTTGTTAATAAATAACTTGAAAATCGCTCTAAGCCCTATGGTTAAAAACTAACTTAGTTGTTGAAAAATATAGTTGATAGAGATGGATGAAAAACCCATCAATCTGAACTATAATTGTACTAAGAACTTTACGTGTAAAATTCAATTTTTTAATAAACTACTTAAACCCCTTTCAGTAATGGAAAAAACATTAAATCAAGTGAGTGACTCTATCGAGAAAAAAGAAGGAAATGTATCTCCGTCAAATCAGAAAAATGACGAAACTTCAAAAATATCGTATTCTTTTGACGAGGCTTTTGCCGAAGCGACAGAATATTTTAAAGGTGACGAACTTGCTGCTAATGTTTGGATAAATAAATATGCTTTAAAGGATTCCGCAGGGAATATTTACGAAAGTAATCCTGATATGATGCATAAGCGTTTAGCAAAAGAAATTGCTAGGGTAGAAGAAAAATATGATAATTCATATTCAGAACAAGAAATTTACGATGTATTAAAGGGGTTTAAATACATCGTTCCTCAAGGAGGTCCAATGACTGGTATCGGTAACGATTACCAAATTGGTTCTTTATCTAATTGTTTTGTAATTGGAAACGATGGAAATTCAGACTCTTATGGAGGAGTGATGAAGATTGATGAAGAGCAAGTGCAGTTGATGAAGAGAAGAGGTGGCGTAGGGCACGATTTGTCTCACATCAGACCAAAAGGAAGTGCAGTAAAAAATAGTGCATTAACGTCAACAGGAGTTGTTCCATTTATGGAGCGTTATTCAAACTCAACTAGAGAAGTTGCGCAAGATGGTAGAAGAGGAGCGTTAATGCTTTCAACTTCTATTAAGCATCCAGATGCAGAGCATTTTATTGATGCGAAGATGGATGGGACTAAAGTAACTGGAGCAAATGTTTCTGTAAGAATTGATCATGAATTTATGAAGGCTGTCAAGTCTGATTCTGATTATGTTCAACAATATCCAATTAACTCAGAAGAGCCTCAATTTACAAACACGGTAAGTGCTAAAAGATTGTGGAATAAGATTATCCATAATGCTTGGAAATCTGCTGAGCCAGGAATTTTATTTTGGGACACAATAATTGATGAATCAATAGCTGATTGTTATGCTGATTTAGGATTTAGAACAGTATCTACTAATCCGTGTGGAGAAATTCCTTTGTGTCCTTATGATAGTTGTAGGTTGTTGGCAGTTAATTTATATAGTTATGTAGAAAATCCATTTACAGAAGAGGCTACTTTTAATTATGAGAAATTTAACACGCATGTTGGAATGGCTCAGCGTATTATGGATGATATTGTTGATTTAGAAAATGAGAAAATTTCTAAAATTATCGATAAAATTGAATCTGATCCTGAAGGATTAGAAGTGAAAAGAACAGAGTTAAATCTTTGGAAAAAGATTAAAACAAAAGCGATTGAAGGAAGAAGAACTGGTGTTGGAATTACAGCAGAAGGAGATATGTTGGCAGCCTTAAACTATAAGTATGGTACGCCAGAAGCAACAACTTTCTCTACAGATATACATAAACAATTAGCTTTATCAGCATACCGTTCATCGGTTGATATGGCAAGAGATAGAGGTTCTTTTCCTATTTACGATTCAGTTCGTGAAGAGAAAAACCCAATGATTAAACGTATTAAAGATGCAGATGAAAATCTGTACAATGATATGGTGAAATATGGAAGAAGAAACATTGCTTTATTAACGATTGCTCCAACAGGAACAACAAGTATGATGACGCAAACATCTTCAGGAATAGAGCCAGTATTTATGGTTTCTTACATGAGAAGGAAAAAAGTAAATCCTAACGATCAAAATTCACGTGTTGATTTTGTTGATGAGGTTGGAGATTCTTGGGAAGAATACAATGTGTTCCACCATAAATTTATGACTTGGTTAGAGGTTAAAGGATATGATACTGATGAAGTGGCAGCAATGAATACGGAAGATTTACAAAAGATTGTTGCAAAATCACCTTACTATGGTGCTACTGCAAATGATGTTGATTGGGTAGAAAAAGTAAGATTACAAGGTTCTGTTCAGAAATGGATTGATCATTCAATTAGTGTAACAGTAAATGTTCCTAATGAGTGTACAGAAGATTTGGTTAGTCAAATTTACATGACTGGATGGGAAGAAGGGTGTAAAGGAATTACCGTTTATAGAGATGGTTCTAGAAGTGGAGTGTTAGTTTCTAAAGATGAAAAGAAGGAAGAGGAAAAGGATAAAGTGATTAGTGCATTTTTAGAGACTCAGGCACCAAAACGACCAGTTATATTGGAAGCTGAAATTATTAAATTTAATAATGAAAGCGAAAAATGGATTGCTGTTATTGGATTGTTAGATGGAAGACCTTATGAAATATTCACTGGTGGAGCTGAAGAATCTTTTTCTATTTTATCACAGGTAGATAAAGGTTGGGTTATTAAAACGAAAACCGATGATGGGTCTACTCGATATGATTTCCAATATGAGGATGGACATGGGTATAAAACAACTATCGAAGGATTATCAAGAACATTTAATAAAGAGTATTGGAATTACGCAAGATTAATTTCAGGTGTATTAAGACACGGAATGCCTTTGAGCTTTGTAGTTGATATGGTAAATAACTTGCATTTAAATGATGAAACCTTAAATACATGGAAAAAAGGTGTTGTTCGTTCATTAAAGAAGTTTATTCCTGATGGAACTAAGCCTGCAGAGAATGTTTGTCCAACCTGTAAAGAGGAAGCATTAGTTTATGAGGAGGGTTGCTTAAACTGTAAAAGTTGTGGACATTCTAAATGCGGATAATTTATTATCCGGAACTTGCTTCGAGATTTGAATATTATAAAAAAGGGCTAAACATTTGTTTAACCCTTTTTTTATAATGATGCTATTATAACTGAAGCTCCTTGATGAGGTGATGGACCAAGAATCTCCCCTTTTAAAAATAAGATGTTGTTATTGTTAATTGAGAAATTGAGGTTGTACTCGTGAGCCTGGTTCTCTGTAGTTTTGTTTTGTGGTATTTCCACTATTTTTTGACCTTTGTACAAGACTACTAATTTTTGATTTCCCCTTACTGATGGGATCTCATTAACTTGAATTCCATTTTTAAAAATAACTAAATCATTACATGGCGTTTCGTTTGTTTCGCAGAACCATTTAACTTCTAGTAGGTTTCTATTAATTGTGTTATTGGTAGAAATGTTTAAGGCATTTCCGTAAACAAAATAGTGTAAATCGGTTATTGGAGTGTTCCCTTTGTTAAGGCTTGGGTGGAGTGCAAATACTCCTGCCACTATCGATATTGTTATTATATTTCTTATAGAAGTCATATAAGAATAATACGATTGAGTATAAGAAAAGGTTGGAAAGTGTTTTTATTTTCCTTGTTTGTTAAAGATGTATTTAATGCTTAAATTAAATTCGAAAGAAAAATTTCTTGCTGATTCAAATGGGCTATTTTCGTTAACAATGTTTGCGAGACTTTGATTGTAGCGAACCCCTGGAGTAATTACCAATGTTTTAGTAATGTATCTGTCTTGTTCAATCCCGAAAACAATCCCGAAATCAGTTTTGTTGAATTTGTCAAGGTTTTTGGTAATTCCATTAATATCAGAAGTAGACGCTCTTAAATAACTAACGAAACCACCACCAAAGAAGTTAGTAGAATAAATTCGATTATCGAAAGTAGATCTACCGTTCATTTTTTTAGCCAATAAGTTAATGGAAGTGTAGTTGAGGTTTAAGTTTTCGTTAAAGGTGGTTTCTTCAGTGTTAAATCCTCTTTTGTAGCCAGATGTTGAGTTGATGCTCAGAGTTGTTTCAATATTAAAATTGTCGGAAATTACTAAGCCTAAAACTCCACCAAAATTAGTTCCGAAATCAAGGAGGTTGTTTTGATTGTATGATTTAAGCGGACTGTCTTCTTTTATATGGGTAATCATTCCTTGTTTTTTTAATCCAATGTTTGCACCTAAATAAAGTCTTTTGGTTTGCATTTTGTGTGATGAGGGAGAAGAAAATCTTTTTTTATTAAAAAGAATTTTATTCTTTTCTTTTTTTACTAAAAACTCACTCTTCGAATAGGTTAATATTATGTCTTTTTCAGAAATGACTGTATAATTTACTTCAGTTATAATACTGCCGTCAGTATTTGCTTTAAGAGCCTTTAAGTTTTTAACTGATATAGAGTTGTAGTGGTTTATTTCATTTACTGAAGCATAAAGGTTTGCCTCTTTCTTATTGTAAAGTGTTGATTTGGAAATACTTTCTTTCGCTGCATTTATGGTTTTAGCTATTTCGGTTTGAGTATTGTATTTTTCAGTTGGTATTGCATTGTTAATTATTTTAGCAGTTGTATTTAATTTAGATCGGTAAATACCGCTAAGTGTATTATTTGAATTTTTCTCAGAGTTCAATGAAGAGACGAAGCCATGGGTAGGCTCTATTTCAATTAAAGCTTTTTGTTTTTTTGTAAGGATTACTTCGTTATTAAAGTTGGTGTATGTAAAATAACTTCCTAATAAAAGTAAGAGTATGGCAGATGTTTTGATTGTCATATTTTTCCATAACAATAATAATTCATAGCTGTCAAGTGATACGGTTAGCTTCTCCCAGACAGAGCTTGTGTCTAACTTAGTGGAAAGTTTATCCCAGACAGTAAAGTCAGGCCGCTCTTCCAATTTAGAAACTTCTTTTTTGTACCATTCACTAATATTTTTATCAGTAAGTGGTGTGCTAGCATCTAAATCTTCAGCAAGAGAATTCCATCCATTTTTATCTGGCTCAACTTGATAGTTGTTCAGTTCCTCTCTGTACCAATATTCTATGTTGTCAATATCTTTCAATGCTTATCTGATGTAATATTTGTTGACCAACTTTCTTAAAACACTTTTTGCTTTTGAGAGTTGTGATTTTGAAGTTCCAACACTAATGTTGAGCATTTCTGCTATTTCCTTGTGTTTGTAACCTTCAATTGTATAAAGGTTGAAGATTGTTTTTGCTCCTTTCGGAAGCATATTTATAATATCGGATAAATCACTTGATTTTGATATCTCTGAAGTTTCATCATAGCTTCCTGCTAAATAAATCGATTCCTGAAAGTCTACATTAGAAACTCTATTTGTTTTTCTGAAATGGTCGATTGCAGTATTTACAATGATTCGTCTTATCCAAGCATTTAAACTCCATGAAGCATTATATTGTTCAAATTTTTTAAAAACTTTAAAAAAACCATCATGTAAAATATCCTGTGCTAAAGCACGATCCTTGGTGTAAGTTAAGCATACTCCAAACATTTTAGAGGAGAACATGTTGTATAATGCCTCTTGGTGTTTCCGGTTGCCGTCATAACAGCCTACTATAATTTCCTCTAATTCCAATTTCAGTGCTAATTTCTGAATATTATGCTAAGAATACGAGATAACTAGGTAAAAGGTTGTTTGAATTTCTATTGTTAATACTTTTTGAAAAAAATCAATATTTAAAAGTTTCCTTTTTATGGTTTAGATTACTTTTGCATTACCTTTAAAAAAATAGAGAAATGATAGTATTCTTTAAGACGAAATCTGAAAAAATTATAGTTGTTCAGTTTGATGGTAAAATCAACGAGAGTGATGTTCCGAAGTTAAATTGGCTTTTAGCTGGCGAACGATTAACTGAAGCTGAATTATCAGGATTTTTTATTGGACCAAGAGCTGCAATGGTTTCTCCATGGAGTACGAATGCCGTTGAGATTACTCAAAACATGGCAATAGATAATATTGTTAGAATTGAAGAGTATAAAATTACTCAATCAGAGGAAGCTTTTTTCGATCCAATGTTAGAGAATATGTTTTTGACGTTAACTCAAGGGTTGTTTGATGTGAATGTAAAACCAGAAGATATTTTTTCTATTGATAATATTGCAGCCTATAACAAATCAGAAGGATTGGCATTAAGTGATGATGAAGTTGTTTACTTAGAAAATGCTTCTGGACGAGTAGGAAGAAAATTAACAGATAGTGAGGTGTTTGGATTCTCTCAAGTAAATTCAGAACACTGTAGACACAAAATATTTAATGGATCTTTTATAATTGATGGGGAAGAAAAACCTTCATCGTTATTTAATTTAATCCGTAAAACGTCAAAAGAAAATCCAAATACAATAGTATCGGCATATAAAGATAACGTGAGTTTTGTTAAAGGACCTAAGGCAATGCAGTTTGCTCCTGAAACTCAAAATAAAGCAGATTTCTTTGGAGTAAAACAGATTGAAACAGTACTTTCTTTAAAAGCTGAAACGCATAATTTCCCAACAACAGTTGAGCCATTTAATGGAGCAGCAACTGGTGCTGGAGGAGAAATTAGAGATAGAATGGCCGGTGGGCAGGGTTCTGTCCCAATGGCAGGAACGGCAGTTTATATGACCGCTTATTCTAGATTAGAAAAGGATCGTGTTTGGGAAAAATCAATGGAAGAAAGAGATTGGTTGTACCAAACTCCAATGGATATTTTAATTAAGGCTTCGAATGGAGCTTCTGATTTTGGAAACAAATTTGGACAACCTTTAATTAACGGATCAGTATTAACTTTTGAGCACACAGAGGCTGGAAAGAAATACGGATTCGATAAAGTAATTATGCAGGCTGGTGGTGTCGGTTATGGAAAATATGAAGATGCTTTAAAACATGTTCCTGAAAAAGGAGATAAAATTGTTGTTTTAGGTGGTGATAATTACCGAATAGGAATGGGTGGTAGTGCTGTTTCTTCTGTAGCAACAGGAGAATTTAATAGTTCTATTGAATTGAATGCAATTCAACGATCTAATCCAGAAATGCAAAAAAGAACAAGTAATGCTGTTCGTGCATTTGTAGAATCAACAAAAAATCCAATTGTATCTATTCATGATCATGGTGCTGGTGGACATTTAAATTGTTTGTCAGAATTAGTTGAAGAAGTTGGTGGAACAATTAATTTAAGAAGCTTACCTGTTGGAGATCCAACATTATCAGCTAAAGAAATCGTTGGTAACGAATCTCAAGAAAGAATGGGGTTAGTTATTAAAGGAGAAGATATAGCGTTGTTACAAGAGATTTGTGAAAGAGAAAGAGCTCCAATGTATGTGGTTGGTGAAATAACAATGGATCACAACTTTAAATTTGAGGATGAAAAAACAGGAGAGAATCCTATTGACCTTAAAATTGAAGATATGTTTGGTAGCCCTCCAAAAACAGTAATTATAGATAAAACTGTAAACACAAAATTTGAGGCTGTTGAATATAATAGTAATGAAATAGAAAATTATTTAAAACAAGTATTACAATTAGAAGCTGTTGCTTGTAAAGATTGGTTGACAAATAAAGTAGATAGATCGGTTACCGGAAAAGTAGCCAAGCAACAAACTACTGGGGAAATACAATTGCCATTAAATAATTTAGGTGTTGTCGCAATAGATTTTAAGGGTAAAGCTGGAATTGCAACTGCTATAGGTCATGCACCAATAAATGCATTGATTAGTCCTAGAAATGGTAGTAAAATAGCGATTGCAGAATCGTTAACAAACATTGTTTGGGCTCCATTTAAAGAGGGATTGAAGTCAGTTTCGTTAAGTGCAAACTGGATGTGGCCTTGTAAAAATGAAGGCGAAGATGCTCGTTTGTACGAAGCTGTAGAAGCTGTAAGTGATTTTGCTTGCAACTTAGGAATCAATATTCCAACAGGAAAGGATTCTCTTTCTATGGTTCAGAAGTATAAGGATGATGCAGTTTATGCCCCAGGTACAGTTATTATTTCTGCCTCTGGAGAAGTAAGCGATGTGAAAAAAGTAGTTGAGCCAACATTGGTAAATGATGAGGAGACTTCGTTAATCGTAGTTGATTTTTCTAAATGTAAAATGGAATTAGGTGGGTCATCTTTTTCTCAGGTAATTAATAAGCTGGGAGAAGTTTCTCCAACTATTTGCGATGATGATTATTTTGCTAGAGCATTTAATTCCATTCAGAAATTAATAAATCAAGGATTAGTTTTAGCTGGGCACGATGTTTCTGCAGGTGGTTTAATAACAACATTTTTAGAAATGAACTTTCCTAATAAAAACGGTGGAGTAAACATTAACTTCTCTTCTTTCGAAGAGAAAGATTTAATGAAAATTTTGTTTAGTGAAATTGCTGCAGTAGTTATTCAGGTAAGAGATAGCAGTAAAGTTGTTTCTGAGCTAGGTAAAAATGGAATTCACGCACACATTGTTGGAACGCCAACATCTGAGAGAATACTTAATATTAAGCATAATGGGGCTGAGTTGAATTTTGATATTGATGAAATGAGAGATGTATGGTATAAATCATCATACTTATTGGATCAACAACAATCAACTAAAGAATTGGCAACAGAACGTTTTGAAACGTATAAAAACACTGTCTTAGATTATAAATTTCCAACAACATTTACTGGTAAATTGGCAGATTATGGAGTTGAACATGGAAGGCAAAATAGAACGGGGCTTAAGGCTGCAATCATTCGTGAAAAAGGAGTGAATGGAGATAGAGAAATGGCTTACTCATTATTTTTAGCTGGGTTTGATGTGAAAGATATTCACATGACAGACTTGATCTCTGGAAGAGAAGATCTAAGTGATGTAAACATGATTGTTTATGTTGGAGGGTTCTCTAATTCAGATGTTTTAGGTTCGGCCAAAGGTTGGGCTGGAGCATTCTTATATAATCCAAAAGCAAAACAAGCATTAGATAATTTTTATGCAAGACCTGACACATTAAGTTTAGGAGTTTGTAACGGTTGTCAGTTAATGATGGAATTAGGTTTAATTGAATCTAAAGGAGCAACACAGCCAATGCATCATAATGCTTCTGGCAAATTTGAATCAGGGTATTTAAATGTTGAAATTTCAGTAAACTGTTCAGTAATGTTGAGTTCATTAGCAGGAAGTAAATTAGGTATTTGGGTTGCTCACGGGGAAGGTCGTTTCTTGTTTGAAGGAGCTGAAGAAGACTATAATATTTCAATGAAATATGCTTCAAATCATTATCCAGCAAATCCAAATAATTCTGAATTTAATACGGCAGGTATTTGTTCAAATGATGGGCGTCATTTAGCAATGATGCCTCACTTAGAAAGAATTATTTTCCCTTGGCAAGCAGCTCATTATCCGGCAGATAAAAAAGAAGGTGATGTAACACCTTGGTTTGAAGCATTTGTAAATGCTAGGAAATGGGTAGCGAATTTTTCCGCTTAATATTGATTTTCAAAATAATATAGATATGCTAAAGATTAAACAAATAATTATAAGTACAATACTAGTAGTAATTGCGGTGGCTTGTGGAAATTCAAGTGAAGAATTTGTGGATGCTACACCTTCGTTTACAATTAATGCAAGTATTGATTCATTAACATCTTCAACAGCTTATTTAGCGCAATATAAAGATGGTGGATTTGTAAAATCAGATTCTACGCTTATTGAGAGGGGCACTTTTTCGTTTGCAGGAAATGTTGAGTCTCCAAATGTGCAATATATATTATTTGACGATAGTAAGGATAATATTGTCGTTTTCGTTGAGAATAGTGAGATTGAAATTACTGGAGTAGATTTACAGAAAGAAAATATAAAAATAGCTGGATCAGCTTTAAATACTCAACTAGAGCAGTTTTTAGTTGAGGTAAAAGCGTATGAGATTGAATTGAAAGCGATTGTAGATGAATACTATGCTGCTGAGGCCGAAGGTGATGAGGCTTTTTTAAAGATTGCTGATCAGAAGTATATTGCGCAAGATTCAGTAAGAAAAGCTTTTGTTGAAGAGTATATTTATGACAACTTAAATTCTGTAATTGCACCTTATTTATCATTAAGATATATGATGGAAAAGGATGTGGTTGAATTGGAGCAATTGAATAATAGTTTTACTGCAGAAATTAAAAACTCTGAGTATGTTAAATTAATAGAAGAACGAATTTCATTAGCAAAAGGAACACAAATTGGACAAGTCGCACCTTTGTTTTCTATGAATGATAAGGATGGAAATTCAATAGCATTGAAAAGCTTTAAAGGAAGTTATGTATTGATTGATTTTTGGGCATCATGGTGCGCACCATGTAGAGCAGAAAATCCAAATTTAGTTGCAGCATATACTAAATATCACGATAAAGGATTTGATATTTTGGGAGTGTCATTTGATGAGAAAAAAGACAAGTGGCTGAGAGCTGTTGATTCTGACAGCTTGACTTGGGTGCATGTAAGCGATTTAAAAGGCTGGGGCAATGCCGCTGGTCAATTGTATCGTGTAAGAGGAATTCCTCATTCAGTATTAGTTGATAAGTATGGGATTATTATTGCAAAAGACTTAAGAGGAGAAGATTTACATGAGAAATTAGCTGAAATTTTCGCAGCAAAATAGTTAAGGATTATTTGTCATTCTTAGGCTATGCTCAGTTTAGTTGTAGAGTCCGAAGAGAATTCTTAGCCGCTGAATGTGCCGCTAATTTTACGGATTAGCAGATGGAACAGATGCTGTTTATAACTTATAATATTATTCAATAAGTTCACTAACATCTATTTTATCTTTAACGATAAAACTATTAGGGAATTCTTTAATTATAAAGGTCTTGTATTTCAAAGCCTCTAATTTTGTTTTAAAATCACCAACTCTTACTTTGTAGTAAGGCTGCTCATAATTTAGATGAGCTTTTGTTTTTGGATGAACCCTTGAAAAAGAAGCCCTTGCTTGATTTGCTGGTTGCCTTTTGTTTCCTGAGTGAATTTGTATACGGTACCCTTTTAGTTTGAATGTCGATTTATATCTTTCCTCTAATGCATCTATCCTTTTATCATTTATTGTTTCACTTAAGGAGTCCGAATTTTCTTGAGAGAATAACATTTGAGTGGAACAACAAATACAAAGTGTTAATATAAAGCTTTTCATATAGAATTAATTTGATTTCAAAACTACTGTTTTTCTAAGAACAATAAACATACCATATTTTGTCCTTTTGGTCCAGCGTTATTTAGAATCATTCTAAATTGATATTTTTGTAGCTCTTTTTTTTTAAAAGATTCAGTAAAAACAAGGTATTGTTTTTACATTTGTTGGCTATTGCATGAAGGCATATTTAAAAAAATCATAAAGTAATTGTAACTTATTTAGTATGAACAAGATAATCAATATAACAAAAGCAAAATCACTTTTAAAGGTGTCTTTGTTTTGTCTCTCTTTTCTGTTCTTTCAAGTTGACTCATTTTCACAGGACACAGAAAAAGGAAAAAAATTATTTAAAGCAAATTGTGCTGCTTGTCATAGCGTAGGTACAAAAAAAGTGGTTGGCCCTGGTTTACAGGGTGTAGGAGAGAAATATGAGAGAGAGTGGTTAGGTAAGTGGATTAAAAATTCTGGAGCACTAATCGCTTCTGGAGATGCTGATGCTAAAGCAATTTTTGAAGAATATAATAAATCAATAATGCCTCCACAGGCTGTTAGTGATGAAGATATTGATGAAATATTAGCATATATTGCTAATCCTGGCGAAGGAAAGGTAGCTGCTCCTAAAGGTGGAGATGTTGTGGTGGTGGTTCAAGAGGAAGATAATTCAATAATGTTGTATTTATTTATAGGTGTTATTGTTTTGTTATTAATTTTAATCATCACGTTAAACAATACAGGTGTTTTTGTGAAAGAAGTGATCGCTAAAGATGCTAGTGATACTTACGAAGGACCAAAAACTCTGGGTGAGAACTTTAGACAGTTAGTGTCTGATAATAAAGGTATTGTTGCGGCAATAGTTATTGTGTTGTTTTTTGGTGGATTAGTAAGCTTAATGGATGGAGCATTTACTATTGGAGTGCATCAGGGTTATAAGCCAGAGCAACCAATTAAATTTTCGCATAAAATTCATGCTGGAGATGACAAGATAGATTGTAATTATTGTCATTCAGGGGCTCGTCATAGTAAATCATCGGGCATACCATCTCTAAACCTTTGTATGAATTGTCATAAGCATATTGATGGATCTGATGGGAAAGTATTTACATATAATGGAGAGCAATATTCCATGGTTGAAGAAATTAAGAAGATTTATGAGCATTTGGACTATGATACAGAAACTGGTGAGTATGGAGATAATCCAACACCAGTAAAATGGGTAAAAGTTCATAATTTGCCAGACCATGTTTTCTTTAGTCATGCACAGCATGTTACTGTAGGTGAACAAAAATGTCAAACTTGTCATGGACCAGTCGAAGAAATGGATGTAGTTGAACAATATTCCGCTTTAACCATGAAGTGGTGTATAAAATGTCATCAAGAAACATCTGTAGTAACGAAAGGTAATGGTTATTATGATGACATGCATGATAGAATGACTCCTGAGTTTAAGGAAAAAGTATTGGGGGATGGGACATTGACGGTTCAGGAGATTGGTGGATGGGAATGTGCAAAATGTCACTATTAATATTATAATTTAATAAGCTTAAAATATTATGGCTAATTCAAAAAAATACTGGAAAGGTATAGAACAATTAAAAGAAACTGCAGCTTTTCAAGATTCAAGTAATAAAGAGTTTTCAGAGCAATTGCCTATAGAAGAATTTTTAGGGGATGAAAATTCACTAGGTGACGCAGGGACTACGAGGAGAGATTTTTTGAAATATTTAGGCTTCGGATTAGCGGCCGCATCATTAGCAGCATGTGAAACTCCAGTTACAAAAGCAATACCATACTTAAATAAGCCAGAAGAAATCACTCCTGGTATTGCAAATTATTATGCAACTACTTTTTATGATGGGCTAGATTATTGTCCTATACTAGTTAAAACAAGAGAAGGTAGACCAATTTTTATTAAAGGAAATGTAGAATCTTCTTTAACTAAAGGAGAGATAAACGCACGTGTAAATTCCTCGGTACTTTCTTTATATGATAACACTCGCTTAAAATCACCTATGATAAATGGTGAAGAAGCTACCTGGGTATCTATCGATAACAGGTTAGGGAAAGAATTAAAGTCAGCCAAAAATATAAAAGTATTAGCAAATACAATTATTAGTCCTTCTACAAAATCAATAATTGGGAAATTATTAAATGATGATTTGATTAATCAGACAGTATCAAATAATTTTATTCAATATGATTCGATTTCTTATTCAGGAATGTTGGATGCCAATCTTGAATCATTTAATAAAAGAGCTATTCCTACTTATAATCTTGATAAAGCAAAATCAATTGTAAGTGTTGGAGCTGATTTTTTAGCAGGTTGGTTAGATTCACTTCAATATAATGTGGGATATGCTTCTGGTAGAAATCCAGAAAAAGAATGGATGTCAAAACACTTCCAGTTTGAGGCAAATATGTCTCTTACTGGAACTAATGCGGATGTTAGAATTCCAGTTAAGCCATCAGAATATGGATCAATAATTGGTAGTCTGTATAATAAAGTTGCAGTAAAAGTTGGTGCAAATAAAATTATTGTAACAGCTTTGAACAAAGTTCATGATCGTAGACTCAATGAAGTTGCAGAACATTTATTACTTCACAAAGGAGAATCTGTTGTTTTTTGTGGTTCAAATGATAAGAGTATTCAGTTATTGGTAAATGGATTGAATAATTTATTAGGGAACTATGGTAAAACTATAGATATAGAAAAAACATCTTATGTTAGACAAGGTTCTGATAAGATGTTTACTGAGTTAGTTAAGGAAATGGAATCTGGGAGCGTAGATGCTTTGTTGATTTATGGTGTTGATCCTGTTTTCACAAGTGGAGAAGCGTTTAAGAAAGCACTAAAGAAGGTTAAAACATCAGTTTCATTTGCAGTAAAAATGAATGAAACATCTGCTGAATGTAAATATGTTTGTCCAGACAATCATTTCTTAGAATCATGGAATGACGCTCTTCCTGTTGACGGGCATTATTCTTTAGCTCAACCAACTATTTCACAATTGTTTGATACACGCCAAGCACAAGAGAGCATGATGAAGTGGGCTGGAGTTGATGGTTCTTACTATCAGTTTATTAAATCTTCATGGGAAACAACTATATTTCCTCAATCTGGATCACTAATGTTTACAGATTTTTGGAATAAGACCTTACATGACGGTGTTGTGGATGTTAAAACACCATTAAATCGAATAAGTATTGTTTCTCCTTTTTCTATTGATGTTAATAGTGTTGCAAATAATATATCTAAGCAAAAATCAACTGGAATTGAATTAGTTCTTTATATTAAAGAAGGAATAGGAGATGGTTTGTCTTCTGATAATCCTATATTACAAGAATTACCAGATCCAGTATCTAAGATAACATGGGATAATTATGTAACCATGAATCCATCGGAAATGGAAAATGCAGGTTATAATGTTCAATTAGGACAAGAGAGCCCTGCGAATATTATTAGTGTAACTGCTAATGGCACTTCATTAGAATTGCCAGTTGTATCTCAGCCTGGTCAAGCAAAGGGGACAATAGGTATTGCCTTGGGTTATGGAAAGAATGTTGGGAAAATGGCTGATCCAACAGGAAAAAATGCGTTCCCTTTTGTTTTAAGAGATCAAGATGGAAATATTTCTTATACCACTTCAGCCTTAGTTACTGATATTGACGGAACTTATCCTATTGCTATAACTCAGATGCAGCATACAGTTATGGGTAGGGATTCTATTATTAGAGAAACTACTTTGGATGTGTTTAAGGATGGAGATAAATCTGACTTTAATCCTTCTCATACATTGATAGGGCACAAGGACGGTAAATCTGTTAATGTAATTACTAAGGAATTCAATATCTGGGGTAAAGATCAACCAGTAGAGAAGATTGGTCACAGATGGGGTATGTCTATCGATTTAAATACATGTACTGGTTGTGGAGCTTGTGTTACAGCTTGTAATATAGAAAACAATATAGCTATAATTGGTAAGGATGAAATGCGTAGAGGTAGGAGTATGCATTGGCTTAGAATTGATAGATATTATGCCAGTGAATATCAAGATGCTGGTGATATTGCTGGTACATTAGAAAAAACTAAGGAGGCAGAAGATGTTGGTACCACTTTTGGTTATAAACATATGGAAGATCCTGCAGACAATCCTTTGGTTGTTCACCAACCTATGATGTGTCAACATTGTAATCACGCAGGGTGTGAAACTGTATGTCCAGTTGCTGCAACAACACACAGTAATGAAGGATTAAATATGATGACTTATAATCGTTGTATTGGAACAAGGTATTGTGCAAATAATTGTGCATACAAAGTAAGAAGATTTAACTGGTATAATTATACTGCATATAAAAAGTTTTCAGAATTCAATCCTTCTCAAGATGACCTAGGACGTATGGTTTTAAACCCCGATGTTGTAGTTCGTTCTAGAGGAGTTATGGAAAAGTGTAGTATGTGCGTCCAATCTATTCAAGCAGCTAAATTGCAAGCTAAAATTGCGGGAAAACCTGTTGAAGACGGTGATGTAGATTGCGCTTGCTCTTCAGTTTGTGGTTCAGGAGCAATTGTTTTTGGGGATTTAAATGATACTAAAAGTAAAGTAAGGGCTGGAATGGAAAATGATAGAGCATATAGAGTAATTGAAGAAAAAGGGCAGGAACCAAATATTTTTTATCAAACAAAAGTTAGAAATTTAGCAAGTAGCAAAACAACAAAAAATCATGGTCATTCATAATTATTTTGTGAATCTTAAACATGAACATTAAATAATATTATAATGCATAAAGAAGCAGCAATAAGAGAACCATTAATATTAGGAGACGATGTCACTTACAGCAAGATAACAGCGGATGTTCTTCATGCTATAGAGCATGAACCTACTAAATTGTGGAAAGTTTTAATGACTATCGCTACCATCACCGCACTTTGGGGTATAGGTTGCATTTTGTATCTAGTAGGAACGGGTATTGGTACTTGGGGTCTTAATAATACAATGGGATGGGCATGGGATATTACCAATTTTGTATGGTGGGTAGGAATTGGTCACGCAGGAACACTTATTTCTGCAGTACTTTTACTTTTTCGTCAAAAATGGAGAATGGCCATTAACAGACCTGCTGAGGCAATGACAATATTTGCCGTATTTATGGCTGGTACCTTCCCATTAGTTCATATGGGAAGGGTTTGGATGGCTTATTGGGTTTTTCCTTTGCCAAATCAATTTGGATCTTTATGGGTTAACTTTAATTCTCCATTGTTGTGGGATGTATTCGCAATTAGTACCTATATGTCTGTATCATTAGTGTTTTGGTATATTGGGTTAATTCCTGATTTTGCAACAGTAAGAGATAGAGCATCTAAACCGGTTCAAAAATTAATGTATAGTTTAATGAGTTTTGGATGGACTGGAAATGCAAAAGCATGGCAACGTTTTGAAGAAGTATCTTTAGTCTTGGCTGGTTTAGCTACACCTCTTGTATTTTCTGTACATTCTATTGTATCTATGGATTTTGCAACATCAATTGTACCAGGATGGCACAGTACAATTTTCCCTCCATATTTTGTTGCAGGTGCAGTATTTTCTGGGTTTGCAATGGTACAAACATTAATGCTGATTGCACGGAAAGCAATGCGTCTAGAGTATATTATTACAGTTAAGCATATTGAATATATGAATATTGTAATAATTGTTACTGGTGGTATTGTAGGTGTGGCCTATTGTACTGAATTTTTTATTGGATGGTATACTGGAGTTCAATATGAAAGTTATGTATATATGTCTGCTGGGGCAGCTACAGGACCCTATGCTTGGGCATTTTGGTCTTTAATATTCTGCAACTTTATTAATCCTGCTTTTTTATGGTTTAAAAAGATTAGAACAAGTTTGACTGCAACATTTATTATTGCTCTGATAATTAACATTGGAATGTGGTTTGAAAGATTTGATATTATTGTGACTTGCTTAAGTCGAGATTATTTACCATCTACCTGGACAATGTTTTTTCCGACTTGGGTTGATTTAGGAGTTTTCATTGGAACAATTGGAATATTTAGTGTGTTCTATTTGCTATTCTTAAAATATTTTCCAGTATTAGCATTGAATGAAGTAAAGACTATTTTGAAATCTTCAGGTGAAAGATATAAGAATATGAGTGATGAAGATTTTAAACAACTCCATCCTGTATTTAAAACAGATATTAAAGTTACAAACGATACTAATAATAAAGATAACGAAGAAACAACTGATTAGAATATATAATTATGTCAGATAAAACAATATACGCAATTTATGATGATGACTATGTACTTTTAGAAAGTGCAAAGCATTTAGTAAGCAAAGGAATTCATATTAGAGATGTGTTTTCACCATTTCCAATACACGGTATAGATCCTGTTATTGGATTGGCCAGAACTAGAATAGCAATGACTGCATTTATTTATGGTATGATAGGAGTTGCTATAGCCCTTGCAGGTATGTGGTATTTTATGATTCAAGATTGGCCATTGAATATTGGAGGGAAACCAAACTTTTCTTTAATAGATAATATTCCATCTTTTGTTCCTGTAACATTTGAATTTGGGGTTTTATGTGCTGCACATGGTATGGCTATAACATATATGTTACGAAATTGGACATTACCAGGATTTAAAGCAAAGAATCCATATCCGAGGACAACTGATGATAGATTTGTAATGGAAATACATGCTTCGGATTCTGAATTAAGTGCTGAAGAAATTAAAGCATTTATTGATGAAACTTGTGTTTTAGAAATTGACGAAAAATAATTTAATACAGATGAAAAGAAAGTATTCAAATAGATTATCAAAACTGGCTATAGTAGCTGCTGTATTCCTTATTACCTCTTGTAAAGAAAAAGATGGAATGGCTCCAGAATATATGCCTGATATGTATCGTTCTCCATCTATTGAGACATACGTAGACTATGGAGAGTTAAGAGGGAATTATAGTGATACTACTTATACTAATAAAATGTCGGCTAGAATGCCTGTTGAAGGAACAATTCATAGAGGTTTTCAACCATATGGATATGAGAATACCGCAGAGGGTTATGCTCTAGCAGGAGAAAATTTGAAGAATCCAATTTTGTTTAATGATAAAGTTGGAACTGAAGGAAAAGCTCTTTATGGTATGTTCTGTGTTCATTGCCATGGTAAAACAGGACAAGGAGATGGATCAATAGTTCAAAATGGGAAATTCCCACCACTTCCAGTTAAATTTGCTCCTGGTTTAGATATTTCTGAAGGGAAAATGTTTCATACTATAACGTATGGGAAAGGTTTAATGGGATCTCATGCTCCTCAACTTTATAAATCAGAAAGATGGAAGCTTGTGCATTATATTAGATCAGAATTTTTGAAAGAAATGATGGTTTCCAATGATTCAAACGTTATAATAGAAGAAGTAATAGATAAAGCTATTGAGACTGCACAGTTAGAAACTATAGTCGAAGAAAAAGAACATTAATTATAAAAGAATAATAAACATTCTAATAAAATGGAATATAAAGTATCAAATAAAGCAAAATTAACAACACTAATATTAATTGTTGTTGGAATTGTATCGTTGCTAGTGGGAGTTTTTACTGATCACGGGCATACAGACCAAAGATTGTGGGCTAACTTATTAGTTAATAGTTATTTCTTTTTTACATTGACATTAGCAGCCGTATTTTTTCTAGCAATTCAGTATGTTGCTGAAATGGCTTGGGGTGTAACAACTCAAAGAATATTTCAGGCAATCATGAGTTTCATGCCATATGCAGCAGTTACTTTGTTAATTGTTTTAGGGGCAAGTTCATTACATTTCACACACCTTTATCATTGGATGGCAGAAGGGATTACAGATCCAACTAGTCATCACTATGATGAAATTATTGCTGGTAAATCAGGATATTTAAATCAACCTTTCTTTTGGTTTAGAACAATTATGTTTATTACTGTTTGGATGTTTTTTGCAAATTGGTTTAGAAAGAATTCATTGGCAGAAGATAAGTTAGATTTATCTCAGATAAGTGACGGAGTTTCTCCAAACTACAGAAAGGCAATAAAAATGTCAGTATTCTTTATTATTTTCTTTGCTTACTCATCTGTATCATCTGCATGGGATTGGATAATGTCTATTGATGTGCACTGGTTTAGTACATTGTTCGGCTGGTATACTTTTTCTGGAATGTGGATTGCTTGTATGATTATAGCAGTTGTTCTGGTTCAGTATTTAAAAGCACAAGACTTATTAAAAGATGTTAACGGAAGCCATATTCATGATTTATCAAAATGGATGTTTGCAATTAGTATGTTGTGGTCATACCTATGGTTCGCTCAATTTATGTTGATTTGGTATGCAAATGTTCCTGAAGAAACTATTTATTATTTAGCAAGGTTTGAAAACTATAAACTACTTTATATTGGAACATTCTTTGTTAACTTTATCTTACCTTTTTTTGTTTTAATGTCAAGAGATGCAAAAAGAAATGCAGTTTTTATTATTCCTGTAGCAATAATTATTTTCTTTACTCACTGGATTGATGTTTTGGTAATGGTGCTGCCAGGAACAATGTTCGATCATGGGCATTTAGGTTTTGTTGAAATTGGTATGTTCTTAACGTTTTTAGGAGTTTTTATATTTGTTACTTTACGAGCTTTATCTAAAGCTCCTTTAGAAACAAAGAACCACCCAATGTATGATGAAAGTATTCATTTACATCATTAATAATAATTTAGAATAATAATAAAGAAAGTCTATAAATTATGATGACTATAGTAGTAATAATAACAGCAATTTTAATAGTAATTGTAGGATCACAATTGCTTAAAATAGCAGAATTAAAAGCTAAAAGTAAAGGTGAACTCATTTATGAGGTTTCAGAAAAACAAGGTAAATCACAAGCAGTAATACTTCTGATTTTCATGTTTGGTTTAATAGGTTTTTTCTTCTGGCAAATGTATGCTTGGTATGGATTAAGATTACCTGTTTCTGCATCAGCTCATGGAGAAGCTATAGATTATTTATCAGATGTTACATTTTTGATAATTACGCCTGTATTTCTCCTTACACATGTTGTTCTTTTATGGTTTTGTTTTAAATATGCGTATAGTTCTAAAAGAAAAGCATTATTCTTCTCTCATTCAAATAAATTAGAAACAGTTTGGACGGTAGCTCCGGCATTAGTATTAACTGTATTAATCTTAATGGGTCTAACTAGTTGGAATGAAATTATGACACCAGTTCCAAGTGAGACTGAACATGTTCTTATTGAATTAACAGGTCAACAATTTAATTGGACAGCTAGGTATGCTGGTGATGATAAAAAACTAGGAAGATCTCATGTATCACTAATTGAAGGTGTTAATGGTACAGGTGTTGACTTAAGTGATGTAGATGCAAAAGATGACAAACTAGTAAAAGGCGAGTTTCATTTGCCAATTGGAGTTCCAGTTCAATTCGTATTTCGATCTTTAGATGTAATACACAGTGCTTATTTACCTCACTTTAGAGCTCAGATGAACTGTGTACCTGGTATTACTACCCAGTTTAATTTTACTCCGACTATAACAACAGAAGAGATGAGAATAAAGGTGGGTAATGATGAATTTAATTATGTTTTATTATGTAATAAAATTTGCGGAGCAGCACATTATAATATGCAAATGGATGTTATTGTAGAAAGCCAAGAAGACTATGATAAATGGTTGGCAGAACAAAAAACATTAGTAGAGTAAAATAGATATTTACAATAGACTTAATTTATAGAAGAATGAGTACACATCAACATCACACAAAAGATTTTTTATTTACATACGTCTTTAGTACTGACCATAAAATGATTTCCAAACAGTTTTTAATAACTGGCTTCTTAATGGGGTTCATAGGGCTAATAATGTCAACATTATTTAGGCTACAATTAGGTTGGCCTGGAGAGAGTTTCGAAATTGTTGAACTTTTAATGGGAAGCTGGCAAGAGAATGGAGTGATGAATCCAGATAAATATCTGGCTTTAGTTACAATGCATGGTACAATCATGGTTTTCTTTTTGTTAACTGCTGGTTTGAGTGGTACATTCAGTAATTTACTAATTCCATTGCAAATTGGTGCACGAGATATGGCTTCAGGTTTTTTGAACATGTTATCATACTGGTTCTTTTTTGTATCATCTGTTATAATGTTAATTTCATTATTTGTTGAAGGTGGTTCTGCTTCTGCAGGATGGACAATATATCCGCCTTTAAGTGCACTTCCTCAGGCTATACCAGGTTCTGGAGCAGGTATGACGCTTTGGTTGATTGCAATGTCTATTTTTATTGTGTCTTCTTTAATAGGAAGTTTGAATTATATCGTTACTGTTTTCAATTTGCGTACAAAAGGAATGTCAATGACTAGATTACCATTGACTATCTGGGCTTTTTTATTGACAGCAGTATTAGGTGTTCTTTCTTTCCCCGTTTTGTTATCTGCAGCATTGTTATTAGTATTTGATAGAAGTTTTGGAACTAGTTTCTACTTATCTGATATTTATATTGGAGGACAAGTATTGGATCATTCGGGCGGGAGTCCTATATTATTTGAACACTTGTTCTGGTTCTTAGGACATCCAGAAGTATATATTGTATTATTACCTGCATTAGGTATTACGTCTGAAATCATTTCTACAATGTCAAGAAAACCAATTTTTGGTTATAGAGCAATGATTGGATCTATGATGGCAATTGCTTTTCTTTCGTTTATTGTTTGGGGACATCATATGTTTCTTACAGGAATGAATCCATTTTTAGGGTCTGTATTTACTTTTACAACTTTATTAATTGCAATACCTTCAGCAGTAAAAGTATTTAACTATTTAACTACCCTTTGGAAAGGGAACATCGTTTTTACTCCCGCAACTTTATTTAGTGTTGGATTAGTATCAACATTTATTTCAGGAGGTGTTACTGGTCTAGTTCTAGGTAATTCAGCGTTAGATATTAATGTGCATGATACTTATTTTGTTATTGGGCACTTTCATATTGTAATGGGATTATCAGCAATATTTGGAATGTTTGCTGGTGTTTATCATTGGTTTCCAAAATTATTTGGTAGAATGATGAATAACAAGTTAGGAAATGTTCACTTTTGGTTTACAATAGTTTGTTCTTATGGAGTGTTTTTTCCAATGCATTTCTTAGGATTTGCTGGAGTGCCAAGAAGATATTATACCTTTTCAGAATTTCCTATGTTTGAGGAGATGATAAGTATAAACGAGTTTATCAGCATTTTTGCAATAATTGCGATGCTTGCTCAATTAGTATTCTTTTTCAACTTTGTTTATAGCGCATTAAGAGGACCTAAAGCTCCTATGAACCCTTGGAGAGCAAACTCTTTAGAATGGACAACTCCTGTGGAACATTTTCATGGTAACTGGTATGGTGAAATTCCTACAGTTTACAGATGGCCTTATGATTATAGTAAAGTTGATAGTAATGGAGATTATTTATATGGGGAAGACTTTATACCTCAAACAACTCCATTAGGTGAAAATGAAAAAGATGGAGGAGAACATTAAACAAATGACAACATTGAGAGCAGAGAATATTAACTACAAAGAAGAACTTAAGAGAAAAACCTCTAAGCCCTTAATTTGGATAGGTATTGTTAGTATCATCATGTTTTTTGGTGGGTTAACAAGTGCCGTTATCGTAAGCCAAGGTGGGGGAGGTTTCTTAGCCATTGAAATGCCATTTTCATTTACAATAAGTACAGTTATTATTGTATTGAGTAGTGTGGCCTTTCAATTTGGATTGATTTCTGTTAAAAAAGGAAATTATTTAGCTGCAAAACTGAGTATTACACTAACATTAATTCTCGGATTATTGTTTATTGTAACACAGTATATGGGTTGGACTTTTTTACATGATAATGGATACTATGCTGCCGGAAAAGATAGTACACAAGAGAGTTCATTCTTGTATCTTTTAACAGGATTACATGTAGTTCATTTAATAGGTGGATTATTTAGCTTGTTATTTGTATTGGTAAAAACAATGAAAAATAAATATAGTTTAGAAAATATCACAGGGATGCAAGTAAGTATTATTTACTGGCACTTTTTAGGAGCTTTGTGGATATATCTATTCTTGTTTTTAAGATTTATAATAGCGTAAAAAATATAAAATATGTCTCATACAGAAGAAATTGATAGTAAAGAAGCATGGGGAGGAGGAACATCTCCTTTTGGAGCTGGTTACGGTAAATTAATGATGTGGTTCTTTCTAATGTCGGATGCATTATCATTTACTGCATTTTTAGCAGCGTACGGGTTTTTCCGTCATAATTATTCAGCTATTTGGCCAACAGCAGAGAATGTGTTTACACACTTTCCGTTTATGCATGGTCATCAACCGTTGATCTATGTTGCTTTAATGACATTTATTTTAATTATGAGTTCTGTGACTATGGTACTTGCAGTTGAAGCAGGACAAAGAATGGACAGAAAAGCAGTCATTAAATGGATGTTTTGGACAATCATTGGAGGTCTAATTTTCGTAGGCTCTCAAGCTTGGGAATGGTATCACTTTATTCATGGAACCGAATTAGGAGCATTTGAATTAGGCATAGGAACTTTCACCCTGCCTGATGGAACAATTGAACAGACTCAAGGTATTATTGGAAGATGGGTAGATGGTTCTAAAGATGTATTAATGTTACCTTGGAGAGTTACTGCAGGAGATCTTACTTCTGAGTATTTAACCATAACAGGACAAGCGTTAACTGATGCATTGGCTAATGGACAAGCAATACATGGGGCAAATATGACACACAATGAATATGGTCATCCTTTATTTGCTGATTTCTTTTTCTTTATAACAGGATTTCACGGAACTCACGTATTTAGTGGGGTAGTATTAAACTTTATTGTTTTTGTAAATGTATTAATGGGAACATATGAAAAACGTGGTCATTATGAAATGGTAGAAAAAGTAGGGTTATACTGGCACTTTGTAGATTTAGTTTGGGTATTTGTATTTACATTCTTCTACTTAATTTAAGGAAAACCTAAGTTTATTATTAGTAAAAAAAATAATTATGGAACATTCAGATCAACCGTATGAATACGCTCAACATCATTCAGAAGCAGAGGGAAAGAAAACCCGAAGAATGATATGGAATATGTTTTGGGTATTATTAGCAATAACGTCAATAGAAGTTGGATTAGGACTTGTTTGGAAACAATGGGGAATTAATTTTTATTATGTGAAAATGACTTTTCTAGTAATGACAATAGCGAAAGCATATTTTATTGTTGCTTATTACATGCACTTAAAACACGAAAAATCATTCTTGAAGAATAGTATAATTGCACCATACATTCTATTGGCATTGTATTTAATATATATGGTAATTACAGAAGGGACATATACTAACTACATGGAGGATTTGTTTTTAAAGAAATAAAAAATCATTTATGAGACCACATTTACTGTGGTCTTTTTTATACTTCTTAATTATGGTATCACCCGCATCAAAAGGAATTAAAGTTTTCTTTCTATTAGTTATTTTATCCTTACCAGGCATTTTTTATTTAATGATGGCAAAAGGAGTCCATCATTATACTAAGCTACCACATATTGGGCCGAAAGAGGCCGTTTTGAAAGAGGATGGGAGTTATGATACAACGTATCATCAGATACCTTATTTTGAACTAACAAATCAAGATGGAAATAGCCTAACAAGAGATGATTTGTTGGGATCTGTTTATATCGCAGATTTCTTTTTTACTACCTGTCCATCAATTTGCCCTAAAATGGCTGGTAACATGAAGTACCTTCAAGACAAATTTTTGGATAAAAAAGATTTAAAATTTATTTCAATAACAGTAAATCCAACACATGATACTGTTGAAGTCCTTAAATCTTACGCAAAAAAAATCCATGCTAACACAAAAAATTGGTCGTTTTTAACAGGAGAAAAAGAGGCTATTTATGACTTGGCACTTAAAGGTTTCTTCGCAAGTGTTGGTGAGGATGAAGTAGCTCCAGGAGGGTTTTTGCATACTCAATATTTTGTTTTAGTAGACAAAAAAGGACATATTAGAGGATTGTTTGATGGGACTGTTTATTCAGAAATGAAAAAAGATTTAACAGATGCGCTTGATATATTGTATCGAGAAGAATCAGTTCCACTAAAAGGAGAACCACAAGATGAAATTGAGCAACGAAAATAGTTTTCATTTCTAATATTATAGTTAATCATTAGTAACTTTGATAAAATGATTTCGCTGAAAAAAATAATTTTATTTGTAAGTCTAGTTTTAATTAAGACTACAACAGTTGCACAATGTGCCATGTGTAAAGCCGTATTAGAATCTAATATGGAAAACGGAGGTACTGCCGCTGCCGGAATTAATAATGGGATTCTTTATTTGATGTTTATTCCTTATATTCTAATAGGTGTTGTTGGGTACTTTATTTATCGCCATTTTAATAATAACAACACAAAAGAGGTTTAAAAAATGAGAAGTTTTCTTGTTTTTTTAGCTTTATTACCTTTCACTTTAGTTGCTCAAGAACGCGTTTTTTTTGAAAACGAGTTCAAAAAAAGCTTTCATACAAAACCTAAACTAGATGTTAAATTGGATAATCGTTTCTCGTTTATTCGTAATAGTGATGTTAAGACAATTGGAGTTAAAATAGGATTGAATTTTAATAGAAAATTCAAAGTAGGGATTGGGATCAACCAAATGTTACTGCCTGTCGGAAAACAAATTTTAAACGAAGATAATCTCTTGGTCCCTGTTGATTTAGAATATTTTTATGTCTCTCCATATATCGAATATGTTTACTTTAACAGTAAAAGATGGGAGTTTAGTTTGTCGACACAGTTAGGTTTTGGTAGTGCAAGCTATCGAGATAAAAGCAATATAAATAAAAAGTTGGTTGAATCTACGGTACTTTCTTATGAACCTGCGTTACTAATTGATTATAAAATTATTAGATGGTTTGGTATTGGTACTGGAGTTGGCTATCGGTTGGTCTATTATAAAAGTCCTGGGGTAAATGAGAAATTCTCATCACCTGAGTATGTTGTTAAACTAAAGATTTATTTAGGGGAAATTGTTAGAACAATTACGGGAAAACAATTAGAGATTGATTGACGCGAATTAAACAACAAAAACGGCTGCAATTTTATAACAAGAAAAACTATCTTTGATATATGAATGAATACCTTGATGCAGATAACACAAATTTAAACTCCACGGAAAAGGAGATCGAAAAAGTGTTAAGACCACTTTCTTTCAATGACTTTACTGGACAAGAAAAAGTTGTTGAAAATTTAAAGGTATTTGTTACAGCTGCCGGTCAAAGGGGGGATGCTCTAGATCATGTATTGTTACATGGGCCTCCAGGATTAGGTAAAACTACATTAGCTCATATAATTGCCAATGAACTTAACGTGGGATTCAAAGTAACATCAGGGCCAGTTTTGGAAAAACCAGGAGACTTAGCCGGGTTATTGACAAACTTAGAGGAAGGAGATGTGCTATTTATAGATGAAATACACCGTTTAACACCGGTTATAGAGGAGTATTTATATTCTGCTATGGAAGACTATAAAATAGATATACTGATTGATTCAGGACCTAATGCAAGAAGTGTTGAAATCGAATTAAATCCATTTACATTAATTGGAGCAACAACCAGAACAGGTTTGTTAACAGCACCATTGCGAGCTCGTTTTGGGATTACTTCCAGATTAGAATACTATGATGCAAAATTGTTATCTATTATTGTGCATCGTTCTGCAAAAATTTTAAATGTTGGAATAGACAGTAATGCAGCAAATGAAATTTCTAGAAGAAGTAGAGGTACACCTAGAATAACGAACTCTTTATTGAGAAGAGTAAGAGATTTCGCTCAAGTTAAAGGCGATGGTAGAATAAATTTAGAGATAGCCTTATATGGTTTAGATTCTTTAAATGTTGACAAGAATGGATTGGACGATATGGACAATAGAATATTGTTAGCCATTATTGATAAGTTTAAAGGTGGGCCTGTAGGGTTAACAACCATTGCTACTGCTGTCAGTGAGCAGGCTGGAACTATTGAAGAAGTTTATGAACCTTTCTTAATAAAAGAAGGTTTTTTAATGCGAACGCCAAGAGGTAGAGAAGCAACTGAACGAGCGTATAAACATCTAGGCAGAGTAAAAGGACCTGATCAAGGACAGTTGTTTTAATGTAATGAAGTATTATCTATGCTTATTATTTTTCTAAATTCAGTAGTTAACTATCACTGGTTTTGTAATTAATTAGAAATTTAAAAACATTTAATTATGAGAAAATATTTATTGTTTGCTTTGTGTTTTATTTCAGTATTAACAAATGCACAAGTATTAACACAAAATCGATCTGTAGATTGGCGGTTCTCGGGATTAAGAGATACCTCTACGACTAATTTTCAATCCATTAACATGGATGATTTTGCTGTGGTTGGTGATAGCTTAACATCAAATGATGTAATGCTGGCGAATGCACTTAGTTCTATTAGTGGAAGTGGTGCAGTTTTGATTTTTCCTTCAGGTAATTTTCTTTTTAATAGTTCGATAATATTACCAAGTAATATAGTTATTAAAGGGAAAGGAGCTGAAAACACTCAATTTATAATGAATCTAAATGGAAGTGGAAACGCTTTTGAATTTACTGGAGCCTCAGTTAGTTTAGATACAACAACCATTATTAATCAGGCAACTAAAGATAGCACATTTTTAGTTTTAAATAATTCCTCAATTTTTGTGGCTAATGATTGGATTCAAATTATCCAATACGATGCAGATTTAGTTACTTCATTATGGGCAGAGCATACTGTTGGCCAAATTGTACAGATAGCACAGGTAATAGGTAGTAAGGTGCTTTTAAAATCTCCTTTAAGAATGGATTATGCATTGAGTAGAAATCCATACATTCAAAAAATAGTGCCATTACAAAATGTAGGTATTAGTTGCTTAAAAATTTTACGAGTTGATGATACTTCTCCTCAACAAAAAAGTAACATTAATTTTAAGTACGCTACTAATTGTTGGGTGAGTGGAGTCGAATCAGTAAATTGCACTTTTAGTCATATTGAGGCGAACTATAGTTCTAATCTTTATATTTCAAAATCTTACTTTCATCATGGTTTCGATTACGGAGGTGGAGGTAGAGCTTATGGGGTTGTGCTACAAAATACTTCTGGCGAGTGTTTAATTGAAAATAATATTTTTGAACACTTACGACATGCTATGCTTCTTCAGTCTGGGTCTAATGGAAACGTGTTTGCCTATAATTATTCATTAGACCCTTTTTGGACATCTACTCCAAGTAATTCTTCGGGGGATATGGTGTTGCACGGAAATTACCCTTATGCAAATCTGTTCGAGCAAAATATATGCAGAAATATTGTTGTAGATAATTCTCATGGACCAAACGGACCTTACAATACTTTTTTAAGAAATAGAGCTGAAGGATTTGGAATCTTTTTTAGTAGTAGTAATTCTCCGGATCAAAACTTTATTGGAAACGATATACCAAACACCAGTTTTCCCTATAGTTTCGTCAACTATTCAATACAAGGGGTGGGCCACTTTCTTTATGGAAATAATAATAAAGGAACGATAACACCAACTGGAACAAATACTCTTACTGACTTGAGTTATGCTTATGCAGTTAAACCAGATTTTGTAACTCAGTTAGAGTGGGGGGGGGTAGGAACACCAAATGTTATGGGTTCAAAAAACATTCCTGCATTTGATCGGTTTAATTCAAATACAATTTTTTCAAATTCATGTGTTAATATTTCTACGTCCATAAAAAATAAAACTATTAAATCTGAGAAGATAGTAATTTCTCCAAATCCCTTTACAAATAAGTTAAAAATTAAAGTAGAGGCTAATATTGTTCATTTAAAAGTATATAATGCCTTAGGAAAATTAATCAAAAACCTTAAGATTAGTGGTGAAGAGGTTGTTATTGATGCTGGAAAATGGCGTAGTGGACTCTATTTTATTGATATTCTTTTAGCTGATGGTAAACGAGTGGTTAAAAGGCTTACTAAAAGTTAACTTTAGGTTTTAATGAACTCTTTAAAAACCAAATACACACACCAAATTAAAACCGAAGCAAGCCGCTTGGGTTTTTCTTTTTGCGGGATATCTAAGGCAGATTATCTAGAGGAAGAAGCTCCACATTTAGAAAATTGGTTAAATAAAAATATGCATGGAGACATGCATTATATGGAGAATAATTTTGATAAAAGATTAGACCCAACAAAGCTAGTTGAAGGGTCAAAATCAGTGATATCTTTACTTTTTAATTATTATCCAGAAGAGCTTCAAAGAGACGACTCTTTTAAAATATCTAAATATGCTTATGGTGAAGATTATCATTTTGTAATCAAACATAAATTAAAAGATATTGTCCATTTTATTACAGATAACATTGGCGAAGTTGATGCGCGTGTTTTTGTTGATTCGGCACCAGTTTTAGATAGGGCTTGGGCAAAAAAAAGTGGGCTAGGATGGATAGGTAAAAATGGAATGCTTATCAATAAAAAACAAGGTTCTTTTTTCTTTTTAGCTGAAATAATTTTAGATTTAGAATTAGCTTATGATAATCCCGTTACCGATCATTGCGGAACCTGCACAGCATGTATAGAAGCCTGTCCAACCGAAGCGATATTGCCAAATAAAGTAGTGGATGGAAGTAAATGTATTTCTTATTTTACCATCGAATTAAAAGATGAAATACTTCCCAAAGAAGTAAACGGGAAGTTTAATGATTGGATGTTTGGGTGTGATATTTGTCAGGATGTTTGTCCTTGGAATCGATTTTCATTAGTTCATAATGAGCCAAAGTTTAAACCAAATGAAAAATTATTAAACTTTTCCAAAGGTGAATGGAATGAAATTACTGAAGAAGTCTTTCAGGAAATCTTTAAGAAATCACCGGTAAAACGGACAAAATATGCAGGCTTAAAGCGAAATATGAACTTCTTAAATGGAGAATAGTATCATCTTCAGCTTTGACAGGAGATCTTATTGAATATAGATTCTCAATCAAGTTATAAATGACAATCATTCACCCCATCGAAAACTTTTATTATCAACTTTTAATAGATCTAAAACCCGATCAACAACAGTTTGAGCTAATTCCTCTATTGTAGTCGGATTGCTATAAAACGAAGGTGTTGCAGGACAAATAATTCCACCAGATTCAGTAACCAATTTCATATTGTTAAGATGAATAAGGCTGTAAGGAGCTTCTCTAGCTACTAAAATTAACTTTCTACGTTCCTTTAAAATGACATCAGTAGCCCGTGTTAATAAATCATTAGAGATTCCATTCGCTATTCTTCCTAAAGTTCCCATTGAACAAGGAATAACAACCATACTATCAAATTGAGCCGACCCAGATGCAAATGGTGCATTGAAATCATTTTTATGGTAAAATGTAAAATGGTAATTTTTATATGCCTGATTTCCTAATTCACTTTCCCATATTGTTTTTGCGTTATCAGACATTAGCACTCCTATGGTGAGTTCGGGTTGTTTAGATAACGCATCTAACAATAATTTAGCATAAATACTCCCGGATGCTCCAGAAATAGCAACTACTATTTTTCGTTTATTCACCAAACTCATATCTAATTGAAAAATTTAGATCAACATTATACCAACCATTATTTAGAAAGATATTAAAAAAACTACCTTGATCTAAACTTGGAAAATCTCGAATTGGAATTAGAGAGTTTTTAGATCTTAAGTTGAGTATAAAATGATCATTTAAGTGATAGTATATCCCTAAGAACCCTCCAAAATCAAAACTTTTAAAAGGATATTGATTTACAAAAACTTCACCATTTTCATCACTTAGTTTAGGTGTTCCAACAAGTTTTCCTAAATATAACCCTGCTTCAAGCATCAATTTATAGTGCTTGTATCTGATGGAAATGGGTATTTCTATATAATTTAAATTAACTTTAAAACTATCATAATCTCTCTTATCAGGATGTAGGGCATCAAAACTGCCTTTATTGATGTAATAGATTTCAAATTGGGTAGATAGTTTTTCTGATAAATCGGTATTTACAAAACCACCAGCTATAAATCCAATTTTATTATAACCTCCATATCCATCACCCTCTATTTGTGAGCCACTAATACCTAACATTAATCCTGGCTTAAATACTTGTGCGGAGATAGTAATCCAAGTAAAACATAATATAAAGAGTAATATTTTCACAGATCAAAAGTAATAAAAAAGTCCTTAGCTAGCTAAAGGCTTTTTCAATAGATTAATATGTTTATTTTACATATTTAATGTTCGCTTGCATAATTTCATAATCTGGAGAATCTTTGTAAATAAAAGCGACAACTTCACAGTTGTCAGCATTCCATGCAGCATTTAAAGTATATGTATAAGATTTAGTGTCTTTAGATCCTTGAGATTTAGTTGATACAGCTTCTCCCCAAGTATTGTTTACAGCACCTCTAAAAACATGTCTGTGATCATAGAATTCAACATTTGTACTACCATCTAATTGCCAGTCGATAATATGATCTTCAGTAATTCCTACTTGTATTTTGTAAACTGTTGAACCACCATCTAATAGCCATTCTGTTTCTACATCAATTGTTACTTCTCTTGTAGTCGCGTTATATGTATTTACTATAGTTATTTCAGCTAATGGGGTTTCATCTTTAAGGGAAAGAAACTCTGATTCCCATTGATTAACTTGGAATCCTTCTCCAGCATTTTTTCTTGAGACCATACCTTTTGGTAGACCATTTGGAGGGAACTGAATAGCATAAGTATCTCCTGCTGGTGTTCTGAAATCAGTTTCATAAGATCCAGATCCAGTATGAGGTTCGTTAAATGTTACATCTCCTGCATGCAGAGATATAGGTATAATTTGATCGCCATATACTCCTGCCAATCGTTGCATTTCATTAGCTCCTTGGGGACAATTTGTACAGTAGTGACCTGTGTATTCTTCCATTAGTATTCGTCTTACTACAGTTGGAGTAGTAAGTGTGTCTTCATCAATTACAGTTTGGGCTAAAGGAGTCTCAACTTTGTCACAACTAAAAAATAGGATAGTCGTAATTGCTATAAATATTGGTAGGATAAGTTTTTTCATGTTTTTTTGTTTTTTCGTTGTCTTACTCGTTTAGTATTTCAGGAATTCCCTGTTAAAAGCTGCTAGTAATACTCAAAGTTAATCCATTTGCAGCAGGAACTGTTCTACAAACACCTCCGACACAAAATATTCCAGCACGCTGCCTGCCATAACCTAACTGAATACGATTTGCTCCTTTTACATAACCTGCTGAAGCAAAGTAATAATGTATTCGTTGTGATTCGATGTCGTTTCCGTAATTGTATTGATCCATTACTGCTATAAACCAGTGTGGAGAATAAGTATATTCTACTAGTACTGTAGCCCAATTTTGAGCATCTTGTTTAGTAAATAATCCTTGAATTTCTGTTCTGATTGCATGCTTTTTACTGATCTTATAAGTTAAATCGATAACACCAATATTAGCATAAATGTCAGGATGATCTTTTGGTGTTTTAACTTGTACTACAGCTTGATTAAACATCATGTTGGAGTAAGTGAAAATTCCTTTTAATTTTTTATTGAATTTTTTAGAGATTTCAATATTTATTTCATCATAATATCTTTCATCTCCTATAGCTAGTAGGTTAGACCCATAGCCCATTCGGGTTGTATCATTTTCTGCACCAGCTATTGCTGTTGAATCAATATTGTAAATAGTAGAATAGTTAATTAAGATGCCTGTTCCATATTTACCTCCAAGCAAGCTTTTCTTTTTAAACTTGTAAACTAACTCTCCTTGAAATGCAATTTCACCATTTGGTTGAGTAGCATAAGGGTATAAAGTCGCTAATAAGTTGTATGTGTGTTGTCTTGTTAATGCAGGTAAATAATTAATTTGTAAATCAGTTTGTCTTGCATTTCTATCTGATCTAAAGCTCATATTGTCATTTGCTTTAGCAGACAATGTTAGTCCGAATCCTTTAGTAGAGTATGCTGTTTGAGCATAAAAAGCTTGACCTTTCTTGTAAATAAAATTGTTGTCAGCTGAAGGGTCATTCATTTTTTCAGCATACTCTAAATTAAAACTAACTTTTCCTCTTCTTAATAAAAACCTACCTGAATAAGCAGCAACATTTTCTGGTAAGTTAAATTGAGAACTTTGGTCAACTTGGAATTTACTAATAAAACTTCCTCCTAAAGTTAACTTGGTTTTACTTTTCTTTATAGATCCTCCAATAAAGTCGTTCACCATTAATTCTCCATCTATACCTCTTAAAACCCCTTCTCCAGTTTCAAAATATAAACGTTGTTTACCAATAATACCTTTTACATTTAATCCCTCTGTAATTTTATAGTTTATTCTAATACCCTCCATAGAGTTATCATAACCTAACCCACCCAGAGCCTCATATGTTCTAAAAATTAATCCGTTACCGAATTGCTCGTAATAATTACCAACTGTAATACTCATATTATCATTCGTAAATGAAGCGAATTTGTAACCAATTCCATTTCCTTTATATTTTACAGGAAATCCTTGTAGAGCGTTTAAATAACTTTCATATCTAAATCCAGCAGAAAATTTCCCGTTAGTATAAATGAAGTTTGCAAAGCCATTCATTAATACATTTTCAGAGACTGCATTTGCACCAATTAAACTATCCTCTTTATAGTATTGCATGTCAAGACCAAAATTCCCATGAACTTCACCTCTAGAGAGAATATCATCAATGTTTTGAGCAAACAAATCTATAGACCCGATAGTAAGAATAATCGCTACTAAAGTTGTGATTTTTTTAATATTCATGTTAAATAAAGTGCTAAAAGTTAAATCCAAAAATAAGCCCGGAATATTAAATATTTCGGGCTTATTATAGTTATTCTTGAATTCTTATTTTATTAAAGAAATTTTCTTAGTAATGATTTGCTCACCTACTTTAAGGTTTACAAAATAGATACCTCCTGATAAGTTAGTACCGTTAAAATTAATTTTTTGTGTTCCAGCAGTCATAGTTTTTCCATTTTCAGCGTAAACTAAACTTCCAACATTGTTGTATACTTCCATACTAACTGTAGCTGATTCAGCTAAGTTGAAAGAGATAGTAGAAACTTCATTTGTTGGGTTAGGAAATGCTTTAAGATTAAATTTAGTCACATTTACGTTTTCAACAGAAACTGGAATATCAATAGTTGCTTTTGCAGCATTTAAGATTTCACCATTTGTAGCATTAACAATCATAACTACAGCATGAGCGTTAGCTCTATCAAAAGCAACGTCAGTTGCTCCTGGCATAGCAGAAACAGCTACATCAGTAAAAGAGTAATTGTGTGTTCCTGCAGTTACTGTTCCTGTAGGTAAACTACCTACATCTCCTAATATATCATTATTTGATAAAGATCTAGCTACGTGATCGTATCCACCAAAAGCAGAAGATGAAGCAGGGTTTGCTCCAGTACTAAAGTTATATCCACCATTGATATTAATAGGAAAAGCCATTACTCCAGCTCCACCACCACTATAATAATTTGATTGTTCCCAACCAGCAGAAGAGCTTACCATATCATCTTGAATAATTACACAAGATAATCTATAGTTTCCAGTAATGTTACCCATAAATTCAGCTACTGTTGAAACACTTATCATTCCAGTTATTGAATTATACTCAGCATTAATACTGTTTA